>Ga0272441_10003008_pt1 | contig 33085 bp, 25 predicted proteins | sample SSMProp6N_FD_193582 | JGI IMG/M metagenome (GOLD analysis project Ga0272441, IMG submission 193582) | Marine sediment archaeal communities from Little Sippewissett salt marsh, Falmouth, MA, United States - SSM-Prop-6N | ecosystem: Environmental > Aquatic > Marine > Wetlands > Sediment ... | reverse complement strand
AAGCTCGAGACGGTCTATCCATAATTAACGGGGCAAATCTGCTTACCGCGATGAGCGGCATTCATATTTACGATATGAATCGCTGGCTCAAACAGGCTGAAATCGCATGCGCAATGACGCTCGAAGCACTCATGGCAAACATGAAACCCTATAACGACAAACTCCATATCGCTCGAGGATTTCCCGGCGCGGTGCGCGCATCGAGGGCGATAATGAAGTGTATCGAGGGCAGCGATTTGCTTTCGGGCAAAATCGAGGTCAGGGTTCAGGACGCTTATTCGATGCGATCCTCTCCGCAGGTTCTCGGCGCGGTTCACGACGCGCTCGATTGGGCGAAATCGCAGGTCGAGATCGAACTTAACGGCGTCGGAGATAATCCCGTATTTTTCCCCGACGAAAAACTCACCCTGACCGGCGCGAATTTCCAGGGCACACCGGTGAGTTTACCGATGGATATGGTAGGCGCGGCGATCACAATTGTTAGTGTGATTTCAGAGCGCCGCCTGAACAGGCTGCTTAATCCCGCTCTCAGCGCAGGTTTGCCGCCTTTTCTCACAAAAGGCGCAGGGATGTTCTCCGGCTTGATGTTAAGTCAATACACCGCCGATATGCAAATCGTCGAGCAGAGAATTCTATCCACGCCGGCGTCGATACAATCTATTCCGGCGGCGGCGGACCAGGAGGATTTCGTCAGTATGGGCATGAATACCGCAATCAAAAACGGCATGATCCTCGATGATGCTTATGGCGTTCTCGGAATCGAGTTCATGGCGGCTGCGCAGGCGCTCGATCTGCGCGAATTTACTCCGGGTGTCGGCGTTCGTAAAGCGAAGGAAGTCATCCGCAGGCATGTCGAGTTCCTCGACATCGACCGTCCGCTATACCTCGATCACAACAGCATGAAAGCGCTGGTAGAATCGTGCGAGATACTCGAGGAGGTCGAAACGGCAATAGGCAGCATAGGTTAACCGGCAAGTCACCGAGCGGCGACAAGTAATTTACTCAATCCTACGGGATGCGGCGGTAAGACCGCAGCTGCGGTGTCGCACCCTTTGGGAGCGACTTCGGCTAAAGCGAAATTGAAGAATAGAAAGGCGGCCCTCAGGTCGCCTTTATCATTGCTAAACTTCTTGCTTCTCCTTCTTTTTCCGCTTGCCGGTGTAGCAGCCCCACGGCGTCGTCCGCCACCAAGGGTCCGTGCCTTTCCAATGCGCCGCCTTGAACCATTTGAAAATCTCCCGGTCGCACTCCAGCAACGCCCTGCGGCATTCATTCTTGTGCGCAACCGCGTCCTGCTTCTCGCCGACAGCCGTTCGATACGCCCGATGCTCCGCGATAAACGCCCCCGACGCCGCAACCATCGCCGTCAGGTTAGCCTCTATTGGAAGATATTCTGCAGGCGTCCCGCCGCTCGAAATATCCTCCCAATGCCCTTTGCACACCTCCGCGACCGAGACGAGCTTATCGAAATCCGACGGCACCTTCGCGCCCAAACCGAATCCCGCAACCGTCGCCTCTTCCAAATCCGGAATCAGCGGTATTCGATGCTGAATCAACCTAAGCCCCGCAATCAGCGGCTTGGCGAGTTTTGCCAGCTCGGCGTGAATTAAAGGCGCGCCTTGCTCCGCCGATTTCAGCGCGTTATATGCCGCCTCGAATTTCGCCGCAAGAACTGGAAAATCGGCCGCTTGCGGCGGAACATCGGGATTGCCCGCCAGTCCCGCGAGCCAGTTGACTTCGTCTTTGGCGAAAGTTACAAGGTCGTCGTCGGTCAATTCATTGGGGTTTCTCGTTTTGGTAGCCATTTCGACTCTCGCTTTTCTAAATTCTATTCAAATCCAAACGCCCAACACGCTTATAATCACAACATAAGCGATTTCTAAAATAATCCAAATGATTTCTAAAGTAAATTATATAGTTTCTAAAATAAATTTCATTATTATAAAAGTATATTAATGATATACTAAAATAATTATGTAAATATTATAAATAATTATTATTTATTCTAAAATAAATAATATAACTAAATAAGTAAAAACAAGAAATAATAAAGTAATATTGTAAATATATAAAGTAATAAATATCATTTCTCAAATAAAATGAATGATTTCTAAAGTAATCCAAAAGGCGAATTTTCTCTATGGCCCAACCGTAATCCGCCCATTTCCGCTGGATAGGAACCAGTAGCCATTGCCCGGATATAGCGTGTCGGCGGCGAAATAGTCCATACCGTTCCAGCCGTAGGGTTGCGACATGCCCAGCCCCGGCGGTTCGGTCGAAATATGGCTATAAGAAATCGGGTGGCAAACGGAGCCTATCAGATTCCATCCGCGATAGAGCGTGTCCTCGTAGAAGGCCATGTCGTTGCCGACCGCGACCGTATCCGTCGCCATTCCCAAAGCCCAGTAGCCTTTCTTCCCGAACATGGAGTCCGGGGCGAAATAATCGGCGGCGGTATTATCGTAGCCGAACACGGACGTTCCAAAGGAGGACGCGTTTTCGGGCGATGTCGAAGGAATCGAAACAAGATTCCAACCGCGATATAACTGCATATCAAAAGTATCTATTCCGGAATTGTCAAAGATAAATAATCCGTCATATCCATCTAACGCGAATACATACGATTCTGTCGCCGTCAATTCATCAAACCATTGATCTATTTCATAGAAACAGATTTCGAATGGATTTGTGAAAGTTGAAATATCTATGACCTGGAGTCCGTTAGGATCTAAGTTTCCGATAAAAGCTAAATCGTTTACAATATGCACATCCCCACAAATCCCTCGCGTTGCAAGCGAACCAACTTCCACGGGCATACTCGGAGTCGAAATATCGAGTATTTTTAGACCATAATATCTGTCTCCCACATAAATATGGTTATCGTGAAATTCGCGAATATAAGAATAACGAAATGAAGTAATCTCAACTGGGGATGACGGAGATGAAATATCGATTAACCTATCACAACTATCGGAAGTAAGCGCATAATTTCCATCAACAATGACTCTTCTAACCGTATCGGGATTATCGAAGAAACCAACCTCAATCGGAGTGGAAATAGAAGAAATATCGAATATTCTCAGACCATCTGTTCCGTTCGCAACATACGCATAATCATCCACCACGAAAATATCATAAGCTTCATCAACAGTAATAGAGCCTATTAAAACCGGAGTTGTAGGCACAGAAATATCGAAGACTTTAACGCCCGCCGTATTGCATGCTAAGAATAAGTAGTCATCCACGAGATGGCTACCGTAAATGTGACTGGATACAGGGAATAGACCTAAATCAATTGGAATCGCTGTGTCTGAAACATCGATTACGTGAAAACCAATATCCCTTAAGACATAAACGTAATCGCCTGAAACATCAACTTCATAAGAGATACCGGGGATATCAATATGTCCGACTAAACTCACACAACGCGAATCGGCGGTGCAGAAGCCTACAACAAGCAATATTAAAGTAAGAATCATTACTGTTTTTTTCATATAATCCCCTTCGTTTATTCCACTTTACAATTTACCTATTTTTCCTTATAAGGTCAAGGTTAAATTAACGAGCAGTTCCAGCCCATCGGCATAAAAAAAGGCGAACTCACAGGTTCGCCCCTATATCTAACGCCCAAGGGTTAACGACTCAAATATCGAAATATAGCTCCATTTCGCGTGCGGTGGGGTGGCGCGAGATGTCGATTGCTTTACCTTTTGCGAGATCGATATGTCTCGAAATAAGGCCGTTATCGAACACGCCGCCGGAAGTCAAATAATCCCTATCGCTATCGAGCGCTTTTAAGGAGTCGAAGATCGAAACAGGTATTTCCATGATACGTTTGCGGTTACGCTCTGACCATTTTTCGATATTGTCATCGAACGGTCCGAAATGCAGTTTAACCGGATTAAGCTTTCGCTCGATACCGTCGAGACCGGCCATAAGCTGCGCCGCAATCGCGAGGTAGGGATTGCAAGTGGCATCCGGGGGGCGAAATTCGCATCGTTTCATTTTATGATTATCGTCATATTTCGGGATACGGATTGCCGCAGACCGGTTGGCGACGCCGTAGAAGCGTCGTGTCGGAGCCTCGAATCCCTGAACCAAACGTTTGTAGCTGTTTGTCGATGGATTCGTCAATCCAATCAGCGAGGGCGCGTGGTCGAGCAAACCGGAGATGTAAGATTTTCCCATATCGGAGAAATGCGCGTGTTCGGAATTCTCATCCCAGAAAAGGCTTGTGCCGCCCTTGCGGAGAAACTGGTGGAAGTGCATTCCGCTACCGGGCTCGTTGTAAAGGGGTTTAGGAAGAAACGTCGCGACGAATCCGTATTCTGCGGCCACCATGCGAATCGCGTATTTCATCATCATAACAGCGTCCGCGGCTTTTAATAACGTAGTCGGGATAATCTCGATTTCGTTCTGGCCGTTCGGGCCGACCTCGTGATGGTGGTATTTCACGGGGATCCCCATTTCCCGGATAACGGTAACCATCTCCGCGCGGACGTCGTTTGCGGAGTCCATCGGCGGCAGAGAATGATACCCGCCGCGAGGCGATAGCGCGAAACCGTTGCTCGAAGAATCCGTTTCCGCGCAGGTAAAATCGAAATAGGAGAAACCTGCGTCGGTGCGATATTCCGCGCTGTCGAACAAATAGAACTCGATTTCCGGCAGCCAAACGGATTCCGCCGCGAGTTTCCGACGCAGGTATTCGCTTGCGCGAATCGCCACGCCACGCGGGTCGCCGGGGATATTCGCCTTCGTATCGGCGGCGCAGATATTGCTTATAAAACAAAGCGTGGGTAACTCCGTGAACGGATCGACGAATGCGGTCGAAATGTCCGCGATAAGCGCCATGTCGCCGGAAGAAACACCGTCGAAACCGGGGATACTCGAGCTGTCGAACGGTATGCCGTCATCGAGGATACGCTCGTCGCAGTTTTCCGCAGGAATAGTGATATGGTGCCATCTGCCGGGGACGTCCACGAACTTCAGGTCCACCATCGCTATCCCGTTTTTCTCGATAAACTTCCTTGCCTCGTCGATATTTGCGAACATGTTACCTCCATTGCATGCGAAGTCGAACTGAAATTATACCTATACGGCGTATTGTTTTCAATAGAAATCTGGTCGCGCGATACCCGGAGCGCCGCAGGGCTTCGCCCTCAGGTCAGACCGTAGCTACGATTTTCGCCTCGTAACGGGTTTTTACAGCGGTCTGACCTTACCTTCTTCGGAGTGCATTTGAAAAAGCGGGTTTTTCCAAATGCACAGCGAGAAGGTGCGGCGCTCCGGGCGTGTGGACTCGGAAAATTTTGTTTCGCAGGACTATTTCGCTTGAAGGATGATAATATCGTCATAGTCGCCGACAGCGCGGGTTGTTGTATTATCAGAGTCGGTGAGAATGCCTACCCCGCGCGCCTCGGGCGTTTCATCGGGTTTTTTGAAGGCTCTGCGATAGTCTTCGAGGACGTTGTGTTCTTCTGTTATCCATTCGCCGAGGCCCTCCTTGCCGCTACGGATAACTATCATTTTCGATTTGCCGGAAAACGGCGAGGACAATATCGTGCCGACAGGCAGCGTTTCACTCCAGATGTATTTTATACTGTTCGGAATCGGCCAACCGTCGAAAACGACATACACGCCGAGCACGTCGTCGTTACCACCCTTGATTCGCTCGTTGGTGCCGGTCGGCATAGTCACCGCGCGCCATTTCCAGCGAACGATGGGATAAGCGGCGATGTTCCACTCTTTGTCGTAGCCTATTGTGACGCTATTGCCGCGCGAATCGGCGTGTAGGAAGAGGTTTTCGCCCTCTTTCGCGACGGTATAGACCTCGACCATGCCCTCCTCGTTCTTGGATGTCCATCCGGCGGGGAAGGTTCCGGGCGTGTCGCTTTGAAAATCGAGCGCGGGAAACGGCTGTGCGGACGCGGCTATAATCGCTATGAAAAAAGTAATGAAAATAGTCCTGAACATCTTTCCCCCTAAACGTTTTGGCGGAGTATCTCGCGCATTTCGATTTCGATTCGGGACAATCGCCGTTTCATGACGCCAAGCTGCGCGTGATAAGCTTTTTCGAGTTGCTCCTCGGTAGCGCCTTTATATTCCTCGCGAATGGCGTCGATTCCCTCATCGAATCCCGCGATAGCCGTCTGGTCGCCGGCTTCGGTAGCCTTTTCTCTTTTTATCCGCAGCTTTTTTATTTTGAAATATGGATGCTCGACGAGAAGTTCCTCCTCCTTGGCCCGAATCGCGCTTTTCTCTTCGGTGAGTTGTCGAAGCCGGGCATCGCGCTCTTCTTTATCCACGCTATTCCTGCTATTGCGTTTCCGCGCTATCTTACCGACAATAATTATGGCCGCGAAACTTGCTATTAGCGCTCCAACTATGATATATATAAGGTTCAAATGATCTACCAGCTTCCGGTTAAGCCATTTCTTTTTCGATGAGATAATATAGCCTTTTGGAGAGCGCATGTCAATTGCGAAACGGCGATTTTCGTAGATTTGGCCGAGGACGACGATTTTCTCATCTTCCGTGCGGTCAAGCCCGATAAGGGGGCCGAAAAGGACGAAACCGAGTCTGCGGAAAGCGTAGAAAGCTGAGAGCATTTTACATAGGGAATCCAGAAAGGGAGGGTTCCAGATCCTCCCTCATTTTTTACCACCCGCCAAAAAAAATAATAATGCTTGACTTAGCGGCAGAATGACTTTTTATTAAAATAAATGCACCTCACCAATTTAAATATTACCGCCCAAAATTCCTCTCTCGCGTTATGCGACGACGGCACCCGCGTGCCGACCGCACCCACGCGAGCAAACCCAATCCCCGATTTACCACAACAAATACGAGATTAACTGGCCGCCTCGCGCAATTCCGCGCAAGGGCGGTTTTTTCTTTGCAAATACAAAGGAGGGCCGAGATGAAAAAGATGTTGCTCGTTTTGTATGTGATGGTTGTCGGCGTTTACGGCGCGACTATTTTCGGCCCCGCATTTTATTATCGAACCACCGGCGCGCCGAATGTCTATGACACTATGTTTGCGGCGTTCGATACGACTGTGCTCTGCACGTTAATCGTAACGAACGGCGATTCGGAAGGGGGAAATCGCCTCTCTGCGGCCTCGATAGAATTCAACGGCGAGGAGATAATTAAGGAGCGCGATTTCAGCGAGAGCGTGGAGACGATTACGCGGGTTTTCCAGCTTACAAGCGAGAATAGCCTGCATTTGCGGCTGCGCTCCGGGCCGGGGGATTTTCTCACGATGAATATCCACCGCCCTTGCGACGCCTACGTTGATCTTGCAGTAGATACTGTAATAGACGGCGAAGCCTGCTTTATCGCAACCGCCGGGGGATGGGGAGATATTGCCTACTCCTGGGATTTCGACGGTGACGGCGAGAACGACACAACGACGACCGCCCCCGCTGTTTGCATCACTTACGAAGAAGCGGATACCTATTGGGCAAATGTCAAAGTCATGGACGAGATTGGTTGCACAGCCCAAGACAGCGCGGAGGTGATTGTGCCGGAAGGAGAAGAATATACCTTCGATACCGTATTGACCGAGGAAATATGGGAGGGGAAAGATTTCTCACCAACCGACTGGATATTCGACGACGAAGGAACGCCGTGGATTTTAGGATATTCGGATTGGGTGACGAATTCAGCGGACACATTTCAGTGGTGTTTAATTAGCGATACCCTCGGGAATATCGATACGCTCTATTCAACCGAAGAAAGGACAACGCTCCACGGAAAATATATTTTACGGAAATTCTATAGTTCAGAGGGCGCTGATACGGTGATATACGCGGGAATGGAAGACACCGTTATTAACGAAATAGGCGTGTTCGATTCTTTAGTAGTAGAACCGATTTTCGGAAGTGAACCGACTTGGACATTCGAATATGATTTTATCGAACCCCTGCTTATAGCGAAAAATGGATGGGCTTTCGTCAAGATACACAAATCCGCTGGCGCTGACACCTTATTCTCCGGATGGAAATACGCGATTGCTCACAATGGGGAACCGGATGTGACGATAGATATTGAAGGGGAAGTATATATAGACGACGAATACTATGCTTTTAACGATAACAGGTTAGCGGTATTCGCTTCAAACGTAATCGGGAATATATATACTATAAATGTATATGATACTTCGGGGGCACTGCTATACAGCACTCCAGAACTAAACTGGTGCGGACCAGCATGTATGAAATTCGAAATATTATCAAATGGGAGTATCGTTTATCTTTCCGGGAACTCCAATGGAGTAAGTTTATACAGACAGTATTTCTCAGAAATGGAATCGTTTGAGATTAGCGATACCAATTACATAGCCGTTAGTTGGGCAGTTGGGAATAATCGGCTATTCTTAGTTTCCTCCGTTATAAATACTGGAGGTGGCGCTTACAGGTATTACTTCGATCTCTCCGATTCTTTAACTTTAATATGGGATTGTGAGGTAACTAACCGGTGGAAAGATTCATTCGGCATTCTTGCAAATAATAACCCATGTTTCGATATTGGTGAATACCTGGAACCTAATTTTTCTTGGCAACTTAAAGTCCTTTCCGCTCTAAATGGAAATATAATTGGGGAATGGCCCAATACGCCTTTTACAGTTCGTCGCCCCCCGATCACATCTATAAAATCTAACTATCTTTTAATAAAAGATTTAGCGAAAGCCAATCCTCCATTGGAGCCTAAATTTCTTATTATTCGAATAGAAGGGGGTGAGTAAGATGAAAAAACTAATTCTCTCCCTTTTCTTCTCGTCGCGTAGCTCCTGCTGCGCGACGGGAATGTGCATGAAGCTTTGCTTCGAATGGTAAAAAGAAGCGGAGTTTCTAAGACAAAGGCGTTACACAGCTGGAGCTGTATAACGAGAAAAAATTGGAGAATGGAGGGCGGCTGAAGGTCGCCCTCTTTAATCACCCTATGGGAATCCCCCTTTAACAACGGATAAGAAGTATTAGTTTTTGCTTGACTTGGAATCGTGAAAGGGTTTAATTTAATCCGTTAATCACTTTCCCCATTCGCCAGAAAGCGAGCAATTTCATGGATAGAAAAACGTTAATCTCGGAAATCAAATCTTCATATCCGTGGCGACGCGCCGAAAACTGGCTTATAACTGTGACTATCATCCTGATGATTCTCACTCTCGCCGCCGGTATCGATTATACTCTCGATCCCGGCGCTACCCCGATTACGGAACTTCTCGTCTGGGGGGGCGCGTTACTTTGGATTCTTGTTTTTTCGCTGGTTCATACTAAAACTATGGGTCGTCTTTTGAAAAACGAGAAGCACGTTATCGCCGGATTGATGAACGGCAAGGAGTATAAATATCGCGAAAGTAAGGAGAATCCCGCCAGGCGATGGATCGTAGCGATAGTAGCGCTCATTATAGCTGGTTTTTTGATTACGATTAGCATCAGTATTATTTTAGGGGCGAAGGAATTTGGCAATTTTCCTCTCGAACTAACCGCCGAGCTTACGATAATAATATTCGCGTCGATATTGGCGATTATCGCCGCAATGGTATGTATATTCCCGATTCGGCAGGTAGTCTATTCGATTAAGGTTACGACTTTAGGTAGAGATCCTGCAATATTGGTTTATAAAATCCGGCGACGCGCCTGATTTCGGGTGAAGGCGGAACTGAACAGAAATCCGTAAGCTTTTCGTTTATCCCTTGACTATACCTGCGGGCATGGGTAGATTTTCATTTCAGGTATATGACAAATAGAATTCAAATTAAAAAGAGGAGTTACGATGCCTTTTCCCGGGAGCAAAAAGATTTGGTTAGATGGTAAATTCGTCGATTTCGAAGACGCCAAAATTCACATTCTCTCTCATGTAGTTCATTACGGTTCGGGGGTTTTCGAGGGCGAGAGGTGCTACAATACCGTGAACGGCCCTGCGGTTTTCCGTTTGGATTACCATTCGCGCCGCCTGTTGGACTCCGCTAAGATTTATCGAATGACTTCCGAATGTAACCCGGTAAAACCGGACGGTTCGCGGATGTTCTCGCCCGAGATGTTCCTCGATTATAGTGTCGATGATATTAACCTCGCCACGTTGGATACTATTCGCGAGAATGATTTGAATAACTGCTATATTCGACCATTGGTTTTCCGCGGCGACGAGGCTCTCGGAGTCAGTCCATTCTCGTGCAGGCCGCATTTGGCGATAGCTGTTTGGGAGTGGGGCAAATATCTCGGTCCCGAGGCAATCGAGCGCGGCGTGGATGTCCAATTCAGCAGTTGGACGAGGATAGCGCCGAATACTTTCCCCGGTATGGCGAAAGCATGCGCGAATTACATGAACTCCCAGCTTATGAAAATGGAAGCGCAGATAAACGGCTATGTCGATGGTATCGCCTGCGATAAGGATGGATTTATTTCCGAGGGTTCGGCGATGAATATCTTCATTATCAAATATGGCAAGATATACACTCCTCCTCTTGGCGGCAGCGCATTGCCCGGGATCACCCGCGACTCGGTGATTAAACTCGCTATAGACATGGGATTCGAGGTTGTCGAGCAGCGAATTCCGCGTGAGATGGTTTACATCGCTGATGAGGCCTTTTTTACCGGCACCGCCGCAGAAGTTTCGCCTATCGCCAGTGTCGATAGAATTCCTATTGGCAAGGGCAGTCGTGGTGAAATTACAAAAGCTTTGCAGGACAGGTTCTTCGGCATTCTCGAAGGACGATTGGAAGACAAATTCGGTTGGCTAACTTATGTGAAGTAGGTCACGCATGATTGGCGAAACTCTCAGGCTGTATTTTTACGGATCGACGGCTCTCGGTCTGGTTTTCCTGTTCTGGCTGATATATATCTCGCCCAAAATACGAGGTGAGGGCGCGACCCGAAACCGGGCAATAGGAACGGGGATAGCGTTCCTCATTATTCTAATTCTCCCGGATATCTGGGCTTTGACGAGATTGCGCGGGATAAGCTGGTTCGTGGCCTGGGCAATTGGCCTGCTTTTTTTCCATATTATCGAGGGCGGTATATGGCATCGCATATGTTGGGGCGATAAATGCCCCGAATGCGGCGCATGGCTCGATGTAGCCGAAGAGGATATACCGGATAATCCCTCGATGGCCCGAAAAAGCGTAACCTGCCCGAAATGCGGTTATTCCGACTCGTGGTCGATATGGACTAAACTTGGGAAAAAGAACTCCGGGAAGCCGGTTTGAGCGAGAAAGTGTATATTGCGCTCGCTATTCTCGGCGCGATTTATCTCGCGGGTTGGCCTATTCGTATAGCATTTATGCGTAAGCATGCAATGCGTGCCGGGGCTTTCCCCGTATTAATTCCGGGATTCGGCGGCGCAGTGCTTCTTTTCGCGGATATAATGGTTCTGGTCAGATTCGGAGTGGACTGGGCCTATTTCCCCTTGCTCCTGCACGGGTTGCTTTTCGCCTACGGTTTGGTGATGGCTATTCGCTATCTGCGCGAAAAATCTGTGAAGTAACAATCCCTATAATTGCACATCGACGGGCGGCTATTTCAGATAGACGCCCGTTTTCGTAATTGTCTCGCCGCCAATATCCAATCTAAAGAAATAGATTCCCGAAGGTAATCCGCTTTCCGGTTGCCACACGAGGGGCGCCGCGTCTTCGGCTGCGGGCGAGAAAGAAAAACTTTCTTTCTCGCCTCGCAAAGCCGAAGACAAGGGGAGTTCGGCCACAAGTCTGCCTGATAGATCGAAAATGCTGATGCCGAACTCCCCTTCGGCCCCTTCGGGGCCGGCGGCGCCCCGGAAGCGTAGGCGAACCGCCGAGTTAAAAGGATTCGGCGAAATATCGAAATCGAGTTTCTCCGGCAACCGGCTCTCGACGATTCCGATGGTTGGAAGGAACCACCAGCGGTATATTTTCAGATTCGGGAATCCGATATCTGGATGATCGCTTATCGCGAATTCTATCCATGAAGTGTCGTCGTCGGGAATCGTTATTCCCGCAGCGCTGAATGAGACTATTATTAGCGAATCTCCCTCGATTATTAAACCATCGCCACTCGGAGCCATAAAACTGTGAGTTCTAACCGTGAGAATCCAACTTGTGCTGTCCGTGCCGGAACCGACATCTCGATATTGTAACAATGCGCCGGTTGGGACAAAAGCGCTTATCTGGGCGGAATCCGGTTCGCGTAAGACGATTTCGGGTGGAGCTTTATCGATATAGAATTCAAGCGTCGCGCCCGTATCCGGGGTTCCGTGGCCAAGGATATCCGAAAGGGCGGTTAATTCAACGATTACTGTGTCGCCGTCATTCCACAGCGGCAAATCACGAATGAAAATCGTATCTCCCAGGGCGGAAATCTCGGGATCGGAGACTGTATATGTGATTCCATTCACCGAAAGTTCGAGGGTGGAAACGTCGATTCCCTCGATGTCCGTGAAATAAAGCTGAATCGCGGTATCCTCAGAAACCCATGAACCCGAGGGCGGGAAAAAATATGTCAGGTAAGGTCCTTCCGATAGCTGATAGCGATAAAACGGCTCATGCGGAGAAGCCGAGCGATTTTCCGTCCAGGACATTTCGACCATGCTACCGGTTCGATTGAAAGCAGGATATAAAGATCCTCGCATCCGGGGTTCGTAGAAATAGTGCACACCCATCGAAGTATCGGTCAATTCTTCGATAAAGGTGAAAGCGGTATCTTCGAGGGCTTTCGTATAAAGACACATCGAACCACCGACATTCAGATTTCGAATTACAACGAAAACCTCGCCGGTAATTTCATTACAACAAATATTGGAAATATATCTATTTACGACGCCGCTATAGAGCGAGGTTGGTATGTTAATAATATCTACCGGGTCTCCTAAGCCGGTTTCGGGATCCCATAAGCGATAGCGAAAGAACCATGTGCTTGTGGTTGCTCCTGTGTTGTCGCCGTAAAGGACATGAACGTTGCCCAGCAAATCAGCGGCAAGACCGCAATTATTATCCGCCCCACCGGTGGTTCCGTTACCCATACCTTCATATGGCTCCCACGACGTTCCGTTATAGACACGTTTAATCGCATAATACGAACTTACACCGTTGTCGTAGTAACTTACGTGGATTTTGTTATTGCTGTCGACAACCATACTGGCGCCCTGACAGGAGCCACTCGACGGGCACCCTTTATTAGTGAAAGTATATCCTGCGGCATAAGGCGCATTCGATTTCCAGAGCTGTGCTTTCCAGCTGGAAGGGCCGCCGCTGAGTATCCAAATATAGCCGGCGGAATCGATCGCCACACCGGAATCATCCGTTTTAATATCCGCCTCGAAAACCTCGTGGATTGGATCCCAAATTGGGGATGTGCGAGTATTTATACATTTACGCAGATACGTCGCATGATAGGTTGGAGAATACTGATAACGGTGCCAAACTACGTAAAGATTGTCGGATTCGTCGATAGTCATCGAACAACCCGATATAAGATTATCTCTGCCAAAACCGCTCGTGTCGGTGACCTCCTGCCAATCCTGATCCCAACTCAATCCGCTGTCGGTGCTGCGGGATATCCATACGCTTTTTGTTGTAGTTTCAGTATTGCGGCAAGCTGCATAGAGCCATCCACCGGAATCCCGAACGATACTGCGGTTAAACATCGCCGATGCACCGGGTTCCATGCTACCGGTCTGGATATTCCCAAGACTGAACGCGGTGATGGATATCGTTAGGATTAATATGATCGTGAATGCTGTTCTCATAATTCTCCCACATTAGAATTAATCGTCTTTATCTTACGAGGAAGGCCCGTCCGGATTTCGATCCGAAATCGGTTTCTATTCGATATAAATATATTCCCGATGGAACTTTCTTTCCTAAATTGTTTCTGCTATTCCAAACGAATGAATGTTTACCCGATGTCATTTGGCCGAGATCGATCGACCTGACCAGTCTTCCATCTGTAGAAAATACGGATACACCGACTTCGGACTCCCCGAGCAATTCGAATTCTATCGAAGTTGCGTCGTTGAAGGGATTCGGATAATTTCCGAACAGCTCGAACGAATTAGCCAACTTGCTTTCCGCTACTTCGACTAATGTTGTGTCCCAGGAAACGGATATGGTGTATGTTAGCCCGTTTAAGAGTTCGAGAGCGCCTGTATAGTAGTAATCATCCGTCGTATTGACGGCCTGAATTGTAGTGTCGCATTTCACTCCGACATACCAAATACCGGTTTCAGGGTATAATAATCCTAATAATCCTGAACTACCTTCCGTAGTATCAGAAAAATCGGCTGTGCCCCGGAAGGCGAAATCTCCGTGCCTCAAGAACAGCTTGAAATCGTAGCCGGGGGTGCCTTCAAGGCGAACTGCAAGGTCACGCGCGCCTTCCGGCAGCTCGAAGTAAAAATGATGATATTGCAAATCGCCGATTTTCGCGTGTGAGGGATCGCCGTCTATCGTTTCCATACTCATTATCCGAATTTCGCCATTGAATAACTCCCCTTTTACCCGGGGAGTTCCCTGGCCGGCAAGTGCATACTGAAGTATTGCACACATCAAGTCTAAACGTTCGCCGCTCGTTATTCCCTCGGGATGGGAACCGATAACGACTAGCCTTCCGGTTGTATCCGCGCCCTTGTATGCCCAGCAACTGGCTTTATCGTTCATCGTATAACCGGAGTAATCGTAGCGAAGTTGTATCTCGGTTTCCGGCGGGTAGTCGATAGTCTCGCGAGCGTAGCAGCCGCCATTGTGATAGATATTATCGATGAACATATCTCCGCCAAAATCGTAATAATCGAGTAATGCCGCGCCCGGCTCGACATAGTGTCCGGTGTAAACGCCGGTAACTCCAGTCGATGCGGTTCGTCCCGGCCAAATATGGTAGTATGCATCCCATATACCTGTGGCTTCGTAGTGTAGCGAGGCGATAAATGCACCGGCACAGGAGCCGGTGTAGCATCCGCCGCCATGGAAAAAATCGCGAATTCGTTGCCGGCCATCCTCGCCGAGAGAATTACCATGACTCGTTGCCGAACCGCCGTTAGTATAGATTGTTCTGAAGCGCGGCGCGCCGTCGGGATAAAGGAGATAGCCGTTATAATCGTCGTCATTTTCTATGATAATCGAGTTTTGGAACGTGGAACTGGAGGTCGCGAGGAATTCCATCGAAAGACAGAGGGTTTCTGACGCGGGGAGAGTTGTTCTTGACGTTAGCGAAGCGCCGCCGTCCATGAAAAGGTCTTTATAATAGCCTTCGATTGCGAAACCGGCCGAGATTAAGGCTAGAAGAAGAATAATTATATTACTTGCTTGTTTATTCAATAGAGTTTCTCGATTATCTCAGCGCTTATAAAACAGGCAGCAAGTATCGACAGGATTATTAAATAATTCATCCTTCCCTTTCATTAAAGGTCAGTTACATTAATATACGGTATTCCCCCGGTAATTTCCAAGTCTTTTTAATATGAGGATTAATTCGACTTCAACGATGTAGTCTTCGATTGCGCATTTCCTGTTGCGTTATAGCTGGATTATTATTAATAATAACGACAGCAATATTTAATCGGGCGCGGGGAAGGAAATTGACGAGCACGGAAAAAAGACTCGAAATTGGCGTAACGGTCGAAATACTCGAAGAGTTATACGATAAGTATAATAATCGCGAATATCTTCATCCCGATCCATTGGAAGTTGTTTACCGATATTGCGATCCGGGGGATCGCGAGATAGTCGGATTGGTAGCGGCTTCGCTGGCCTATGGCAATGTCAAACAAATAATTCGGAGCGTAGATAACGCTCTCGGTCGCATGGGAGAATCGCCATATGCCTTTCTCTCGGAGTTGTCGGAGAATGAGATCCCGGTGTATTTCGACGGTTTCAGGCACCGTTTCACGACCGGGGATGAGTTGGCGAGACTCCTGGTAGGCGTGAAAAATGCGATTCGCAAATACGGATCGCTTAGAGACCTCTTCGCGGCCAGTATTTCCATCGACGATAATTCAATTGTCCCCGCTATCACATCGTGGACAGCGGAACTGACTGCGGGATTCGAAGAAGGATGCTCATACCTGTTACCATCTCCGTCGCGAGGAAGCGCATGCAAAAGGATTAACTTATTTCTAAAGTGGATGGTTCGTCGGGATGAAATCGATCCGGGCGTTTGGAGTGGAATCTCACCGGCTTTGCTTATAATCCCGCTCGATACCCACATGCATAGGATATGCGCGGCAATCGGCCTAACGAGTCGAAAACAAGCCAATCTGAAGACGGCACTCGAGATTACGGATAAATTTCGCCTTTTAGCGCCGGATGACCCTACAAAATACGATTTTGCGATAACGCGACTGGGTATCCGAGACGACGCTTCCCCCGATGAATTTATCGCGGCGTGCAGGTAATTGGGGAGTCGCGCGTCAATATGAACGCCGAAGCGACGCTACGCATATCGGAAATAGAACTTGCGAATCGTCGGCGTATTTATATCTTAATGCAATGAGATGTTTCCATAATTTCTGGGAGGAAATATGAAATTGAGTCGTGTTATAATAATCGCTATAGTGATTGGAATTGCATTTATAGCATGTCAGAGCGCGGAAATGACATCCGCCAAAGTCTATATTCAACAGGAAAACTATCCTGCGGCGTTAGAGCAACTTAAAATAGCGGCAGGGAAAGAGCCGACCAACCCGCTGGTTTTCCTGACAATGGGTAAGCTCTTCGCGGAAATGGACAGTATGGATCAGATGAGCGAAGCTTTTAATACAGCCCTCGAACTCGACAGCACTATGACAGAGGATATTCACGCATGGCGGATGGAGAAGCGCGCAAAATATTTCAACAAAGGCCGTAAATTCGGCGAGAGTGAAAAATGGGAAGAGGCAATTCAGAATACGGAGACGGCCGTTCTTATCGATCCGGAATTTTCGGACGGATGGAAAAACCTCGCTTTCTTCTACGAGAAAACGGACCAATCTGAAAAAGCGCTGGAAGCCTATCGCAAAGCCTATGAACTAAATCCGCTCGATCTCTTATTCGCAAAAAAAATAGCGGTAACTGAGTTCAACAACGAGAATAAAACCGAAGCGGAGAGAATCCTAAAAAAGCTAATCGATGAGGGCGAGCCGGATGTCGAGACTTATTTACTTCTCCAGCGGGTATATCTTTCTCAGGACAAGAAAGAAGAAGCAATGGAGGTTTTACAGGTTGCGGAAAAGGAGTTCCCCGACGACACTGACCTTCTATTCGATTATGGCACATTGCTTTTTGACGCAATGGGAGATTTCGAGGGCGCGGCGGCCTACTTCCAGAAAATCGTGGACATCGATCCGGCAAACACCGACGCATTATATAATCTATCCGTTGCTTTATATAAGGCCGATAAATTCGAGGAATCGGCGGCGTGCGGCGAGGTCCTCGTCGCAAATGACCCTCAAAACACACTCGGTTGGGTGCAATACACAATCAGCCTGAAACTTATGGGCGATAAAGAAAAAGGCGCCGCAGCGGAAAAAGTAGCCGCAGGACTCGATAAAATGGATAAGAAAGAATTCGACGCTGCAATTAAGTTCTTAGAACCGGTTACGAAGCAATATCCTGGATGGTGTGCGCCGTGGGCGGCGCTAAAAGTGGCCTTCGAGGAAAAAGGCGATGCCGATGGTGTATCCAAAGCGCAAGAAGGTCTCGACTCATGTGGCAAGTAGATTGATTTGGCAATATGACCTCGAATGGGAGCCTTTCGGGGTTCCCATTTTTATGCGAAAGTGAGATTATCGCGAAATATGTTGAAATAGCAATTCCCGGCGGTCCGGATTTCCTTCTGACCTACGAAGTGCCGGAATGGGCGGAGGATAGTATCCGTCTTGGAATGCGTGTGGTTGTGCCGTTTCGCAAAACTCACACTGTGGGAGTCGTCGTAACACTATCCGATAAATGTGACATCGAACGGATTCGGGCTATTTCCGACTGCCCGGATGACGAACCGGTGTTTTCCGCTCCGCTCGTTAGGCTCCTTTCGTGGCTCTACGAATACTACGCTTGTTCCCCAGGCGATGCCTTCCGTGCGGCTTTGCCCGGTGGACTGGGTTACGATGTCGATAGGATTATCGTTCTGAAAGACGATTCTTACTCGGAGAGATTGCCTAAAAAAGCGGCGACGATCCACGAACTTTTGCGCCAGCGCGGGCAAGCTCCGGAGGATTGGTTGAAGAAGAAAGTCGGATCGAGCGGTTTCTATTCCGCTCTGGATGAACTAATTGCACGAAAGATAGCGCGCATAAAGCTTGAGATCCGAAGTTCACGGCGTCCGAGAACTATCGCGATGATCCGCTCAAAACTTAGCTCCGAGACCCTCCGCGAGGTATTGGAAAACCTGCGCGGCAACGCCCGTCGTCAGGCGGAATTGTTAAGATTCATCATTGAGAATATTGCTGGCGAATTTCCTCGCGCAACGCTTTCAAAAAAATTCGGTTCCGGTCCGGTAAAGACTGCACTGGATAGAGGTTGGATCGAGTTGTGGGACGAGGAAGTCTATCGTGTGCCGGAAGTTTTTTCGGTCGGCGAACCAACGCCCGATAAAATCGCGCTGACGGAAACTCAGCTAACGGCGGTGACACAGATTTCCGATGCTGTCGATCGCACGCGTTTCGACACGTTTCTCGTATGGGGCGTCACCGGCAGCGGCAAAACCGAAGTTTATCTGAACGCCGCCGCGAAAGCGCGCGAAATCGGCAAGGGCGTGCTCGTTTTAGTGCCGGAAATAGCACTGACACCGCTGCTTCGCCAAAGGTTCGAAGAGCGGTTTCCCGGACAGGTTGCGGTCCTGCACTCGGGGCTGAAACCGGGCGAGCGTTTCGACGCATGGCGACGCCTTTCTTCCGGCGAGCAAACGATAGCTCTCGGCCCCCGAAGCGCGGTCTTTGCGCCATTCCCGGATCTCGGCCTTATCGTGGTCGATGAGGAGCACGAAGCATCCTACAAACAGGACGAGCCACCGCCCTATTACAATGCACGGGACGTCGCGGTTATGCGCGGATTTATCGAAGGCTGCCCCGTGGTTTTAGGTTCCGCAACGCCATCGGCGGAAAGCTACCATAATGCCGCCGAGGGCAAATACAAACTCCTGCGCTTGCCGGAGAGAATCCCCGGTGCGGTTCTTCCCGGAGTTCGCATTGTCGATATGGCAACCGAAAGGGAGGAGGGGAAAAATTTCTCGCCATTCTCACGCTTGCTCTCGGAAAAACTCTTAGATGCAGTCTCAAAGGGCCATCGGGTGATGCTGTTTCTCAACCGGCGCGGTTTTTCATCCTACTTGCAATGCCCGGACTGCGGTTATATTCCCACATGCGATGACTGCGGAATCGGCATGACTTATCATCGAATCGACTCGAAACTCCGTTGCCATTACTGCGGCGCGGAAGAGACTCCGACCGACAACTGCCCGAACTGCAACAGCAGCGAATTCCTGTATCGCGGCCACGGCACACAGCGGATCGAGGAAGAATTGGCGGAACTCGTTCCGCCGGATAGGATTTTTCGCCTCGACGCCGACGCCGCCCGCGCCAAAGGACACGCGCAGGTGCTGCAAAAATTCGCGACTACGCCCGGCGCGGTTCTCGTGGGAACGCAGATGATCGCCAAGGGCCACGACTTCCCCGATGTCTCGCTGGTCGGCGTTCTCAACGCCGATATCGGTCTGTCAATCCCGGATTTTCGCAGCGGCGAGAGGATTTTCCAGCTTCTGACACAGGTTTCCGGGCGCGCGGGACGTAGCGAAATTCGCGGCGAGGTGATAATCCAGACCTATCGCCCGGATTTCGCCGCCGTGGATTTCTCAGTTAACGGCGATGTCGAGTCGTTTTTCGAGCACGAGCTAAAATCCCGCGAGGAATTATTCTATCCGCCATTCAGCAGAATCCTGCGGATTGTCGCGCGCGGCGAGGATCCCTCGGAGGTCCGCACAAATATTTTTCGCCTGACACGCGAACTCTCGCGTATCGATCGCAACGGCAACAAATATCGTCTGCTCGGCCCGGCAGCGTGCCCACTCTCAAAGCTGCGCGGTAAGTTTCGCTGGCACCTGCTTCTCAAAACCGACCGCCTGGCGGTCTCGACGAAAATTGTCAAACGGCTGCTCGCAAACTGGGGCGGCAAGGTGAGTTTCAAGGTGATAGTCGATCCGCTTTCGCTGCTATAACCGCGCAATATCCGCATCTACTTGTTCTTAACGACTTCGTCGGATTCGCTTCGGCTAAAAAAGACGATTACCGGCTGCTGCTTTTATTTCATATAAATAACCTTCGCCGAAGCATTCGTTCCTTTAACGCGGACGAGATAGACGCCGGAACCGAGGGCGGCGTCCGGTTGCCACCGGCACGCGCCGGAGGCGTTTGTGCTCAACGGTTTCGCCGATTCGCTTCCAATTGCTGGGATTTGCGCGACCATGCGGCCATTTATATCGAAAATCTCGATTTCTGGATTCCGACCTTCGCCGGAATGACAGATAAGGGTAATCGTTACCGACGAATTGAACGGATTTGGGTAGGCGGAGAGGGTTATCGCTGTTGGGTTTCGCACGAAATCGGGAGCGGACATTATTGTCGAGGAAATCCACATCACGGCGTCGGCGATAACCACGCCGGCGTCGTCGAATTGGTCGCTGACCTGCACATAACCGCCATCGCCAGACTCAAACCAGAACCTGCCCGCGTGGTGCCACGCCGCGCCGGAGCCTTGCTGCGAGAGAAAAATCGTGTCGTTCGCCCCACCAACAATGTTGAACATGACGTTATCTGTGCGGTTCGAGCCGGCAATCCAGAATATATAGACGTCGAAGGTGTCCGCGTAGGGTAGCGTCGGTGTCCATCGCGCCCACTCCTCGGCGCCGCCGGCGGTGCAGTATTGGTAATCGAGGTCCCACGCGAGTTCGGGGGCGTATGTGCCTTCTATCCAAGTGCCCCAATCCCCGAAGCCCGGATCGCCATTATCTACGATGAATGAATCGGTCTCTCCGCCGGTGCCGGAGAGCCTCGCCGCAATCGTGTCGCGAATCGTCGGGATCGTTGGATGAAAATTCATCCCGGGGCATGCTGTCGCTGCCGAAGACCAATCCTTATGGCCCAGAATACACGGCGCGTAGTCTTCGTAGCCCGGGTCGCCGTTCCATTCCGTGCCGTATGGGTCGATATCGCGCTGGGAGCATTTCCATGTTATCAGGTCGTAAAGTGCGGGCCAGGTTGGTTCGTGTATGAAAACTCCCGCCACGTCGAAATTCCCCATTACGGAGAAGCCCATAACGTTGGCGTTGTGGTATGAGCAATGCGCAGCGCGGACATCGAGGTTTGCGAGGTCTGCCGAATATCGTCCCTGATAGATATTGCCGAGGTGGTCGAGAATGAAATTGTAGCCGATATCGCTCCAACCGCGCGTAAGGACGTGATATGACCATATATTGCGCATCTGGGCGCATGGATCGGACGGCGTAGTCGTAGCGCCCGCAGTGTGGTGAATCGTCACGTGCGTAATTGTCGTATAATATGTCGGTGTGCCGGTATTAAAAGTATCCGGAACGGCGCAATTCCAGCCGGATGGGCCGCGATTGACATAGGTGGGCATCGGCCAATCGGTCGTGGAGATAGCGGTGACGGGCACGACGTCGTAATCCGTCCAGCCACAATCCATAAAGACAAAACCGGCCGCGCGAATTTCCGGTGAGGTTCCGCCCGCCGAATATAGATAGAAATTTGCGCGGTAATATTTTGCCGCAGGTCGATCGGTATAAAAAACGTTGGAATATAATCGTTCGTCGATAGGGCCTTCGTCCTCGTTCGGCTCGATCTCCCAGTCGTGAATCGGACCGAGCCATTGTTCGCCGTCGGGCGACCAGTAAATCTCCGCAAGGATGCTCGATTTACCTGGAAGCTCGCCCTCCAGAAGAAGCGCAAATCCAGTAAGGTCGTCCAAACCCGTGCAAACTGGACCGATAGCCAGCGCGCGCTCGAAATGAAGATAGCTTTTTATCGGTTCGGGGACGTTATTCGGGACTATTTCCTGCAATTCCGCCCGGACGTATTCCATAGGGTAGATCGTCGCGTAAACGATCGAAGTAAACAAAACAAACGCGAATACTATTGTCATTCTCATGCTGCCGTGACCTCCATTTTTGTAGATAATGTAACTATATAGGCGCGTTGCGCAAGGAAAGATTTATTATTGGCACGGCTATTGCGAAAGACTAAACACAAATAATTAAATATATATAGCAATAAACATAAATAAACATTGACAAATAGTAGTTGAGTTATTATCTTTTTTCAAAAAGGAGATATTATGGAAAACAAAGGTATTTTCGGGCTTTTACTTCGCGACAGAGAAAATCTGTTCGACCAGATTCTTGATCGCGAGAATCTCGGCTCTCTCGCCATCAAACTCATTCTGATGAGTATAGTCTTTTTCGCGATTTACGGTATTGTAATGGGGTTATATAATTCGCCCCTGCAGGCGCTCTCCTCGGCGGGCAAAGTGCCTATCTTGTTTTTTCTCGCGTTGGCGATCTGCTATCCTGCATTGTTCATGTTTAATGTGCTTTTGGGGAGTAAGCTGACTTTCGGGCAGTCTTTTGCCCTTATCCTATCGGCTTTCGCAATAATCTCCTGTGTTCTGGCTTCCTTCGCACCGATCTCGGTTTTCTTTATGCTCATCGGTAGCAGTTACGCTTTTCTGCGGCTTCTACACGTGGGTGTGTTTGCTGTGGCCGGTCTCGCCGGGATGAAAACGCTGAATGACGGCCTCGTTTATGCATGCGAGAAATACACCGTTTACCCAAGACAGGGAGTTCGCGTTTTTAAGATTTGGATACTCATTTTCGCTTTCGTGGGAACGCAATTAGCATGGAATCTCAGACCGTTCCTCGGGAACAAGAGTCAGCCATTTCAACTTGTCCGCAAACAGGAAAGTAATTTCTACGCACATATGCTCCACACAACCGGGGATTTCGTTTTCGGTAAGGGGGATAATCAAGAGAAACCAAGCGCATCGACCCAACTCAATGAGGGCGAGCAAAAACGCCTCGAAGAGGCAATCGAGCGAGAATTGCAGACTCCCGACGAGCTTTCACCCGACACGGTTATTATCGATAATTAATATGATAGACGAAATAATGACAGTCGCCGATGTGGCCCGATATCTGAAGTTAAAACCTCAGACTATTTATAAATGGCTTCAGGATGGGATGATTCCCGCCGCGAAACTCGGCAAAGAATGGCGTTTTAAAAAGTCCGTAATCGATGCGTGGTTCGACGCGCAAATTGCTAAATCTCCTGCAATGCCGGCGCTCGACGACAAAGGTAAATCAGGTTAGGTTTGTGTTTCGCTATCACCGGAGACAATATCGCGCAATTCCTTGATTAATTTATCGACGGGCATTTCGCGGGATAGTGCGACCTTGCGGAGCGGCTCGATAAGTTCGGCTGGGCAGGCAATAGAACGCATTCCGTGGTGGGCTAAGACTCGCATGGCTTCGGGATACTCGATCAGCAGTTCTTCGAGAGATGTGTATTCGGTAATTTCCATGACGCTCTATTTTCTCCGTTGATAAATCTCACCAAAATATATAACTTGCGTCATAATGCAAAGGGAAAACTATACTATTTGGAGTTTCAATGCCAATCCCCGTTGTTCTTGGTTTCGATGACATCGTTCCGTCGAAGGGTTTTCTGCAGCTCATCGAGAAGTATCGACCACTCGGTGTAATAGTGTTCGAACGCAATATCGGAAATACCGACAAACTTGCCCATAATATCCGAATGGTCAAGTCTGCATGGCGAGATGTTTTGGTTATGATCGACGAGGAGGGTGGCGCGAAAAGCCGTATTCGCGCCGAGCATGGATTCCCGAATCCGCCGGATCCCAGAATTGTCGCACACGATATGTCCCTCCCCGAAACGGAGGAGGCGTATTATGTGCTCGGTCGTGCGTTGCGCAAATTCGGAATCGATGTAGATTTGGCTCCGGTCGTCGATGTCGCGCCGCCGGGACACATCCTCGGAGACCGCGCCTTTTCGGACAATCCGGATATCTGTGCCAAGTATGGTTCAGCCGTTATAAAGGGATTACGCCGGGCGGGGATAATGAGCTGCGCTAAGCACTTTCCGGGACTCGGTTCTGCGGCAATCGATCCGCATCTAAGTATTTCGATTGCCGATAGCGACGCGAATTTTTCGAAAATCCATTTTCCTCCCTTCGAAGCCGCGATTTCCGCCGGCGTCGATTTCTTGATGACAACCCATCTGAGAGCCGTTCAACTTGATTCATCCGGCTCTATCGCGACTTTTTCGGTCGTTATTACAGAGAAAATAAGGGAATTGGCATTTTCGGGAAAAATCCTCACCGACGACATGCTTATGGGCGGAGTGGATTCGCACGACACCCTCGATAAAAGATGCATAACCGCTCTTGCTGCCGGTCACGACGCTGTTCTAATCTGCAAGGAAGTAGATAGGATAGAGGTTATTCTCGACGCTATTGCTGAATATTACCCTAACAAAGCCTAATTATTTTTTTACAACCTCGACATAGCGTTTCACGGTTGCGATTATCAAGGTTACGTCGTATCGATCCTGGATAGAGCCGTCGATTTGCGACGGATCTATTTCGGACGGCAATTCACCGAGGACGTGGATTCCTACCCGCATATTTAAAGAGCGGATATCACCTAATGTTGCCGTTGGGTCTTTACCGAGAATTTCCGCTCCAATAAAAATCAGTTTAATACGTTCGTTGAAACCGAACTCGTTGTGGGCGGCTTCGATTGATGGAAGGATACGGTTATCGTAGTTTTTGCTGCCGAGAGCGAGTTGCAGGAGTTTCTGTGTCGCTTTTTCTTCTGTGATAACTAGAACAAGCGGTTTCTCCTCCGAGTCACCCATTATCCCTATCTCAATGGCCGGTAGGTAGATATGGAAACTCGTTCCAACTCCGGTCTGGCTGTCCACTGTAATCGTGCCACCGTGGCTTTCCACTATTCCGTAGGATACCGCTAAACCGAGGCCGGTGCTGGAACCAAGCGATTTCGTCGTATAAAATGGCTCGAATATTCGAGAAAGATGGTTTTCTGAAATACCTATTCCCGAATCGGAGATTGTAATCCGGACATATTTACCGGTATTGATATTCGGATGAGTTTGTATAAACAGATCGTCGATTTCCAGTGCCGTGACATCGATAGATAATCCTCCGCCGTTGGGCATCGCATCGCGACCATTCAGACAAATATTGAATAAGGTTTGTTTAATCTGTATTGCGTCTGCACGGATATCTGGCAGACCATCCGATTTCCGAACTACAAGTTCGATATTTTCGCTTATACCCTTACTGAGAAGCCGGACAACTTCGTCCACAAGGTCGCCGATGTCGATTAACTCGCGATGCGGCGGTTCTTGTCTTGCGAAAGTCATAAGCTGTTTTACAAGACCAGCGGCGCGTTCCGCCGAATCTTCGATAACATCGAGCATTTCGCTACCCGGATCCTCGGGATTATATAGGGATTTGAGATACGATGCCGCGCCGAGAACTCCTACGAGAATATTATCAAAATCGTGCGCAATACCCGCTGCAAGGGTTCCTACGCTCTCTAATTTTTGGGCTTGAATAAGCTCTTGTTCAAGCTTCTTTTTCTCGGACATATCTCTCGCGATAGATAGATAAGAACCATCGCCGAGTGCGATAGCGCTAATCTCGATTGAAAACGGCTTATGGTTTGAGTCTTGTGCGGTAAGTTCGAGGAGCTTGCCGGATTTCGTTCGAGAAAGCAGCCTGAATTGCCGACCGAACTCCTTTGCCGACTGCTCTGTAAAAAGCTCAAAAACACTCATATTGAGAATCTCACGTTCGCTAAACCCCCACAATTTATTGACGCGGGGATTGGTGCGGACAATATTGCCCAATTCATCGGTAATAAGGAACGCGTCATTAGCCCGCTCGATGAGCCTTCGCTCCTTTTCTTCTGCGGAACGAAGCTCGCGCATCGTTTGGTCGAGTTGCGAGATCATTGTGTCAAAATTTTCGGTAAGCGTGGATATCTGATCGCTCCCTGACGCACGAACTCTTATAGTGAAATCACCCGCTGCAGCTGCATCTACGGCTTCGGAGAGTGATACGACCGGCTTTAGTGAATTTCTGAGTAGAAGAAAAAAAATAAGCCCTCCGAAAAATCCCGCAATAATCAAAATGAAAGTTATCATCGATGTTCCCGACACTAAAGGTCTCATGATCGTGTTGTATTCGATTTCACTTATAAGAACCGCATCGAGGCTGCGGATGTAGCGGCAACTGCCGACAACATCTTTATTTTCCGAGTTTACGTACCTCCCTGTGTAAGAATATTCTTTAATTGCCAGCGAAATCGCTTCCGACGATATAACATCTCCAACGACTACCTCGTCGCCTTTTATCATGAAAGCACCGTAACTATTAATAAGATAACTTACCTCTCCCTTACCGGAGAGTGTTTCCAAGAATAGTATTTCGGATATTTTATCGAGCTTAACCCTGCCCGCCACGACATAGGCAATCTCCCCGCTATCGACTATCACAGGATGTGCGATAATTAGCGCGGGACTACCATGGAAAATACTGTAGCATAAAGGTTGAACGCCGGGATTGTCTATAGCGTTTTTGAAATACGGCCGGTTAGATAAAATACGGCCCTCGCTACGTCGGTCAGTTGAAACGCGAACGATACCGTCCGGCCACGAAATTAGAAAGGATTCGAAATAGTCGGGGTTGTTATTAATGAACCTCTCCATAACTTCTCTGGATTTATTTTCGTCGTTAAAGTCGAAATGGAGGACTCCGGCAAGGTCTTCAAGATTGGATTTTCTTTCTGTTAGCCATGTTTGTAACCACTTTTCTTTCAGCGTGACGATACAGGCCAATTCGTCTTTCGCGTCGGTTTCGAGGCGATGCTTCGTAAGCTGAAACATAAAAACGGTAAATGCCAAAGCGGGGATTAAGCACCCCAGAAGGAAAATAAGCGTAAAACGCCTAACTATGTCACGGTTAATCCATGAAAACATTGGTCAATGCGTAATTGTCTTTATAAAGTTCTTGTAAGAAACTGTCATCGAGAAATGATTCGGGGTGCTCAATCCCCCATTGTGATAGGCTTTCGCACCAGCGGTTACTGTCTATCCAACCAATTGGCGCGCTTCCACTTCTAACAAACGGAATTAGCGTTTTAATAGCTTCCCGTTGAAACGGCACTGCTAAGCCTGGAGCATAGATCATTACTGACTCGAGTGCATCTTCCTGATTATGAAACGCGCTGTTCCAACCGCGCAAAGTTGCCGCAAGAAAGGCCAAAACCAAATCGGGTTGGTTTTCGACCAAGTCGCGACGGGTCATTATAATACTCGCATAATCATTCAAGCCATAATCGAAATAGTAGATCATGCTTCCGCTGTATCCCGCCATTGCAACCTCAACAGGCTCATCGTGAATATACCCGAGCCAGATATCGACTTCGCCCCGCAGGAAACGGGTTATATCGACCTTGCCGGTATCCCATTCGACGCAAGAAGAGTCTCCGCCGGCATTCTCAATGGCGTGTTGAGTCATAATGATCCATGTTTGATTTTTAGCAATAATCGTTTTCCCACAAAAATCCATGGGTGAATCGAGACCGCTACCATCCATTGTTATGAAGACTGCAGGGAAAAGCTGAAATATCGCTCCAATGGCAACAATATCCGAGTTTTCGCAATCCTCTAAAGCTATATCCGTCGGTGTCGTTATTGCAAAATCGATTTTCCCTTCTCGCAGGTTGTCGAGCGCGGATTTTTCGGGATCATATGGCAGAATTCGGGTGTCGAGATTGAAATCCCTGTAGAATCCCTCAGTTTTGGCGAAATAGTATCCACAAAATTCAGCCTCGTGATACCAGTTCACCATAATCCGAACAACTGCCCCGGTTTCTAACGGTTTTGCGTTATTCCAAAATGCGTATTCGCAATTCGATAGTGGTTTATCCCGGTCTATAATGGGAATACTCGCAATAGCGATTACAGCGCAAACGACTATTATTAGCCATATTTTAGTCGATTTCTTCAAAGTTGCCGTCATCCCGCAAGAATTAAACTCCAACCTTCTTATACTTTAAGGATACGAATTAATACGGAAAATTCAATATTGTAAGGAAATTTAGCTTTAATCAACCTTTTTCGGATTTCTCCGAAAAATACTTACAGCGGCGATAATGAACAAAATTCCTGCTGCGGCAATCGCGCCGATAATTCCGAGCGAAGAGAAAGCGGTCACGATTACACCTGCAATGCAAACTCCCGCAAGTGCACAGAAAAAGGACGGCCAGAACCTAAGCCCGAATAGAAAGGCTGCCAGGCTACCGGTCCAAGCGCCCGTGACGGGTAGCGGAATCGCTACGAACATAATCAATCCGAGTTCCTCATATTTCCGTATCGTCTCGCTACGGCGGCGGGTTCGGGCGAAAAGCCATATGAAGAATCGGTCGAAAACAGGAATTTTTCGGAGAAAGCCGGAAACGGGGCCGAGGAGAAATAAAATGAAAGGCACCGGCAATATGTTCCCTAAAACGCATAATAAATAGCTTTTGAGGATTGGCATATCGAAAATGTGCATGGCCACGGGTATCGCGCCGCGAAGCTCTACGATAGGTAGCGTTGCGATAATTATTACAGCAAGCTCGGCTGGGATGCCGTGGTCTTCCAGCCCGAGGGCTATTCTCCCGCCGCTGGAATGGACATCGATACTGGCGGTATCGGCGTCTGCGGCAAATAGTGCAAATGCGGATGAAAGAAAGATTAAGAGGGCAATAACAGGAAACAGCGATTTCATCCATTTCTCCTTCTGAAAGGATGAGCGAGCATAACGCCGATGAAGCGGAAAGTCTCGATGAGCGGATTCATTTTGGAGTCGAAATCGTTGTATATTGTAGGAACAGGGACACTCGCGAATTCCGCGCCGTTACGCGCAGCCTCGAGAATAAACTCCGTTTCGGTCTGGTAATAGTTAGTTCGAAGGTTGATTTTTTTTAGAATATCCGTTTTAATGAAGCGGTATCCACACTGGGAATCTCCGATACGTTTACCCGTCCAGACACGAACGAAAAAGGTGGTTGTAAGGTTCGAAAAGCGTCGGTGGAAAGGCATCGTAGAAAGGTCGTCGAGTCTGTTGCCGATGACTACATCGGCGCCGGTTTCAGTCGCCGTTTCGATGAATTTAAGAGCGTATTCGGGCGGGTGTTGCATATCGGCGTCAAGGGTGAGAACAGCGTCGTAATCTTCGTCGATTGCATATTTAAATCCAGTTTTAAGTGCTGCGCCTTTGCCTTTGTTTGCCGGATGGGAGATTACCGAAACGCCTTTCGCGTGGGCGATCTCCGAAGTGCGGTCCGAACTACCATCATCGACGACAAGGATATCGCGGCTCTTAAAACCGTATTCGAACAACCCATCGATAACTTCCGCGAGGGATTCTTCGGCATCATAAGCTGGTATTATCGCGAGGATTTTCATAATAGAAAAGCGCACCTTCGTATTTAAAGGGCGCCGGAAAAACTTAAAATGGTCGGGGCGACTGGATTTGAACCAGCGACCACTTGGCCCCCAGCCAAGTGCGCTACCAGACTGCGCTACGCCCCGACTATCTTAAAAATAACATGGGCAAACTACATAAATCCGCAGCCCAACCCAATATATCAAGTGTCCAATCCTCCGCAAGCCCTTTTTTAAATCGAGGTAATCTTATAAAGTAAGGTTGATTTGTTTTTTTAAAAATATATCTTTTTATATTAGGAACCACGGGAAAGGACTGTTGTGCGAAATATAATCATTTTCTTTTTATTACTACTGTTTTTACCGGTAACTTTTGCAGACGACGATCCTGCAAAGGTTCTCATCGTATATAATACGGCGTTTCCGGACAATAACGGCGACGGCGTCGGCGACTCCGAGGAAGCCGCCATGTTCTACGCCACCAAACGCGGCGTGCCGACATCGAATATGCTGGCCGTAAGCACCTCCAACTCGTGGTATTACTACCACGAGACCGGCAGAATCGATTTTCACGACAACTTGCTCGTTCCCATTTTGAATAAGCTCTCAGACCTCGGCGAATCGAATATCTACTATATTTTACTATCCTACGGGATACCTCAAAAATACGTCTGCGAGGGCCTGGAGCGAGCCAACCGAGCAGTCGAGAACGCGCTTTGCATACCGCACGCATTTACAACACTCGACTCCACGGATTGGCCGAGCTATTGGATTAGCAATTACACTTACTTCGAGGGTTCACCGACAGTGGGTTCGGATGTCGGTCATTTCGCCGGTAGCGAGTCTTATCTTGGCGGGCGGATGTTTTTAGTCACCCGATTGGAGGGCGTGAATGTCGAACGCTCGAAGGAACTCGTCGAACGGGCACTTTACGGCGAACTGTATTTCTACCCGGACAGCGGCTACTACGGCGGCACTATGTTCGTCGATTACCGCTACGGCCCCTTCGCCGACCTGAGCGCGTATCCGTTCAGCTACAATTCCTATGCCGAGGCGGACAGTTGCATGGCAAAGGCGCGCGAGTTCATCCCAGCCGCCAGCTGGCCGCTCCGCGAAGAGCCTTACGACAAGGAAATCGGCGAGGCAGGCGCGGAGTTCCTCGACGGCACCGACGCGACATGGGCGGCATCGGCGATAGGCTACGGCGGATGGTATAACTACAACACATATCACGACGCCTGGGAGTGGAAAGTCGGCGCGTTCGCCTGCGATTTGAACTCAAACAGCGCATACAATATCCGCAACGGCACGACGACCTTTCTGGCGAACTCGTTCCGGCTGGGGCTAACCTGCGGCGTCGGCTGCATCGCGGAGCCGTATCTGACCGGCCACGCGCGCCCGGAAATTTTCGTTTATTACATGATTAACGGCTTTAACTTCGCGGAGGCGAGCTACCTTTCGCAACCCGCATTCAAGTGGATGGGGATCCACGTCGGCGACCCGCTCTATAACCCGCACATTCCGGGGAAAACGCCGGTAGTCGACGACGTCCCGCCGCCGGAGCCGGAGGTTGCGATGGGATGGCGCGGCGACAGCCTCATACTGAACGTCTCGATCGACACATGGGGCCGCGAACCGGACTTGGTCAAGACTCGAGTCGCGCACGGGCTTTGCGGCGGCGAGCTGACCGACACCGTCGATTACGGTCGCGTGCACTGCATGTGGGAGGAAATCGCAATCGGCGGATATTCGACGGGCGAGAACGTCGCGCTGGCGATAGACGTCGTCGATCCTGTCGGAAACCGAACCGCGATGCCGACATATTGCTGGCTCGCCGGCGACAGCGGCATTCTCGGAATCGACGAACAAATCGCGAGCCTGCCGGATAAATTCTCAATCGAGGCCTACCCCAACCCGTTCAACGGGAAATGCAGAATTATGATTGATGATTTAGGAATGGGAATCGACGCGATTGAGATATTCGATATGACCGGCAGAATCGTCGATAACATGTCCGTAGGGGACGGATCTCCCGTCCCGACCGCGAGCGGTCGAGGAGACCTCGCCCCTACGAACCGTGAATTAACATGGACGCCGGATGACAATATCGGTTCCGGCGTGTATCTAATTCGGGCGCGCTTCGACGGGCTCAGCGACCAAAGCGAACAAACCGCTACGCAAAGGGTGGTGTATCTGAAATGAGGAATTATAAAACAGCGATAATTCTGCTACTACTTTTAGTAGGGATTCTTTTCGCCCAGGGGCTTATCTGGTCGGAGCCAGTTTTACTGCTTGATGATACTTTAGATTATGAGTGCAATGCGGAATTCGATGCAACGATAATAGGGCAGGATAGCGTATTGATAAGTTGGCTCGGTGGAAGAGACTACGGACAGGGAGTTAGAGTCAGAATCTGGGGGCCAGATGGCTTGTCTCCGATCGATGAATTATTTACAGATAGAGAAGAGCCATCTGTAGGGAATTCATCTGTTTCCATGAATTCAGAAGACTATTTTGTCTTTGGTGATGAATATTGCGTTGCCGGTAAACTCGGTGATTGGCGGAATATCGACCTTCCCGACTTTGCCAGCCATAGATACAGGGAACTTATGAAAACAGATTATCTTGGAAGACCGTGGGTTTTTGGACAAGAGGGATACGCGTTGCCCACGGTAAATGTCTATGAAGATAGTGCCTGGTCTGATCTTATTTATTTAACAGACCCAGTTTATTCAAGTTTTAAATTCGATTTATTGAATGTCGGTGATTCGACGATAATCTATATTACGCTTTTCACTTGGGATAAATCATTTTTAGTCCGAGTATTAACCGATAGTATACTCAATCCAGTTGATACGATAGCTAACGTGGATATATTTAGTTGGAGCGTAAATTATTTCTGGACAGGCGATAGTATCTGGTATTTCGGCTTAAGACCCTGGGATGGAATAACATATCTCGATACGGCATACATGATGTTAGGATACGGGATCGGTGAAGATTACCATTGGGATACATTGGATATAAATCCATATAATGAGGGATGCCAATGGTATCCTAAGTTTTGTAAGGACTATGAGGGCGGCATTTGGGCATATTGGTACGGAAAAGTCGAGATGACGCCGGACTCGACGTCCATTGCTAGGAGAGTTACCTATAATAGAATAGCAAAATTCGTCGATGGTTCATGGGCATTAATAGACTCTTTTTCTCCAACAGATTATAACACACCTTTACTATTATTCGACGAATTACATCCTTATCCGAGTTATCTTATTTACGAGGGGGCTTCTACAAATAAGCTATGGGGAGTTAAATGCCTCGGATTAACTAACATCGAAGAGAAAGTACCGCAAATCCCGGAGGAAATTTCGATTCAAGCTTACCCCAATCCCTTCAATTCGTCGGTGCGGATTGCGGTGGAGGGGGATTGCGAAACGCCTATGCGGATTGAGATTTACGATATAAACGGGCGCGTGATCGCCGAAATCCCCGCGAACAATCCTGTAGGGGAGGGTCTGAGACCCTCCCGCTCGTCGCAAAACCAAAAAACGGGCGGGTCTGAGACCGCGCCCCTACAAAACGAGGTCGTTTG
>Ga0272441_10003007_pt1 | contig 33094 bp, 29 predicted proteins | sample SSMProp6N_FD_193582 | JGI IMG/M metagenome (GOLD analysis project Ga0272441, IMG submission 193582) | Marine sediment archaeal communities from Little Sippewissett salt marsh, Falmouth, MA, United States - SSM-Prop-6N | ecosystem: Environmental > Aquatic > Marine > Wetlands > Sediment ... | reverse complement strand
CCAGACTCAAATGCGGGTTAAGGTGTCGCGGCAGGCATGGTAGAAAGGAACACTCTTATCTCCGATTCCTCGGGGAATTCCCGCAAGGCCTGTTGAGTCCTCCTGCGGGCTTCATCTATATTTCCTGTCCGTCGTTCGACCCGCGCCAGCTCCAAGAGAGCGTGATGATCTCTTCCTGTTTTTGCGTCGGCCACGAGAAAGGTCTGTCGTGCCTCATCGAACCGACCCGCTCTCACTTCCGCTCTGCCGCGGAGAAGCAACCAGGTATACGGACAATCCGGATCAGTGGTGCCCTTTTTCAGGAAATCCAGAGCCTTCTCCACGCGACCGGAACGATGGTAATATCTCCCGAATTCGAATAGAGTATGTTGATCCCCTGGTGACAATGCGAGTGCTTTCCGGAAGCTTTGAACCGCCTGTAAGGTGTCATTCATTGCTTCCGCGGCCCATGCATGGGCTATGTGTGCGTCAATGGACTCCGGATCAAGCCGAATCGCTTCACCGGCGGCTCTCTCGGCTCCGCGAGGATCTCCTGATCTGAGCATCACCTGGGAAAGCGCTCTCCACAATTCCGGGTCCTCCTGATCATGTTCCAGGGCATCAGTAAATAATGAAACAGCGAGGTCGTTAAGTTCAAGTTCGAGTGCGGTCCATGCCAGCATTCTGACGATCTGTCCATCTTCAATACGCGGAGGCAGCATTGAACGCATGATGATGGTTGCCGAATCTCTCATTCCGCAATTGATGAGATTTGATATAAAAATACTGATCACCTTGACGTCGGGAACGCGTTCAGTCATGAGAGGAGAAAGCAGGTTGAGTACCTGATGATAGTTACCCATTTCCCCGTGGAGTTCAGCAGCTCGTATTATGTAGGGTTTATCACATGACAGGCTTTCAACCAATCCGAGGGCTGTCGATGCTTCCTCCATCCGGGCGGCCGATAGCGCTGTAACCGCCCTCGAAAGCGCCTGCCCGCATTCCGATTCCATGCTGAGATCGTCGCCAATCAATGTGTTGTCACTGGAGAGATTCAGATCTGATCGTGTCAATACTACTACGGATACAGCGAAAACGAGGGCGGCGATTATCATAACCGCAATACTGATGGTTGCAATATTTGATTCGTCGCGCATGTGAACCTACTTATACGCCGTAAACTAACTGACTATCCCTTGAACGGTACAAAGGGTACCGATAAATTATAACAAAATAACCCCGCTTGACCAGGGGAGGATCCTCATTGGAACGAGTTATACTGAATGCAGGTAATATTCACAGAACCTTTATAAGCGGCGAACGGCGTCTGGAGGTTCTATCCGGAGTTGAATTGATTGTTCGCGAGGGAGCTACCATTGCGATAGTCGGTGCATCGGGATCGGGAAAAAGTACATTACTCCAGATACTGGGTGGTCTCGATGCTCCTGATAGAGGTAGTGTTGAACTGGCGGGCGAGGATTTATATTCATTGCCCGATCGCCGTTTAGCCGTATTACGAAATGAATCAATTGGTTTTGTTTTTCAGTTCCATCGCTTACTTTCAGACTTTAATGCTTTGGAAAATGTTATGATTCCCGGGTTGATCCGTGGGGATTCCAGACGTGCAGTTGTTAAACGTGCGACCGACTTGTTGGGTCTTATCGGATTGGATCACAGGATGTATCATCGCCCGTCGGAACTATCAGGAGGCGAGCAACAGCGCGTTGCTGTTGCGAGATCATTGGTGAATGAACCGCGTATCGTTCTTGCTGACGAACCCTCGGGAAATCTGGATCCCACCAATGCTCGTCACCTGGAGGATGTTATGTGGGAGCTGGTTGATAGAAAGGGAACGAGTTTGATCGTTGTTACGCATGATGAACGTCTTGCCGCACGTGCAGATATACGACTCACATTGGTTAACGGATTGCTGGAGGCGTGACGTGAGCGAGCGTCAATGCGAGAAATGTGGTCAAAGATCGGCGGAAATCACTCTTACCGACGTATCCGGCGGCGAGGTCCACGAATTTCATGTGTGCCGGTCCTGCGCACGCGCCATGGGAGCATATCCTGAAGGTGAATCCAGCGGTTTCAACGTATCGAAGCTGGTGGCGGATATAGAGAACTCCACCAAAGACGATCAGGGAGAAGAAAACGAGGACGTTGTATGCCCGAGTTGCGGTATGCCGTATTCGGAGTTCAAAGACACCGGAAAGCTAGGGTGTTCCTCCTGCTACAGCTCTTTTTCAAATGAGTTGGATCCTCTTATACGAAGATTACATGGAAGTCTGACTCACGGTGGACGCGGGCCGGGGGAGTCCGGTGCGCAAAAGGCGCTGCAGCTCGAACTCGGATCACTTCGAACTCAACTCGCGGATGCCGTAGCGAAGGAAGACTATGAGCGGGCCGCCCGAATCCGAGACGATATCAGAGCGCTCAAGGAATCGGTCAGGGGAGCGAAAGATTCGAATGATGGATAGTCTAGGCGATCGACATCTCATGATCAGCGATTGGCTTTCCGGCCACGGTCCTGAGAGTGCCAGTATCATTTCATCACGTGTTCGACTGGCTCGTAACATCGAGGGATTCCCCTTTGTTTCCCGTTCATCCCCTGATGATCTTGAAAAGATTAAATCGTCCATACAACGCGCTCTCCCGGCTCTGGAAGGTATGAAGCCGGCGGAATATGTGGATATATCAGTACTCGACGACACAAATAGAACTTTTTTAGCCGAACGGCATTTAATTGGGTGGACGTCAGCGCGCGATTCATCCGATGTTGCAGTGGCGTTCAGATCCGATGAGGGTGTCTCGATTCAGATAAATGAGGAGGATCATATTCGGATCTCAAGCATAATGTCGGGATTGAATCTCTGGGGAGCGCTTCGTTTCGCCCGAGAGGTTGATCGTGAGATTGAGTCTTTCAATACGCCGGCGTATGACGATAGACTTGGATACCTGACTGCATGTCCGACAAATGTCGGAACAGGAATGAGAGCATCTGTACTCGTGCATCTTCCCGGCCTTGTTCTCACTCGGGAGATAGGGAAAGTAATTAACGGAGTCTCCCAGATAGGGCTTGCGGTAAGAGGGTTTCGGGGAGAAGGGAGCAACTTCATAGGAAACCTGTTTCAGGTATCGAACCAGACGACCCTGGGACTCGCGGAAGAAGAGATCGTGGAAACTGTGGACAGGATTGTGGCACAACTTTTGCAATATGAAACAAAAGCAAAAGAGCTCCTCATTAAGGATGCGAAATTGCAGATTGAAGATAAGATATGGCGAGCTCTCGGAATTCTTGAGAATTCCCGACTGCTCGGATCCACCGAGTGTGCTGCTTTAAGTTCTGCGGTTCGCTTGGGCGTCGATTTGGGTATATTAACTGAGGAGCATATACCAACGCTGAATAAACTCCTCATGATGGTGCAGCCCGCACATATACAAAAGAGGACGAAAGCAGAGCTTGAGACCGAAGAGCGTGATTATCTGAGAGCTACTCTTGTGAGAACGTGGTTACGCTCTATGAAATAGGGATGAGGCAGAGATATGATGAGATTTGACCACTTTACGGATCGCGTGAGGAAAGTACTGCTGCTTGCCCGCGAGGAGGCATTGCGCCTCAATCACGATTACATAGGGACGGAACATCTACTCCTCGGGCTTCTTCGTGAAGGAGGGGGCGTAGCGACTGCCATTCTGGCGGAACTGAATGTCAATTTCGATGAACTTCGTGGTAATGTGGAGCGACTGGTTCGGCAGTCATCGACATCGGTATCTGTGGGAGATATTCCACTTACTTCACGATCACGTCGTGTTCTGGAACTTGCTTCTGAGGAAGCCAGTTCAATGGAACACAACTACGTCGGTACCGAACATCTCCTGTTGGGATTGATTCGTGAGGGGGAAGGCGTCGCTGCTCATGCACTCATTAGTATCGGCGCCACGTATCCCAGGGTCAAGCGAGTCACATTGCGCATGTTGGCGTCTGGCGTGGCCTCGCCCAGTCAGGAAGGAGATGGACAGAGTGCGGCGAAAAAGAGCAAAACGCCCGCTCTTGATCATTTCTGCCGTGATCTCACCGCTCTTGCCCGGGAGGGCAATCTAGATCCTATAATTGGTCGCAAGAAGGAAATCAACCGTGTAGCTGAAGTATTGTGTAGACGGAAAAAGAATAATCCCGTTCTTGTCGGTGAACCCGGAGTGGGGAAAACAGCTATAGTAGAAGGTCTCGCACAATCCATCGTTTCAAAACGCGTACCCGATCTGCTCCGAAATAAACGGGTTCTCGCACTTGATCTGGCTGCCGTCGTTGCCGGGACGAAGTACAGGGGCCAATTCGAAGAACGCTTGAAAGCACTCATGGGCGAGATCAAGCAGGATGGAAATATTGTTCTCTTTATAGATGAGCTGCATACAATAGTCGGTGCCGGCGGCGCTGAAGGCGCCATCGACGCATCAAATATGCTTAAACCTGCTCTGGCACGGGGAGAGGTTCAATGCATCGGTGCAACGACTTTGGATGAGTATAGAAAGCACATTGAGAAGGACGGTGCATTGGAGCGTAGATTCCAAAAAATACTGGTGGAGCCGCCAACCCATGAACAAACCGTCCAGATTCTCCATGGTTTGAGACCACGATACGAAGAACATCATGAAGCCGTGATAACTGATGAAGCACTTGAAACCGCAGTTTACCTGGCAGAGCGTTATATTTCGGATAGATACCTCCCGGATAAAGCCATCGACGTGATTGATGAAGCCGGGGCACGTGCTCGACTTCGGGGACACAAAGTGAACCCGGAGATTTCCGCACTGGAATCGGAGATCGACGCGGTAACTGTTGAGAAGGAAGCCGCCATCAGGGAACAGCAGTTCGAGACTGCGGCGCGCCTCCGTGATACCGAAAAACGGCTGCGAGAGCATCTTTCGGAGGTGGAAGAGGAGTGGAAAACCAAGATAGGAGAACAGAAAGTCACCGTAGATAGAGATGCCGTGGCGTATATCGTATCTCGATGGACAGGAATTCCCGTTGCTAGAATGGAACTCGAAGAGTCGGAACGGCTTCTCGCCATGGAGGAACGGATTCATGAACGGGTCGTTGGACAGAATGAAGCGGTTCGTGCCGTTTCACGCGCTGTGCGAAGGGGGCGAGCAGGGGTTAAAGATCCTCGACGACCTATCGGATCATTTCTTTTTCTAGGACCCACGGGCGTCGGCAAAACGGAACTGGCCCGGGCTCTGGCCGAATTCCTCTTCGATGACGAAGATGCGCTGACCCGTATAGACATGTCAGAGTATATGGAAAAATTCGCCGTATCCAGACTCATGGGCGCTCCGCCCGGATATGTGGGATACGAGGAAGGCGGACAACTCACAGAGAAAGTGCGTCGAAAGCCGTATTCGGTTGTACTTCTTGATGAAATCGAAAAAGCACATCCCGACGTATTCAATATTCTTCTTCAGGTACTTGATGATGGACGGCTGACGGATAGCTTTGGGCGATCTGTGGATTTTAAAAATACTGTTATCGTGATGACATCTAATATCGGGACTCGAGAAATAGACGGGATTCAGAACCTCGGTTTCAATCGTTCTGATGACGCAAGCGCGTATTCGAATATGAAATCCAAGGTGATCAGCAGTATGAAGCGTCTATTCAATCCCGAATTCTTAAACAGAGTGGACGATGTAATCGTATTCCGCTCATTGGATATGGATGATATGCTCAAAATTGTAGATATCCAATTGAAAGACGTCCAGAAAAGACTTACGGATCGCGGTATCACGCTACACATCAGTGAGTCCGGGAGGACATCACTCGCCAAGAAGGGTTTCGATCGTAAGCTGGGAGCCCGACCGCTGAGAAGAGTCATTCAAAAAGAGATAGAGGACCGTCTTGCAGAGGGATTGCTCGATGGAGCTTTTTCCGAAGGGTCTATTGTGTATATCGATGATGATGAGGGTAATCTTTCGGTGTCGAGAATTACTCCCGAAATGCTACCGGTACAGCAAGGGTGATTAAAGGGATACATGCAGTCGCCGTCCTGCTACTGACGGCCACCTCGATAACGGCTCAAACGCTCCCTACGCTCGATATTCGGGTTTCCGGATTGTCAACCATGGATTCGACATTTGTTCTCAGGACGTCAGGGCTGACCATAGGTGATGTTCACTCGTCTTCCGACCTCGCCGATGCCGTAAAACGACTTTACCGCGCGGGAATCGCCGAGGATGTACAGATCCTTGAAACGAATGTGTTGGAAGGACGGGTTCTCTCGATACGAATTGTGGAACGACCTCCGCTGGGTGATATACAGTTCGAGGGAAACGATCATTTTTCCGAGGAGGATCTTCAGAAAACGGTTCCACTTATTAAAGGTCAACGGGTCAGCCGGGGACGGATCGATGGATACTGTACGCTCATCAAGGATGCCTACAAGAACGATGGGTACCTGAAGTCTCTCGTGGTCGCTGATGTGAGCGAAGCGGAAAATGCACGCAATGTCGTATTTCGAATTAACGAAGGTCCCAAAGTCGTGGTCAGGGAGATCCGCATACTAGGTGCTGAAGCCTTTGAACCTGACAAGATCCGGGGTCAGATGAAGTTGAAACCAAAGGGATTCCTGCGAAGCGGTAAATATGACCGTGAGAAACTCGAGGAAAGTTTGAACAGAATCGAGTTGTTCTACAGGAAACATGGATACATAGATGCCGTGGTCATCGATAACTATCTCCAGTATCTTCCTGATGGCAAAAGCGTGGCGGTTATCGTCGAAGTTGATGAAGGTGACCTTTCCCGTTTCGGGGAATTGACCATTGAAGTAGAAGATTCGCTTTCTTTTCCCGTCCGATTCCTTGAAGAACGTATCGACCTTGCTCCAGGGGAGCCGTTCAATTACGATAAATTCGAAGAGGGTATACGGTCGATCTATGAGATTTTTCAGGAGGACGGATACCTTTGGTCTCGAATCATCCCCGAGGAATCGCGACGCGATAGTGTCATTGATTATACATTATCAATTCGGCAGGGGCCGCCGGCTATAGTTCGATTGATCAATATCTCGGGAAATACCAGGACGAAGGAAAAAGTCATACGGAGAGAACTGGTTGTTTTCCCCGGAGATCGCTTTCGCCGGAGTGCCCTTATTCGAAGTCACAGGGAAATCTACAATCTTGGTTTTTTCGAAGATGTCATGATTGATTTCGCAAATCCGAGTACCGAAGGCGAAGTGGATTTTGACGTGGCGGTAAAGGAGAAATCCTCCGGTCAGTTCAATTTCGGAGTCACATATTCAAGTCAAAGCAAACTCATGGGTTTTGTACAACTCGCCCACCCGAATGTTTTGGGCAACGGCTGGAAAGCGAATATCCGATGGGAGTTCGGTAAATACAGCAATAATATTGAATTCGGATTTACAGAACCATGGTTGTTTGACACGCCCACGAGAGCAGGTTTTGACGTATATAATACGAAAAACAATATCTATTATGCTGATTACAGTTACCGACGACGAGGCGGGGGATTCCACGTCGCTCGACCGCTTCCGTGGTTCGATTATGTAAGCGCATATTTCGCATATGCCCTGAATGATATCAAGGTGGATCCGGATTCGGATTATGATGGTCCCGAATTGACGGAAGGATGGCAGACAACAAGTCGAACCGTGTATCGTCTCGTCCGCGATAGCAGGGATAATTTTCTCGATACGAGGAGCGGTTCCAGATCCGTAGCATCACTGGAACTCGCAGGCAGATTGCTGGGTGGCGATATAGCCTATGACAAATTCGAGGTAGAGACGAGCTGGTATACGCCTCTCTCGAGTTTTCTGATACTTAATCTTCACCTAAAAGGCGGGACAGTGGCGGGGCACCCCTCCTTGAATGATATTCCGGTCTATGAGCTCTTTCGATTGGGGGGTACGAGTACCGACGGCGTTGTGCGGGGTTACGACGACTACTCTCTCGGCCCGCAGGAGCCATCAGGATACACAACCGGAGGGAGGTCGATGGCCGTCATGAATGCTGAACTGAGGATTCCTCTCGTTCCGGAACAGATCGATCTCATAGGATTCTTTGATGCCGGCAATTCGTGGCGAAGTCTCGGTCGATTGAATCTTGAGGAGCTGTATCGGGGAGCCGGTGTAGGTGTACGTATCAATACCGGAGTCATGGGTATCATCGGCCTTGACTACGGATATGGTTTTGATGGAGATGAACCGGGTTGGAAACCACATTTCCAATTCGGAACGCTGATGTAATAAAAAATCGGAGGAAAATATGAAATCGTATACGGGCGTCTTTCTGTGTCTCATTATGATCGCCACCTTCGCAGCCGCTTCCCACGCGGAACTCAAGGTAGGTTTCATAAATTCACAGGAGATATTCGTAAAATATAGAGGTACCGAGGATGCACAGAAGAAATTCGAGGATGAAAAACAACGGTTGGCTCAGGAAGCGGAGGAACTGCAACGGGAAATCGAAGAGCTGAAGGCTAATCTCGAACGTCAAAGCCTTCTTCTAAGCGAAGAGACCAGAACTGAACGAATGGCCGAGATCGAAGCGAAAGAACGGGAATTCCAGCAGTTCTATTTCGATTCGTTCGGTGAGGAAGGCCGTATCGTACGTCTGAATGCGGAATTGACCCAACCGATCATTGAGAAGATCAATGAGATTCTCGATAGAATAGGTGCCGAGGAAGAGTATGATATCATATTCGATGTAGCGCCCGGCGGGATTGTGTTCGCCCGGGAAGGTCTGGATCTAACGCCGGTGGTACTGGATGAACTGAATGCCATGGTGAAATTGCCGGTTCAGGATCCAAAGGAATCCGATACTCCTTAATACATCAAGCTTGACTGTATCATCTTGTAGCTATAGGTACGCTGATTAATAACCCATGGTATATCAACCATGGTTCGTTCACCTGGGTCTGCCATCGGGTTTTGTCATAAAACCGATGAAGCATATTTATATATAAGCCTGCGATTCCTTCCGATCCTTCGTCAGGCTCAGTTAGGTCGTCTCGATCAGCACACGGGGAAATACCTTTTATCCTGAGGTCCATACCCGGAGTTTACGAAGGAAGAATACGGGGCTCCCGTGAAAAGGATGGAACGGGTGCGATACTACCCTGTTGATTCCCCCAACGGGCGGGGCAGGCGTGTTAGAAAACGATAGCATGGCATCGATCTCTGCCACGGGAGATGAGACGTGGAGAGACGTGCAGGTTAAAACGCAGTGTAAGGAGGCCGCTCATGCCTTACAGGCAGCGGACCATAAAAGGTACGGCGTCGTTTACCGGTGTCGGTCTTCATAGCGGGGAGGTCAATTCCGTAACGTTTGAGCCGGCTCCCGAAAATACCGGTGTGGTTTTTGTACGTTCCGATCTCCCGAGTTCACCGACTATTCCGGCGGACATAGTTCACGTCATCGATACTGCCCGGGGTACAACACTTGGTGCAAATGGGGCGCGTGTTATGACGGTTGAACATGTTCTCGCCGCAGTTGCCGGTCTCGGAATCGATAATCTGATCGTCAAAGTGGATGGGAACGAAGCCCCTGTTGCAGACGGGAGTTCTCTTCCGTTTGTGGAGGCGTTGCAGTCTGCGGATATCGTAGTTCAGGGAGAAGATAAGCGATACCTTGAAATCAAAGAGACGGTGACCTATGAACGAAACGGTGTAAACATCGTTCTGCTTCCCCACGATGGGTTCAAGGTAAGTTTCCTGGTGGATTATAATCATCCCATGCTGGGAACCCAGTATGCTTCCTTTGAAATAAATGACGCGGTTTTCACCAAAGAAATCGCCCCCGCCCGGACATTCACGTTCATGCACGAAGTAAAGATGCTTCAGGAAGCCGGTCTTATTAAGGGCGGAAGTCTCGAAAATGCCATCGTCGTCGGCGACGAGGGTATCATGAACAACGGAGAACTACGGTTCAGCAATGAATTCGTCCGACATAAGATCGTTGATCTCATCGGTGATTTTTTTCTCATCGGCGTTCCACTACATGCTCATGTGATTGCGGCGAAGTCCGGTCATGCCGCTAATGTTGAAGTTGTACATGAGCTCAGAAAGAAACTCGAGGAAAAAGACGGTTCCATAGCCGCCAAAGTTCGTTCAGCGAAACCGGAGACGCCGGTGGACATCGAGCACATACAACGAATCATGCCGCATCGTTATCCATTTCTCCTTGTTGATCGTATTCTCGAAATAGAGGACAAACGACGTATCGTGGGTATCAAAAATGTCACGATCAATGAACCGTATTTCCCGGGACATTTTCCCGGACGACCGGTGATGCCCGGTGTGCTTATCATTGAAGCCATGGCTCAAGTCGGTGGTCTTCTGTTACTGAGTTCGGCGAAAAACTCACAGGAAAAACTGGTATATTTCACCGGAATTGACCGTGCTCGATTCCGACGTCCGGTCCGACCGGGCGATCAGATCCGATTTGAGGTCGAAATGATCAGATTTCGACCCAGTACATCGCGAATGGCGGCAAAGGGGTATGTCGATGGTCAATTGGTAGCCGAAGCAGAACTCATGTGCACGGTTGCCGGTCGATAGATGTCTTCACTATCCACGCCCGAATCTTCAATTCACGATGCAGCTCAAATCGATGCATCGGCGACCATAGGCAGGGGGGTTGTTATCGAATCCTTCGCCGCCATAGGTCCCAATGTTACCATTGGCGACGGAACGTGGATTGGTCATCATGCGGTTATTCAAAGAAACACGATCATAGGTGATCGGTGTCGCATCTACTACTCCGCTGTAGTTGGAGCTGATCCTCAAGACCTGAAGTATGCCGGTGAAGAAACATGGCTCCATATCGGGGAATCTACGGTTATACGTGAATTCGCAAGCCTTCATAGGGGAACAGTGGCGTCCGGAAAGACAGAAATCGGATCAAACGGCCTGATAATGGCTTTTGTTCATATAGCGCATGACTGCAAAGTCGGAAACGAGGTTATTCTAGCAAACGGCGTTCAGCTTGCCGGTCATGTCACCATCGAAGATTTCGCTTTTATCGGCGGTTTGACTCCCGTTCATCAGTTCTGTCGTGTCGGTGCTCACTCCATGATCGGAGGGGCATGTCGAGTCCGCCAGGATGTTGCTCCGTATATGAAAGCGGCAGACGATCCATTGAGATTAATCGGGATAAATGATATCGGTCTCAGACGTCGGGGATTCTCGAAAGATGCACGACTCGCCTTACGTCGTGCCCATCGACTCCTGACTCGATCAAATCTCAATACGAAACAGGCTCTTGAAGCGATTCGTACGGATCTGGAGAATATTCCGGAAATCGAATCGCTCCTTGCGTTTTTCGAATCAAGTGAACGTGGATTCACCAAATAATACCATCGGGTCTGTTAAGATCGGTGTCATAGGCGTCGGACATCTCGGTAAACATCATGCACGAATAGCAGCCCAATCCTCATTACAGTTTGCCGGAGTATATGATACCGACACCAATAGAGCACGGGAAATAGCAGGGAAATGGAATGTGCATGCATACTCAGACATGCACTCTCTTCTTGGTGATGTCGATGCCGTGATCATCGCGACTCCGGCCAGTACCCATCATCAAATCGCCTCAACCGCGCTGAATAACGGATGTCACTGCCTTGTTGAGAAGCCTCTTGCCGCGGATTATTCATCCGCAGATGATCTCGTTCGCCTGGCGGATTCAAAATCACTGGTACTTGCTGTCGGTCACTCAGAGCGCTTCAATGCTCTCATCGAAAAAGCAGACGGTCTGGTTCAAAATCCGCTCTATATAGAAGCCACTCGATTGGGATCGTTTCCCGGCAGAGGCGCCGACGTTGATGTGGTGAAGGACCTCATGGTTCATGATCTCGAGATTATTCTCAACTGGGTTGGCGATTATCCATCGGATGTAAAGGCGGTCGGTGTTGCTGTGATAACGACAACGGTGGATATCGCCAATGTGCGTCTCGAATTCCCGCATGGAGCTGTTGCGAATCTGACAGCGTCTCGCGCATCATTTTCGCCGGTTCGTGCAATTCGACTTTTTCAGCACGGTACCTATATCTCCGTTGATCTGAAAGGCGGGACGATTCGACAGGTTCATAAAACTGAAACCGGTCTTGAAGTGAACGAGGAGCGCGTTGAGGGACCGGAACCGCTTCAGATTGAACACGAGGATTTCATTTCAGCGGTCACGGGCGGAATAGCACCTCGTGTCTCCGGCAAAGAAGGTGCTCGAGCGATTAAACTTGCAGAAGAAATTACCACGGAAATCAGTGACAGGCTTCGCGCGGTTTCGACCTCCTGAAGATACTGCTTCATCGCTGAACATTCGATCAAAATTCCCCGGATCTTCGAATCTTTTTCCGGACTGAATCGCATTGACCTAAAAGAAAGATAGTCAATGAGTGAGACATTGCGTATACTCGTTTCAGCCGGCGAGCACTCAGGCGATCAGCGTGCCGCGGGATTACTCAGGGCGTTTTGCAGTACGCATGAAGGAGTTGAACTCAAAGGGTTGGGCGGGAATGCATTGAGTTCAGTTGGACTCAGAAGTGAATTTGATATCAATGCGCTTTCCGTAGTCGGCTTTGCCGAGGTTATTCGTCACCTCCCGTTTTTCAGAACAGTCATGGGACGCATGGAGAAACTACTCGATGAGTGGCAACCCCATAGGGTTTTACTGGTGGATTACCCCGGTTTCAATCTCAGATTTGCAAAACGCGTGCGCAAAAGAGGGATTCCCATTACCTATTACATCAGCCCTCAGATCTGGGCGTGGGGATCCGGACGAATGAAACTGATACAGAAGAGTATTGATCAGATGCTTGTTTTATTTCCGTTCGAAGAGGAGATGTATCGAAGAGCCGGTGTACAAGCCGAATTTGTCGGCCATCCTCTCATTGACGAAGTTCATCCCCATGTATCCGATACTGAGTTCTGGTCATCACTGGACCTCCCTTCGGATACACGGATACTGGCCCTGCTTCCCGGTTCGCGATCACAGGAATTGTCACGTCATCTTCCGGTCATGCATGCAGCATGTTCGACACTCGGGGACTGCGTTCCCGTTGTGGGTCTCGCGCCTGGGCTATCATCAACCATGGCTGAGCGGTATTCCTTGCGGTGGACACGGAATGTCTATGATCTCCTTGCCCGTTCAAGAGGCGCAGTTGTTGCCTCGGGAACCGCAACGCTCGAGACCGCGATCTCAGGAACTCCGCTGATTGTGGTGTATAAAACGAATCCCATAAGTGCCGCGTTGGCACGAAGGCTTATCAGAATACCCTATGTCGCCATGGTAAACGTGGTTGCACAGGAACGGATAGTCCCTGAACTTCTCCAATCCGATTTCAATACACGCAATGTGTCGAACCATGTCAGGGAACTTATCTCGGATGAGGAGTATCGCACGCGCATGAAAGAGGGATTGAACCGCGTCGTTCGTCTTCTCGGGTCTCCCGGGGCAAGCGAACGAGCCGCCGCCGCTCTATCCGAACGTATAAAACAGCAACCGGTTTACAGGTAATATGGATATACGGTTGATTTCTTTCTCCGGCGCGGCATTTATCCATATGCTGGGCCGTACACTTCGAGTTCAATGGTTCGACGAACAGTATGTCTCGGAAGCTAGAGGCACGACTCGTGGAGGAGTGATCTATGCGTTCTGGCATCAACGTCTCTTACCATTCTGCTTTACCCACCGGAACAGGGGTATACGGGTACTTATATCCACTCACCGAGACGGTGAAATAATCGCACGGACCATCGAACGACTCGGATTCGGCACGGTTCGGGGATCATCGACACGGGGAGGACGGGAAGCGCTTTTCGGTTTAATCAATGAAAGCCGAAAGGGATTCGATCTGGCGGTTACCCCGGATGGACCGCGTGGACCCCGATATTTCCTGAAACCGGGATTGATCACCGTTGCCAGAAAAACGGGATTCCCGATCATTCCCATCGCAAATTCGGTATGGCCCCGCAAAGAACTATCGTCCTGGGACGGATTTCATATCCCCTTGCCTTTTGCGAAATGCATCATAGCTCATGGGGAACCGGTATTTGTACCTCAACACGGTGATAGAGAAGAGATCAGACGTGATCTTGAAGACCGCGTCATGGCCGTAACCCGACGGGCAGACTCCCTTCTTGGAAGAACCCATTATGAGAACTAACCGATACCATGGATCTCATGCACTATTCGTCCAAACTTGAGCGGTACTGGTACGGAAAAGAATCGCGGTTTCCGTTTCCCGTTCATGAGCTTCTGTCAATCGCTTCGGGCGGGTGGATGTGCGCCACCGCGGTCCGCGAGGTCTGTGCCCGTCCACGAAAGGTCAAGCCCTTGACAGTGGGTATCAGCAGCCTGACGGTAGGTGGGGGCGGAAAAACTCCGCTCGTGCGTTGGATTGCGGAGGAATTGCATTCACGCGGAATTCGGGTCGCTATTGTATCGCGAGGGTACGGTGGCGGGCTACATGTTCCGGTTCATGTACTGCCCGGAATTCACTCTGCAACGGAGGTTGGGGATGAACCACTCTTCCTATCGCGAAGGCTACCCGCTGGCATACCGGTTATTGTGTCCAAGGATAGATACGAGGGCTGTCTTTTCGCGGATACGCACTTTAACCCGAAGTATCTGGTACTCGATGACACGATTATGCAGACATCCGTGAAGCTTGATACGGAGATACTCGTCCAAGGCTCCGCCGGTGGTATAGGAAACGGACGATGTCTTCCGGCGGGTCCTTTGCGAAAACCTGTTGAAACAGTGAGGAGAATGCATGCCATTGTATTGATCGGAGAAGATCTGTCTGCTCCACAGGAATCAGGAAAAATGAGGATCCCGACCTATCATTTGCCTGTGTTCCATACGCGGCTGGTGCCAAGGAGTATACGAAATACAAAAGGAGACACCGTACCCGTGTCGTCTCTCGAAAACCGGCCTGTGGCGGCGTGGGCCGGAATGGCGAGACCCTGGCGTTTTCGCACCCTACTGCGCAGATTGGGAGCGAATGTAGTATTTTTCCGAAGCTTTACGGATCATCATGTGTATTCGCGGAAGGATATCGACACATTGAAGCGCGCAGTGAATGAAAAGGATCTCCTTCCTATCACAACGGAGAAAGATATCGTGCGATTTCCGTCCGAATCGGGTCTTTTCCCCTATACATTGGATATTGGGCTCGAATTTGATTATCCGAATGAATTCATTGCTGTACTATCGGAGGCGATGTGAAGGATACGAGCGGAAATGGCGTACAGGAGATTCCCTCCGCAGCTGACGTGGTAATAGTGGGATCTGGAATGGCGGGTCTCGTAACGGCGCTCCATATCCGGGAAACACTCAATGTTCTTGTTATCACCAAGAAAGGCAGGGCAGACTCCAATACGAATTTCGCACAGGGCGGGATCGCGGCAGCGGTTGGGAGTAATGACACGCCCGAACTTCATCTCGTTGATACTCTTCGAGGGGGGGGAGGTCTCTGTCACAGGGACATCGTACGATTGGTCGTGGAGGAAGGACCGGAGGCGGTTAAACAACTTCACCGGTGGGGAGTCCCATTTTCTCGGGGGGAGGATGGAGAGTGGCAGCTAGGTCGCGAAGGCGGACACTCCCGGCGGCGTATAATCCATGCACTGGACCGGACGGGAATGGAGATCGAAAAGAGTCTTCTCGAACGGGTGAAAGATAAACCGAATCTCGAATTGGTCGAAAATGTCTATGTTTCAAGGATAAAGACCGTACCGGATTCCAACGGAACTACAACGGTAAGCAGTGTTGAACTTATAGACGATCGGTTCGAATCAGTTTTCATTCGTAATGTTGCGGCACGCTCAGTTGTAATCGCTGCTGGTGGAGCGGGGAGAGTGTATCGGTATACGAGTAATCCCGAAATTGCCACGGGGGATGGTATCTCCCTGGGATTTAATGCCGGTGTGCCGGTACGAAATCTCGAGTTCGTTCAATTTCACCCTACTACGCTGTACGGGCAACGAAACAAACCTTTTCTCATATCAGAAGCTCTACGTGGAGAAGGAGCGAAGTTGGTACTGCCGGATGGTTCTCGTTTCATGGACGGTTACGATAAGAGAGCCGAGCTTGCACCGAGGGATATTGTTGCCCGGGCAATAGATAATGAGATGAAGGAACGGGGATTGGAGCACGTGTTTCTTGATGCGACATCACTGGAATCATCATTCCTCAGGAATAGATTTCCACAGATATTCCAAAATTGTCTCGACGTCGGGATCGATATCACCACGGATCCGATTCCGGTGGTTCCCGCGGCTCATTATATGTGCGGAGGCTTAGCCACTGATTTGAATGGAACGACGCGGGTGCGGGGGCTTTATGCGTGCGGCGAAGTTGCACATACGGGGCTTCATGGAGCGAATCGACTCGCCAGTAACTCACTTCTTGAAGCCGTCGTATTTGCCCGGCGCGTAGCCCGTGAAATCAATGAACACTCTTTGCGTGTTTTGGCCAGCGAATCTGTATCAAATGAATCATCGGGTATTCATCAGGATGCCGTTGACTTGAGCGGAATCGCCGAACTGCGACAGTCATTGCAGTCGATAATGTGGCGTGGCGCCGGAATAGTACGCACTGATCAGGGGCTCAACATGGCACGCGAGCAGATCGCATCCATTGGAGCAGCGGTGGAGGAATTATTGAATATCCTGCCACCGAACCGTGAAGCCCAGGAACTGTATAATATAGTTGTGGTCGCGGACCTCATAGCACGATCAGCTGCATGGAGAAAGGAATCCCGTGGTTTGCATTTCAATAGGGATCACCCTCATCGGGGACGGGCGGGATGGCGGAAAGACAGCGAAATTCGAACGTTAACAGAATCCTGAAAGCCCGAACAGCGCAGATAATTCTCCTGTCGATCCTGTCGCTGATGTGTGCTGGATTGCTTCGGACAAACAGCACATTCGAGCGTATCGAGTTACGTGTCATGGATATGGCGCATCAATTTTCCCCTCTCCGAGTCCCACATGAAGATCGTGTAGTAATAATCGCAATTGATGACCTTTCTCTTGCGGTGGATGCCGATGAACTAGGAAAATGGGCATGGCCCCGCTCAGCATACGCCCCTGTTCTCGAATACCTCACTGCGGCCGGAGCGAGGGTAGTGGGATTTGATATCTACTTCCCTCTGAGGAGCAGGGATCCCGCTGATGACGACCAACTCGTTCGAGCCGTACTGGAAAACGGAATGACCTGTCAGGCGGTAACGTGTTCCGACAGGCACGGCAAACCGAACGATTCCGTGGTACTTACCGATCTTCGGGATCGGTTTTCCGTCTCATGTGACCTTCCCATATCATCGTTCGATCGTATAATGGTACCATTCGTTGAACTGCGCGAAGCATGTGATTGTCTCGGTCAGATAAATGCGCCGCGGGATGTGGATGGCGCCAAGCGGCGTATCAGCATGATCGCCCAGGGGGAAGGTGTGCAGATACCTTCTCTCGCTCTTTCCATGTGGCTATTCGCACATGATCTCTATCCCGAAGACATCGTATGTGAATCCGGACGACTGATTCTGGGCGATGGAGTCCGATCGATACCGATAGCGGAAGATGGTACATCCTTATTGAGATTCGGAAATACTGAAAGAGATTTTATACCGTTTTCATCAGTTCTGCACGCAGGTCTCTCATATCGGGAGGGGCAGTCTCCGGATTTTGAACGTCGAGGACTTCCCCCGGTCTCTGCAAAGGACTTCGAAGATAAAGTCGTAATAATTGCACTCACTGCCTCAGGTCTTTTCGACCTCTTTCCCACGCCTATGGGAACTGTTCCCGGTGTGGAAATGCATGCATGGACGTACGAAAATATCGAATATCAAGGATTTTTCCATCCTCTCAAAATGCTTGTGGCGTGGGGCATGGCGGTCGTTCTTGTAGGTATCGGTGTCGTTGCTCTCGTCCGATTTCCCACTGTCATTGCACTCCTTACCGGGTTCACCGCCGCCATGCTACTCGGGATTGTTGATCTCGGTCTGATACGGGAAGGATTCTGGCTCGATCTGACACTTCCATGGACGGCTTTCACGCTGTCCGAGATTAGCGTGGTGGTATTGTTGTTTGTCGCCGAAGGGAGGGAGAAGCGAAGATATCGAGCGACGTTCTCGCGATATGTGAGTAAGCAGGTGGTGGAAGAACTCCTTCAATCAGACCGGCGTGTTTCATTGGGTGGCGAGAAACGGACTATTACGGTATTATTCTGTGATATCCGAGGATTTACTACGTTTTCCGAAGGACGGGAACCGGAAGAAGTCGTCGGTATACTCAACGAGTTTCTTGGAGAAATGGTTGATGAAGTGTTCACATACGGAGGAACACTCGACAAGTTTCTGGGGGACGGGATGATGGTCTTTTTCGGCGCGCCGAACGTGAGAAAGGATCATGCTGAGCAGGCGGTCCGCTGTGGTATGAAGATGCTGAAACGACTCGAACAATTAAATGTGATTCTCACTGATCGGGGACTCCAGTCGCTGCGCATCGGTATCGGCATACATACGGGGAGTGCGATTGTCGGAAATATCGGAAGCAAAGAACGTATGGAGTATACCGCAATCGGAGATACCGTGAATACCGCAAGCAGGATACAGTCATTGAACAAAGATTTAGAAACGAATATTCTTGTAACCGAGGCAACGGTGAAAAGCTGCGACTCTTCGATACATTTTAAGCAAAGGGGATTGCATTCCATACGAGGCAAAGTTCGTGGTGTTGAGGTTTTTGAACCTCTGTTTAATGCGGAGGAAGATGATGCCTGAGTGGTTGAGTTCGATGCTGGTGGCCGTGGGAATTATGGTCGGGCTGACGATACTGCACGAAGCCATGATGCGTGTGTTCCGGACACGACGATTCGGAATTGTCATCCGGTTAATAATCCTAACCCTCTTCGTACGCATGTTTCTTGGATCTCTCACATCTCCGGAGCTTCTCGGGCCCGAGCATGATCTAACGACCCCCGGAACACTCCGGGCACTGAACGGACTACTCGTACTCTGGATACTCAGTTTGTGTATATCAATAGTCGAACCGTTGCTCTTTATGCGATTGATCTCTCGTGAACGCCGGGAACAGATACCAGGCATATTCCGGGATATCCTTCGAACGTTGCTTATGATTTTCGTAGTCATGTTTGTACTGAAGACCGGATTCGGTGTCGAGCTGGGTGCCCTGCTGACGACGAGTGCGATTTTATCGGCTGTTCTCGGTTTTGCTCTTAAGGATACCCTCGGGAATATTCTTGCGGGTATCGCCATTTTCGTTGAAAAACCATTTGAAGTCGGAGATTGGATACATGTGGAGGATGAAGAGGGCGTGGTTGATCAAATGAGTTGGCGAGCGACGAGGATTCGGACACGAAACAATGATTACATGGTTATTCCGAATAGCGCCATCGCGGACGGAAAACTTGTGAACTTCACGAAGCCAAAACGACTGCATCGTGAACATTTTCATGTTGGTGTCAGTTATAGGGATCCACCCAATAAGGTGAAAAGCGTACTGCTCCAGGTTATAAGGGAAACGGCTCACTACGGTATCATCATGAATCCTCCGCCAGAGGTTTTTCTTCAGTCATACGATGATTTTTCCATCGAATACGATGTTCGATTCTGGATACGTGATTACAGTAAAAAAGAAATCATACAGGATGCGGTGAGGGCGAAAGTCTGGTATTACTTCCGTCGATACGGAATTGAAATTCCCTTTCCGATTAGAAATGTAACGCTTCGGACTATATCCCGTAAGGTGGAGGAGGAACGTGAGGAGAAAGATAAGCGGGAACTTTCCTTCGCTCTCCGCCGAGTACCTCTTTTGGATCACCTGACAGAAGGAGATCTTGGTAGACTCATGGAGGAAGTGGAGGTTCAGAATTTTGCAAGCGGTGAAGATCTGGTCCGACAGGGGGAGAGCGGAGACAGCTTCTATATAATTCTCAAGGGTAAGGCCGCTGTTTATATCAAGGATGACAATGATAGCGAAATTCGTGTGGGGAGTTTGGATCGTCACGGATATTTTGGTGAAATGAGTCTTCTCCAGGGGGATTCCCGAAATGCCACGGTGCGGGCTACGGAGGATTGTACCGTGGCTATCATTTATCGTGACGCGTTCAAGCATCTTATTGAATCCAATGAGGGTATACTCGATAAACTGACGGAAATCGTTCAGAAACGTATCGAGGAGAACCGGGCGAAACTGGCTTCCTCCGGTACACGACCGGACGAGCTTCCGCCCCAACCTTCTCCGCATCGCGTACGCGCATCAATAGCACGCGTGATGGGTTTCTTGACGCGCAAAGGTTCGTGACCTAAAGTAGGCGAATCGTTATAAGACTGATGTGGGAGGCAGAGTTATGTTCCGTTTTTATACGGTTATTGTGCCCGTTGTAATATTGGCCGCTGTTACAGGCGTATATGGCGCATGTCGCTCATATGATGCGGACGAGGGGGCTCGTTGTGATATCCGGATGTGGCCCGGTGAACCGGAGGGCAGGTCCCAATGGGAATCACGGGTACTCTTGCGAGAGAATCGTATTCGGCTCATCAACCGCAGGGCGAAATGTGCAATGGATCCCGGTCCCGAGGAGTTACTATGGAACGGCAGCGGGATTATACAATTCATGGGTGGAAGGGCGTCGCCGTTCGAGCCGGATAGTCGGTTGTCGGTGTCTGAAGTCTATTTCCTCATTGAATTGTTCGGATCACTTTGGGAACAAAAAGGCAGTACGGGACAAGGTGGGCAGATTACCATGAGCGGACCGTTTGGAACCGGTGTTCTCGGGTGTGATCCTTCCGGTTATCCGAACACATTTGTGATATCTGAAATGAGCAGATCATTATGGAACGGTTCCGCCGATATAACGGTACAATATTCGGGCGCGACGAAGGGATACCCATGGCAGTACGCCCGCATAGAGGATTCGTCGAAGACACTTATCGCAACATTCGAACGAGTCCGTTTCACGGAGCAATCGCTTTCAGACGATATGTTTTCAGTGGAGAACGAGGGGGGGTTGCGGCTCGCCGATCTTTCTTCACCAGTGGATAATCTCCTGGGTTCACAGGACGGTGAATATACGGAGACCGCCGGTGCTCAAGGGCTCCGTGATCTGAGTGGAACAGCATATGCCGGAGGCGACGCCTATATGGGCTATGTACCGTCCACCGATGAGGTCGATGCTTTCATGCGCACAGGGGGATTGGGGAGGTATGGGGATAATGAGTAATCTGAGAGCGCGTAATTGGATTGTCTATCCGGCGACCATCTTTTTCCTGGTTTTATTGGTCTCTCAAACGTTCGGGGGACCGTTTGACATCGGAAAAGCGATTAAAAAAGTCGAGGATATCAAGGATAATAAACGCGTGAAACAGCTCAGAGCCCTCCTGCCGATTTCCCTTGAAGAGGAAATTGAGTTGGGCGAACGCGTGGCAGCCGGTATTCAGTCTAAGTACGGCGTATATCGTAATGAACCGATCGAGCGGTATATTGCATTGGTCGGGACTGCGGTGGCATGGCAGGGATCACGGCCGGAGCTGGCATACTCATTCACAATACTGGATACAGACGAGGTCAATGCCTACGCGGCGATGGGCGGGTTTATCATGATCTCTCGTGGTTTACTTTCCGCGATGCACAATGAAGCCGAGTTGGCGGCGGTACTGGGTCACGAGATCTGGCATATTGAAGCCAAGCACGAGATAAAGAGGGTAGAAACCGCTCAGCGTACGGGGATTTTGACTTCAGAGGCTTTGTCTGCCATGACCGATCAGGAGTTAGACGGCGTCGCCGATTACTGTTACTCGATCCTTGAAAAGGGGAGATCCCGAGACGTTGAACTGGAGGCGGATATTGAGGGTGCCGCCCTTGCCGCAAAACTCGGTTATGATCCGCGAGCGCTTGAAGGATTGTTGAAACGATTCAGAGACAGTACGAAACAGGGTCCACTGGCGAAACTTCATTCAACTCATCCGGATTTCAGCGATCGGGTTAATACTCTGCACAAACAGAGGTACGAGACCAACAATACTATCACACTTGTATCACGATATCGTAGCAATGTATTGAATTACATTGGGTAACACGCGAGAGGAGGAGTGCCTTGAATCTATTCAAACGCCTATTCGGGCTTCTTTTTGTGATTATCGGGATCGCGGCTGCGATTTCATGGATCTTTCAGGAGGGCCCGCATTACGAAACTTCCGAAGGCGCGGGCGGTCTGAGTGGTGACCTCATAGAGCAGGGAAAATTGTTATGGGAACCCGAAACGGGATTCGGTATGCACGCTATTATTACGCAGGTTATCACACTGGCGCTCATAGCAATCGGTTCTGTGCTTATTATGAGAATGCAGGAAGAATAGCGACTTTCTGACTAGAGAGGAGAAACTGTGGATATGTTTGCATCTATACTCGGTTGGTTGATTCTCATCGTAGCCAGTGCCGTACCCGGCATAGCCGGATTTCTGTTCCAATGGGACCGGATCACACTGTCCCGATCGTATTTCTTTCTCGCTATCGGCATATGCTTCCTTTGGTGGGGCTATTCATGGCTGAAACCTCAGACGAAAGCTGATCTATAGCACAAAACCTGAGGTTACCGCGTGACGCAAAACGATTCCGGCGGCTCGAAACTTACTCGGGAAGAGATCGAAGAATTACGCGAACGTGTTCGATCCGAGCTCGTAGCCAAAGAACAACAACGCAGCGAACAGTTGAAGGAACGGGATACAAATGTCCTTAAAGAGCGTATAATTAAAAGAATCGAACGCGAGGAGGAGGAACGATACTACACCGAACGGGGATACCGGAGATTCGTTGATAAAACCGGTAACGTGAAGTGGTTCAGCCCGGAGCAGTACAGGAAGTGGGAAACAGAGAGAACCAGACATCAGCAAAAACGTAAGAGTCTGTCGTATTACTTGAGCGGCAGGAAAACGAGAAAGACGGTTATTCTTGTATTAACCGGAATCGTCATAGTTGTGATCATGTATTTCCTCGCTGAACTGCGGCGAGGATAAAAGGAGGCTTGAATTGCGCTACATCGCATTCATGATGCTCATAGTTTTATTTATACCTCACGCAGTATTCGGAGCGTTCTCCGAATCTCGCAATTCCGTAGCATTGAGTATCATGACGTTGAGCGGACAGCAGAAGGGATTCTATCGTACGGTAAGTGCCCAGATATCCCCCAATGACCGCAACTATCCCGGGTATGCATTCGGTCTCAGCTTTCGAAGCTTCGGAACATCGAGGTTGGGAGCAGAGATCGTATTTTCTTACACGAAAAAGAGCGGTACGGTCGAAGGTCTCTCCCTTTCAACCATTCAGGCATTTCTCGGTCCCGTGTATTCTTTGCCGATTATCGGTTCCGGTGAACGGATTATTCCTTACGGGACCGTTGGCATCGTTGTAGTACGTAATGCCATTGATCTTGATTCACAGACAGACCTGGGTTTCTATGCGAAACTTGGTATACAGGGTGTTATCACTGATAGATTCGGCGTTGCCGGTTCACTGGTTTATTCTGGTGTCACCATTGATTACGATTCGAATAAGGGGCTCGGGGGACAGGATTGGATCAGCGAATCCCATTCATATGGAGACGCTCAACTCGTTCTTGAATTCAACTACTTTCCATGATCCGGATGCCCGTGATTCGTAGACTTCGGATCGATGCGGGAATGATAACCCCATGGTACGATCATCGTTCCATACGATTATCATTAATTCTAAAACCTTCAATTCGCATGGCGGGGAGATCTTGCGCGGCATCAAACCCCGCTTTCCTTAATAGAGCTCTGATACGGCTCTCGCTTATACAATGCGTAATGCCGTAGTCGAAGGTTTTGATTTCTCGTGCACTTACATGAGCGGGATCGACTTCCGACATCCGATAGCCCGGAACGATGGCATCATCAAAGTCCCAGATGCGGAGCATGGAACCGGCTGAGCCCGTTATAACGCCAAGTAATTCCAACTGACCGGATTCTCTTGCAACGGCAAGAACAGGTCCTCCGCTGTACCCGGGAGGCGTTGCGGTATCAGCGAAAAAGAGAGATTCCGATCCTGGTGTGGCGACGCCCCACGTTACCTGAAAATTGCCGCTAGGTGCACCCAATAGATACAGGCCGTCGCCTCCACGTAATGCATTGCCATCTCCTATGGGAATCAATGCCGGACTGACTGTACCTTCAAATCGCTTGAGGTTCGCCCGAACCAGAGCAAGGTCGTCAGCCGGAGACGAGGCGATAGTTGTCGCCCGAACCTGTCCGAGTCGAGGCCGACCGACGAATACCTGCTGCTGCTTTCTTTCGCCTTCGCCGATAAGAAGATCGCCCGTTTCCGTTTCGTCAGATTCGATTTCGTAGGTAATGCGTTCCGGAAACTCTATGACATGATGACACGTCAAGATGAGATGATCATTTCCATCCTGTCTGAGAACAATTCCCGCGCCTCGGATCGTATCACTGGTCCGGTCTACATATCGGCCTAAATCGCCTGGAAGAAGTCGGTATCCCGTGGGACTTGAGTCATCGGGTATAAGGCCGTCATCATCCCTTTCATGTGTGTAACGAACTACCTCATACTGAGCTGTTGTCATTACCATGACGAGGTAGGGTGGTGGCCAGATATCCCAACCGGGACCGGATGGAAACGTTGAGTAACGACCGGTCCCGGCCTGCGTTGGATCAATATAGAGTGTTCGATATGTGCAGCCCGATGCAAATAACAGTGCACACAGTATTGTTATCGCTGTCTTTGATCGGGCTTGCATAGGCTACCTGCTATGTGCCTGCCGCGTAGTCGTCACGATAGGCAATTTGCTCCGCCGTCAATGTGTCGATGCATATATCCTGCGTCTCGAGTTTCACCCTGGCGATCTCCTGATCCTGTTCTTCCGGAACGGTATACACCGCATTTTCCAGATTCTTTCCTTCAGTGCTCAACCTGAGCATGGACATGAACTGATTTGCGAAACTCATGTCCATAACTTCGCTGGGGTGCCCTTCAGCCGCGGCGAGATTCACTAGTCGTCCCTTGGCAAGAAGATACAATCGACGACCATCAGGCATAACATATTCCTCACAGTTGTTACGGATCTCCATGGAGGATACCGCCATGGCTTCCAGTTCCGGAATATTGATCTCACAATCATAGTGGCCGGTATTGCATATAACCGCGCCGTCTTTCATTGATGCAAAATGTCTGCCCACAATAACATCTTTCATTCCCGTTGCGGTAATGAATATGTCTCCGATTTTCGCGGCATCATCCATTTTCATGACTCGAAAGCCGTTCAGGGTCGCTTTGAGCGCAGCCGTAGGTTTTACCTCCGTTAAAATCACGTTCGAACCCATCCCGTGCGCTCGCATGGCACATCCGGCTCCACAGTGTCCGAATCCGGCCACTACAAATGTTTTTCCGGCCAACATGATGCTCGTCGCACGAAGTATGCCATCAATAGATGATTGCCCGGTACCGAAAACATTGTCGAAATCCCATTTGGTTTCTGCGTCATTCACGGCTATAACCGGGTAAAGCAGCTTACCGGCCTTTGCCATGGCGCGTAGTCGATGGACGCCCGTGGTCGTTTCTTCGGTTCCACCGAGTATCTGCTCCGCGAGTTCCGGCTGCGTACTGTGTACGCGGAATATGAGGTCAGAACCGTCATCAAGCGTTAACGTGGGCTTGAATTCGAGTGTCTTGTCAATGGCCCAGTAAAAATCATCTACCGACATCCCATGCCAGGCATAGATTGAAATATCTTCATCAGCCAGAGCGGCGGCGACGTCATCCTGTGTAGAGAGGGGATTGCAGCCTGACCATGATACCTCCGCCCCCGCCGCGCGCAGGGTCTTAACGAGTACTGCGGTCTCCTTGGTAACATGCAGACAGCCTGCGATCCTCATCCCTTTTAGTGGAAGCGTTTTCTCTGCTTCCGCGCGAAGCGCCATCAATACGGGCATGCGTGATTCCGCCCAACGGATTTTTTCTTTACCGGCCTGAGCGAGAGTCATGTCCGCTACTTTGTAATTCATGGAAATACTCCTCTGAGGTTGTGCAGATGCTGTTTTGCATCTGCGTTTTCGGAATATCGCCCGACGACGAAAAGAGGGGCGAATTGTTATCTGCTCATAGTGCATGCGCTTTTGATGCCGTAATGACGAGAAACGAAAGCAAAGGATCGCTCTGCCGGATAATTCGGCTTTGTACTGACGTAAATCCGGCACGAGAAATACGATCGGTCAACTCAGAGAGTTCAAAACCCATCCAGATTTCACCAAGTTCCTCTCTGGCAGCTTCATTGTTGTGTCGAAACGGTTCGACTACCACGAGCACTGCATCTTCTCCCGACGCGCGAAAAGCCTCGTTTAAAACGAGTTGGGGATCGACAACGTAATGAAGAACAAGTCCAAACAGGATGCACCCCACCTCCTGATCCCGAATGGGAAGATGTTCGAGTTCACCCAATCTGAAATCGCAATTGGACAGATGTTTCATTGCCGCATGCTGCCTTGCCAGAGACAGTACATCGGGGGAATGATCGACTCCGATGATCCATGTCGCTTTTTCCGCCAGCTCGTCGAGAAGCCAACCCGGACCGCATCCGAGATCCGCAGTAATACGGTCTGCCGGGATGTGATCGATGATCAACGTTTTGTATTGATCCATATCAAACCAACGCTCTACAGTTTTGGGCCATGCATCGGCCAGCGTGGCAAAGAATGTTAAACGCTCCTCTCTGCGTCTGCTGATTTGCATGGCGACCCGGGCACGGTCACTCATGAGTTCCGCATCCTCTGCGGTGGAGGTTATGATGTGGTCAATCAATCCCGCGTGAATCCCGTCATTGTTCAGGGAGTAGTATCCCCTGACGCCGTCTCGCTGCACCGTGACCAATCCTGCTTTCAACAGCAAGGCCAGGTGATGCGAGGTTCTGGGTTGGCTAATCTCCAGAGACGAGACCAGTTCGGAAACGGATAGCGTCTCCACACTCAACGCAGCGAGTATTCGTAACCTGGTCCTGTCCGATAAGATTCTGAGCAATGACGTCATGTCTGTGATATTCATAATGATATAAAGATATATTTATATAATTATAAGACAAGAAAAAATTTGCATATTCATGGCATTGCGATTCGAATAGATAATGAATTCCGAATGTTCGAAACATACGATGATCGAATGATCATGCCTCCTCATAGACAGCGTATGCAGGCAGATAGTGACAAGATCTATTGAGGAATGCGGGATCAGACGACAGGAGTTGGAAATGGAGGAGTGATGCTGAAATCGCCCGTCATGGCCGGTTGGGTTGATGAGCTTCGCAATTCGTCTGTTTTGCCGTCAACATCGATTTCCTCCCTGAAGCACCCATTAAGAAGTTCGAAAGTTCTCATGAGATATGTCGCAGTATGAGACGATGAAATAACAGGTCGCGAAGAAGGAATGTACACGTTCAAAAGCATCAATAACGCACCCATCGGTACCGCTGCACTGAACGCGCCGAAAACGCATCCAGCCATTCGATCGACCCATCCCATCTGCGCAAAATTAATAACTCTATTCAAGAGTCTGCCGGACACCATAAACATCAGATAAACCGCGATGAACATGACGATCGGTCCGATGACGCTTCGCAGCTCTTCTCTACCAATCAATGGTAGCAGTTGATTGGCTGTCCAGGAACCCCACCTGAGCGCAGCCACGATGGCACATAGAATTCCCAGAATGGTTCCGAGTTGACGAACAAAGCCTTTTATAGCTCCGAGTATTCCCGCGAACACGATGGGCGCCATGAGAATGATATCCAGCTCAGTCATTTTTTACCTGGAATCCACCACTACTCGTGGAATACTGGTATGAATCCGTGAGACGATCTCGTATGATATGGTGCCGCAGAGAGCTGCGAGGTCCGACGCTGTTATACGCTCATCCCCATCTGCGCCGATGAGTGTTACAGTGTCTTCGAGGTTCACATGAGCAATGTCAGTGATATCTATCATGAATATGTTCATACATACCCTTCCCCTGACTGGTGCCCGTTTACCCCGCACGAGTACATGGGACACATTCGAGAGCGCCCGGGGATAACCTTCTGAGTACCCGACCGGAACGATTCCGAGTCTCGTATCTCTGGTTGTTCGAAACGTACAGCCATATCCGACAAACGCACCTGCCGGTATCCATTTTACCTGACTTAAACGCGCCTTCCATGACAGAACCGGTTCCAGTGAGATTTTATACGGCAGACTGCCTGCGCTGACCCGGGTCTCACGTGAGGGCCAGAGTCCATATCCTGCAATACCGATTCGGACGAGATCGTTGTACGTGTAAGGGAAAAGTATAGCCGCTGCGGAACAGGCACAGTGAGATATTGTCTCAGAATGACCGAGTTCGGACACGAGGTTTTTTATTCGGTTGAACGTATCGGTTTGCCGTTCTGCGAATGAGTATACGGTAGTATCTTCGATATTGGCATAATGAGTTGAAATGCCTTCTAGATGTATGCCGGGCATCATGTCGATGAGTCGGACTATTTCCGTGATGTGCAATTCATCTACACCGTGCCTGTTGGTTCCTGTTTCAACCTTAACATGGACGGGGGTATCCGCCGAGGCTGCAGAGGATACAGAAGACAACCGTTTGATAGTTTCTGCATTCCAAACGGTTAATCTGATATTCGTATTTACAACTTCAGATATCCGTTCCAGTGGAACATACCCGAGTATCAGAATGGGAATACGGGAATCAACAGAAGCAACATCCAATGCCTCGTCAAGAGAATGAACGGCAAACCAATCCACAAGACCGGATGTGATACCGATTTCGACTATTTCACGAACCCCGTGACCATAGGCGTTGGCTTTAACCACTGCACAGAGTCTTGTCTCAACGGGAAGATGTTGTTTGAAAAACGAGAGATTGTGACGATATGATGAAGCGTTCACTTCAATCCATGTATGATATCTCCCGGTATCAGGATTTGCATCCAACGTTTTGTACTCGCCCATAAACACCTTACCCCTCAGTGTTACCTGACCTTTATTCAGATTGACCAGATTCAAAATCACGTTTTCCTGGCAAAGGAGTAATCCCCTGATTGCCCTCCGAATATGATTTTATCACCAGCGATCGTATGCCGACATCGCGAAGTATCCCGCAGTCCAGCCGCCAATGGGAGTCAATATCATCCACGAAGCACGCATTCCGGACTAATTATGGAATAATCCTCTTGTTCTGAGGAATGAATGCGGAAACTGCACTGATCATCAAGAGGAAAATACATCCGGGTTTCCAGGTGCAAACTCTGTTTCGGTTCATCGAATCTAAATATGATCGAAAGAAATTGTACGTGGAATACGCTATGCAGCGATGCTTATCGTGCTACGATAATTATTCAAAATGCCATTTTCCTTATATTTGCGAAAATACACTATCAAGACGATGATCAATATTGTCTCCACGGGTATAATCATGTATATGCTCATATTCGAACTGAAATGTCCAATTATGGACAATTAGGAAATATCACTGAATGAAATCGTTGATTGTATAAGTAGAGTACTCATGGCATAACAATTGCAGATTCCGGTTAAGATGCGTATAGGCATAGCGGACATCCATGGGATATGCAAAGCCCATGCATTGGTAGGAAGAGACAATTGAGTATGTATTTCTACCCGAAGATCCAACCGGAGAATAGGAGAAGTTCATGATCGAACTTCGAAGTGTGGATAAAGTTTATAGTACTGGCCGGTTAGAGACCCTGGCTCTTGCCGGTATAAACTTGTGTATAGAATCCGGTGAATTTATATCCGTAATGGGTCCCTCTGGATCAGGGAAAAGTACCCTTCTCAATGTCATGGGATTGCTCGATTCGCCGACACGCGGAGATTTGTTTTTCAATGACATGAAAGTCGAAGATCTGAGCGATCGTGAGCGTGCCCGTATACGTAATACAAGCGTTGGATTCATTTTTCAATCTTTCCATCTCATTCGCGATCTTCCCCTCATTGATAATGTGGAGATACCACTGCTCTACCGGAGAATATCAGGTAGAGAGAGACACCGACGATGTCGCGATGTATTGGAACGAGTCGGTCTCGGCTCTCGAATCCATCATAAGCCTGGGCAACTTTCAGGTGGCCAGCAGCAGAGAGCGGCAATAGCCCGGGCTATCGTGGGAGATCCTCAACTGATACTCGCCGACGAACCCACGGGGAATCTCGACAGCCAAATGGGTGATGAAATCATGGCGTTGCTGCAGCAGCTGCATTCCGATTCGAAAACCGCGATTGTTATGGTAACTCACGATGCCCGTTTGGCTGATCAAACACAACGAATTGTACGATTGTTCGATGGTCGTCAGGTGCATTAAAAATGATTGGTAATTACTTGAGGGCTGCTCGATCCGTGTTTATGCGACGGCGATTCATGACATTCGTGAATCTTTTTGGCATAACGTTTACTCTCGTCATATTATTCATGCTTGTGGCGCTACTCGATCATGTGTTCGGTAATGCATCTCCCGAAGCGAATCAGAATCGGACTCTAGGCTTATATCGTGCAAATCTCGTCCGCGAGGACGATGCAGGAGGCGTCGCCGCACTTCCGGGATACGGCTTGCTCGATCGATACGGGCGCGATCTTCCGGCCGTTGAAGCCTTTTCTATATCCACTCTTTTCCGACGTGCCATATCGTATGTGGAGGGGCGACGAATCGAGTCGTATATCAAATATACCGATGCCGCGTTCTGGGATGTTCTCTCGTTCGAATTCATTGAGGGCAAACCATTCTCACGAGGCGAAGTTCGAGATTCACTCAGATATGCCGTTATCAATGAAGCAACACGTGAGCGCTTTTTTGGTTCAAACACAGCGCTGGGTAAACCCATTACGATTGATACAGAAGTATTTGTCGTGATGGGCGTAGTGAGGAATGTATCCATGTTGCGGATTGTTCCCTTTGCAGATGTGTGGTTACCTATAACCACACTACACGATTATTACCGACCCGATGAACTCGCCGGGCTTAATTTCGGACTCATTCTCGCGAGGAGCCCGCAGGATTTTGATATTATCAGACGTGCATTCTCCGCGCGAATCGCATCCGCCGATATGAGTGGTAACGCGCCATATGATAAGGTAATAGCGGTTCCGGAGACGAAATTTGATACAATGGCACGACTCGTATTTACTCAGGGTAAATCCGTGGCGAGTAAAACTCCTCATCTGATTCTTATGATTGTACTGTCAGGAATCGTTTTCATGATTCTGCCTTCGATCAATCTGATAAATCTGAATGTCAGCAGAATTCTCGAACGATCAGACGAAATAGGGGTTCGAAAGGCATTCGGCGCATCATCAGCATCGCTGGTTTTGCAGTTTCTTTTTGAGAACTTACTTCTTTCCATTATAGGTGGAATCGTTGCGCTATGTATATCCCTTCTGGTACTGCAAGGTATTTCAGATATGGGAATCATACCCTATGCCGAGTTCCAGTTTAACTACAGGATTTTACTCTATATGATTTTGATCACCGTGACCTTCGGTCTCCTTTCAGGTCTTTATCCGGCCTGGCGTATGGCACATATGGAACCCATTGATGCACTCAGGGGACGTGTTACATGACCGGGCATTTATTTCGATTGATATGGAGTAGGAAACGAGCCACCTTACTCATTACCCTCGAAATTTGTATCACATTTCTGGTATTATTCGTATTGAGTAGCATGATACTAGAAACCGGCAGGCGATTTCGTCGTCCCCTGGGATTTTCTGCAGATGGATTGTATACGATACGGCTCGATGCGGAACAGTTTGCCAATCAGCACATTGATTCAGATCTGCGGGAAAAAACGCGCGCCATCATGCAATCGCTCAAAGGGATGCCGGCCGTGGTATCGGTTACCGCCATGTCAATCTCTCCTTTTGAACTCGCGAGAACGGAGCGTGAACTCACGTATGGAGGGAACACAGTTCTCGGTGAAGCAACTGATATCACGGATGAGGGACGATCCACTCTATCGATTCCATTGAAGAGAGGGAGATGGTTTGAAGCATCGGATGATACCCTCGATTGGACTCCGATTATCATCAACACGCTCATGGCGAAAGAATTATTCGGGGGGGAAGCGGATCCTCTCGGAAAGATTGTGCGTAATGACCTCGATTGGCGTGTAGTTGGTATTGTTGATCATTTCAGGCTTGGGGGTATAACCACGAAGCCATCTCCGTGTAGTATTCGGAGGATATCATTACACAGAGAAAACGATTACATGGCCAGGCAATTGGTAGTGAAAACCCATGAGGGCGGTTCAGTCTATTTCGAGGAGGAAGCGCTACGAGGTATGCGTACTATCGCACCCGATTGGACGTTCCACATAGAACCGACGGAGAGAATAAAGAATCGCAGTCTCCGGATCCATATCGCTCCATTTGTCATAGCCTGTATGGTTGGGGTATTCCTCGTATCCATGGTGCTCCTTGGAATGATCGGGGTTTTCTGGCAATCTGTTACCGGTCGTATTGATGAAATAGGACTTCGACGAGCGCTGGGTGCATCGACCAGGGCCGTTTATTTCCAACTGATTGGATAGATTACACTGGTGACGACCATCGGTATTCTAGCAGCATTATTCTTTATTTTTCAAATACCTCTGTTAGGTGTAATACAGATAGTCACAACAGACCTTGGCATGGCCCTCGGGATGGCATGTATATCCATGTATATCATCGCTCTCATCAGCGGATTATACCCTGCATGGCTCGCCTCGCGTGTGGAACCAGCTCAGGCGCTTCACTATGAATGACCAGGAAGGGAGATCCGTATGATCATACTATTCGGGCGATCGACGGGACATTTGAGGAGGTTCAGAACCAATGAGTAATACAGCCGACAATATAAAAGTTCTCATTGTTGACGATGATTCAGCTGTAACCACATCACTCGCTCTCCTGCTGAAACAATCGGGCTATGCTCCCGAAACGGCAGCCACGCCCGATGAAGCTATAGATATGATAGAGGGAAACGGATTTTCACTCGTATTGCAGGATATGAACTTTTCGCGAAAAACGACC
>Ga0272441_10003006_pt1 | contig 33095 bp, 32 predicted proteins | sample SSMProp6N_FD_193582 | JGI IMG/M metagenome (GOLD analysis project Ga0272441, IMG submission 193582) | Marine sediment archaeal communities from Little Sippewissett salt marsh, Falmouth, MA, United States - SSM-Prop-6N | ecosystem: Environmental > Aquatic > Marine > Wetlands > Sediment ... | reverse complement strand
CATCAGCAGCACGCCGTTTCCAAACTGCTCGGCGGCGCGGTCCACGAACAATCCCCTGGGTGTTACCCCGGAGGGCTCTACGGCCTTCAAGATCTTGAATTCATACTCGATCTGGTTGTCAAGACCCAGCTGGCTGCCGTGGTTGATGCGAAAAACGTATTGCCCGGATCGACTGTGGACCAGGTAGTTTTCGTTGTACTCCCCGGCGGCCAGAAACTCCACGCTCTCGACCCCTTCAACCCTGTCACCGGTTTCCAGATACTCCCTGATCCTGTCGTCGATATTCATTTCCCGGTCAGTCCGTCAGATTCCGATACAGCGCCGTGAACTCCTCCATCCGTTTGCGATTGACCCCGAGATCAGAATAACCGACCCGAGAGGCGGAACGAAAATGCACCGTCTGGCTCGGTTCGTCCAGATAGAACTCCACGTCATCCACGAAACCCATCTTGGTCCTGTACTCCACGTGCAGGTAATCCTCCTTTTGAGTGACGACGGTGGTGCGCTTCATCTGGTCCACAACCGATAGAATAGCCGCCATGGTCTGCGCCTTGGAACCGCGAAAGGACAGCGCTTCGATCCTGTGCTGCGGATCGCCGGCCTGAGTGGAAACACAGTTTGGAGAGCTCGGACAGGGGGACAGCTTCCCGTCCTGCAAGCCGATGTTCGACGGCGGTCCCCCGCTGCAGCGGCCGAAGAGCATCATCGACAGGGTGGCGATCGCGAACACGGGCATCGATCTTTTCATTGAGTTACCCCCTTTGTCCCTAATAATCTTGCATTGATCCTTAAAAGTCCATAATTTAAAGAGTATTGAGCATCAATAAGGAGTGAAAACCATGAAAAAAGTACGTTTAGCTGTTATTGCGTTTCTGATCGTTCTCGGCGTTCTGGGGATCGCCTCCCCTGCCCTGGCCCAGGACTACGGTTTCTTCAACAGCCCGGAGAGCCGCGTCGGCTTCGAGTCGAGCGTCGAGATCGGCTTTTTCGGCTTCTTCTATCACAAGGTCCAGTTCGGTACGGGTATCACCTACTTCGACTACGTCAAGGACGGGGGCCAGGATGTCTGGTTCCCCTTCCGCCGCCTGAGCGGGGATGTGCTGCTGGGCTCCCGGCACCGACTGGTGTTCCTGGTGCAGCCGATCGACATCCGCACAGAAACGGTAGTCCCAAGCACAGAAACCTGGAATATCGGGGAAGTGACTTTTCCCAGTGATACCGCCGTCGAACTGCGCTACGGCTTCGACTTCTACCGCCTCAGCTACCTGTACGACTTCTTCGCGGATCCGAAGAACGAGCTGGCCATCGGAGCCTCCCTGCAGATCCGGGACGCGACAATCACGTTTTCTACAAAAGACGGTACTGTTTTTTTGAGCGAACGGGACGTGGGGCCGGTTCCGGCCCTCAAGTTCCGGGCCAAGTACTACCTGAACGACTTCGTCTGGCTGGGCAGCGAGATCGACGGCATCTACGCAGCCGGGCGGGGCGTCACCGGTTCCTTCACGGTTGATCCGAAATTCGTTGGAGCGATCATCGACGCCTCTTTACGGGCCGGATTCACGCCCCGGCCTCCGGTTGACGTGTTCCTCAACCTCCGCTACCTGGGCGGAGGAGCGGAGGGAAGAGATGAAGACGATCCCGAGCAGTACGTCAAGAACTGGCTGCACGCCTTCTCCGTTTCCCTGGGCGTTACGGTCCGGTAGGACGGCGCGGCAGGCATCCTCGCTGACCCGCGGCGAGGCGCGATGATTCATCCAAGCCGGATCAAGCAGCTCAACGACAAGCCGGTCCAGAAGGGCGGCTACGTCCTGTACTGGATGCAGGCTTCGGTGCGGGTCGTCGACAATCCGGCGCTCCTGTACGCGGTTCAGCAGGCCGACGAGATCGGCGTTCCCCTCCTGGCCGTGTTCGGTCTGACCGCGAGCTATCCGGAAGCCAACCTCCGCCACTTCACCTTCCTGGCGGAGGGACTGGAGGAGGCGGCCCGGGAACTGGAACAGCTCGGTATACGCCTGGTGGTTCTGGAAGCGCCCCCGGATGAGGCGGCCCTGAGACTGGCCGGAGACGCCGCGGCGTTGGTGACGGACCGGGGCTACCTGACCCACCAGCGGCGCTGGCGCTCTTCGGTGGCGGATCGGGCTCCCTGCCCGGTTTGGCAGATCGAGGGGGATGTGGTGCTGCCGGTGGAGGAGGTATCCAACAAGAGCGAGTGGGCCGCCCACACGATTCGCAGAAAGATCCACAGGATCTGGGAGCAATACCTGGTGGCCGGCGATCCGCCCCAAGCTCCCGGCAAGGATTCTCTGGGTATTCGCATCACCGATGCGGTCCAGCCGGATCACGAGCTTGCGGGGAGGCTCGAAGTCGACAGAACCGTACAGCCGGTAGCCCACTTCAAGGGTGGAAGCAGCCGGGCCCTCGCACGGCTGGAGCAGTTCTGCAAGCATTCCCTGCCCTACTACCACACCCTGCGCAACGATCCCGCCCAGGAGCATCAATCCAACCTGAGTCCGTACCTGCACTTCGGCCAGATTAGCCCGCTCACCGTCGCCCTGGCTGTAAAGGCGGCCCGGGGAGCGCCGCAGGAAGCCAAGGATGCGTTTCTGGAAGAGCTGATCGTGCGCCGGGAGCTGGCTTTTAACTTCGTGTATTACGAACCCAACTACGCCAGCTACGACTGTCTCCCCGACTGGGCGAAACGGACCCTGGATGAGCACAGGAGGGATAAACGTTCCCGCCTGTACAGCCGGGAACAGCTTGAAGCGGCTCACACCCACGATCCGTATTGGAACGCGGCCATGGAGGAGATGCGGTTGACCGGAAAGATGCACGGCTACATGCGCATGTACTGGGGAAAAAAGATCCTCGAGTGGAGCGAAACTCCGGAGCAGGCCTTTGCCACGGCCCTGCATCTGAATAACCGCCACTTTCTGGACGGGCGGGATCCCAACTCCTACGCAGGGGTAGCCTGGTGCTTCGGAAAGCACGACCGGCCCTGGACCGAACGGCCGATCTTCGGCAAGACCCGCTACATGGCGGACACGGGTCTGCGCCGCAAATTCGACATGGACGGCTACCTGCGGCGCATCAGCGCACTCCTGGCCGATTGATACCGCCTAACGAGCGTCTGGATTCGCTATTTCCTCTTTTAACGCACCCGGACTGATGACCTCCAGCCCGGCATGCTTGCCCCGATCGGCGAACAGCTGTCTTCCGTTCCGGGAAAGCTCGACGGATACCTCTGAGCCCAGGGTCTCCTCGATTCTCCCCGACATTTCCCCCTGGACGGGCGAGGCCAGCTGTGCCCCGGCTTCTCTGCGGGCTCGAATGGCCAGAACCAATTCGTCCCGGCGTGCTGTAATCCCGACGGAGTGTTCATCGTACTCGATGTCCACGAGCTTCGATCCGTTGTAGGTTGTGAAGGAATATAGCCGTCCGTCCACGTACAGACCGATGATGAATCCGGTGAACTCCGTGCTTCTGAAAGGGACTCTGGCCACCGAGCAGGTCAGTGAAGCCCGGGTGGAAAAGCTGTTGGTCTGCATCCAGATCCAGGCTCTGGGGAAGGAGATTCCCCAGTCTTTTTCCAGGTAGAAGCGGCCTGCGCTACGGGATTGGCCGTTGACTTCTCCCCTGATATCGGCGTCCAAAACGATAATTCCGTGGTAGCACTCCATGAAGCGCATGAACGAGTACCAGCCCATCGAGCTGGGGGAGAGGAGGCTGGAAGGCCATCGTACCGCTCCCTCGATGTCAAGCAGGGCTTCGAATCCATCCAGATGGACCTCGATACGATCCAGAGAGAAACGGTTGCTGCCCAAAACAATTTGAAAGTCACTGCGGTTGTAGGAAAAATCCCGGAGCTCGAATCTGTGGTAGCGGGCCGAACCGGCTGACCCGCCGATCAGCTGGATGAAACCGTGTTCATCATCTGGGGCCAGGGACACCCCGGGGATCACGGCAAAGGGATCGCCGTCGAAGGCGACCTTGAAATACCAACCCTCGAAGTAGCGGGAAGGCCGGCCCAAACGGCGATTGCCCTGGAAGAGTTCGGGCCGGTAGAGTTTCTTAACCGGATAGAGCATGAGAATAATCGGCTCGCTTTTTGACAAGACGACCTGCAAGCTTCACTGCCTCTTCGGCGCTGGCAGCCGAGCCGTCCGCTCCGACCTTCTTCCAGAGCTCCGGATCCTGATTGAAGGGGCGCCCTCCAACCAGAATGACAAGATTGCTCAATCCCTCCGCAGCTCGGAGCGCCCGAATAGCCCGGGCGATCGATTCCACGTTGAAGAACATGGTGGCCGAGAGGGCCAGCAGGTCGGGCTTTTGATCCAGGGCTGCTCTCACGATATCTTCGCTGCAGAGATTATTGCCGAGGAAAAAAGTCTTCCAACCGTCCATCTCCATGAAATCCGCCACCATGCGGGCGCCGATATCGTGGAACTCACCGCACACCGCGATTGTCAGACACACGGCGTCTCTCTTCTCCCGGGAGGCCCGGGTTATGTATGGGTACAGCTGGGACATGATCAGTTGGGTGGAGGCGGAAAAGTAGTGCTCCATGGCCACGTCGACCCTGTTCTGCATCCACATCAGTCCGATCTCTTTTAGAGTCCTCTCGAAAACCGTCTTGTAGATCTCCCATACTCCGATTCCTGTCTCCACTGCCTTGTGAATCCGCTTGCTCGCCTCCTCCCGTCTGCCTGCCAGCAGCAGATCCAGATAATCCCTGGCAAGAGGGCTCATGGGAGGCAGCCTCTCTCCCTCCTCCCGATAATATCCGCCCGGATACTGCACGTCCCGGGCCAACAGGTTTACATCGGTCCTGCCCATCAGATAATCCAATGAAACGTCGAAGTGATCCGCTATCCTGCGCAGGTTCGTTTCGTCAGGAAATCGAGCACCCTGTTCGTAGTTGGCAATCGTGGTCTGGGCTACCCCCAGAGCATCGGCCAGGTCCTTTTGGCGCAAACTCGCGGCTGCTCGAAGCTCTCGCAGCCTGGTGGCAAAATCATTCATAGAGGCAAAATTAACACAATATGAGTATCAGATCAACTTTAAAAAAGGGTAAAAAGTAAATATTATTTCAATGCGTGATTTCAGCAGAGATCCGGTGTGAGAAACCAGTTCAGCCGCCACGAATCATCGATGTTTTCCAGGCAGACCAGCCCTGCGGCGGGAAGATCCAACAGCTCCCGTTCCGTACCAAGCAGCAGCACGGAGACGAGCCTGCCCAGCTGCGGAAGGTGTCCGACAATCGCCAAATTCGTCTCCCGACCTCGTATCTCCTTCAACAGCGGTGCCACCGGGTCATTGGGATTCAGACCGCTTCGAGGGTGGACACGATCATCGATTCTCAGACCGGCGGCGAGCACCTCAGCAGTCTGCCCGGCCCGATTCTTGCCGCTGTGCCAGATCTCCTCGACTTGGGGGTTGGTTTTGCAGAAGATCCCGCAGATCGCCTCTACCTCTTGCCGGCCCCGATCGCTGAGTCCCCGATCCGGATCCTCATGCTTGGGCTTGGCTTCACCGTGACGAAGTATGTAGAGAAACACCTACCACTCCCCGGGATCGGTCGGCGCCACGGGAGTACAGGCGGTGCTTTCCCGCTTGCTCGCCATCATGGGTTCCGCCGCCTCCCGCCAAATCTTGTAATGGTCGGTTTCTTTGTGATCCGAGGTCGCCTGCTCATCCCGATATACTTCATACAGGATGAAATATTGCGGATCAGAATCTGATTGCAGCACGTCGAAACGTAGAACCCCTTTTTCTTGAATCGATCTTTGCCTGTTGCGCACGCTGATACGCTTGAAATCCTCGATACTCTCTTTGTTCACGTGAACATCAATAACCCGCACGATCATCCTGCACCTCCAAAGGAGTGACGTTCTTTGAACCGCTCTACTTTTTCCAAATAACTCTTGCGTAAACTTTCCTGCCCGTCCTTGGACAGAAAACTGGCAGCAATCGCATTCAGATTAATCTGAATCAAATCCTCAAGACCAAATTCGAAGTAGCCCACGGCCTTGATATAGTCATCTGTCAGGTCTGTGTTCTGAATAAATGGATCATCCGAGTTGAGGGTCACCGGTACACCGTTTCTGTACAAAGCGCCTATAGGGTGGTTTCGCTCATCTTCCCAGGAACCGGTTTGATAGTTGGAGGTGATACAGAGTTCCAGGGCAATGCCGGTAGTTTTGAGGTGCTCCTGCAGGGGTAGATCGTCTATGGTGCTCGTACCGTGCCCGATCCGGTCGGCGTGCAGATTCCGGATCGCCTCCCAAATCTGGTGGGAAGGCGTGACTTCCCCGGCATGAATCGTAGATTTGTACAATCCGTCGGATTCGATCAGGTCAAAAAAATCCCGGAACCGATCGGGAGGATAGTTGATCTCGTCTCCGGCCAGATCGATCCCGACGATCTCCGGAATCTCGAGACGTTTCAGCCGGTTGTACAGCTCAATCATCTGCGAACTGGCCTGCTTGCTCCGATTGAAGGTCAACAGATAGCGGATTTCCAGACCTGTCTCCTTGGCCGCCGTATTGCCGGCCTGGACGATCAACTCTGTGACCTGGGAACGATCGAAGTCATTTTCCAGGGCAAAGTGTTCCGGGGAAAAGCGCAGTTCGCAGTAGGTGAGTCCATCCCGAACCAACTCTTTCACCGAGTGATAGGTGATGAAGTACACGTCATCCAGTGAACGGTACCAGTCGTTCCGGAACTTGGTCAGGAAAGTGAGGAAATCCGGGCTGGAGTCCTTCGGGAATTGGACCTCTTTTTTGAAGGATTCGAAATCCCGGGGTCTTTCCAGGTTGTTCTTCAGCGACAGCTGGTGCAGCTTCTCGACGGGAAAGGTTCCCTCCAGGTGTCTGTGAAGTTCCACCTTGGGAAATTGCTCCATCACCGCTCTCTGCAACAACTTTTTCGTTTCGTTCATCCGATTCCTTACGACTCAGTCGTAATCGTCTTAAAATTAATACAAATTTAGTGCAAAAGATCAATTCTTCAAGGATTTTTATTAAATAAAACACAAAACCCCTCCCCCGGGGAATCCCGGATAGGGAGGGGCTGTTGCTGTCAAACGGATCGTAGATCTCTACCTACGAGTGTAACTAAAGGGCATCCGGATCACAGAGGTAATCGGGACTCGCGGCTACGCGCCCGCACTGCTTGCAAACGTACTTACCGTTTCGAACCAGGTCTTTGTAATCTGGAAGGTTCGTCTGGATATAGTTCATGACGTGAGCAACGCAGAGGTGCTTGCCGTGCCCCTTGTGAGGGCCATCTACTTCAGTCAGTGGAAACCATTCAGCCATAGTCACTCCTCCTGATGCATGAGTTAGATTCACTGGGACTATACAATTGCAGGGCTTTTATTGCAAGGGTCGTTCATTCGTATTACTCGGGGCATCTGATGTGGCCTTAAAAAAACACCTTTGTTGCCACGGCAGGCTATTTCCTGTAAAATGTGCGCCCATGATGAAAGCAATTGAGCTACCTCCTGCGTACGACCCGAAAAGCTTCGAAGACAGGCTCTACAAATATTGGTTGGACAATAACCTGTTCGCACCGGATACGAACAGGAAAGGGCGCCCCTACGTAATCGTGATCCCGCCGCCGAACGTTACTGGAGTCCTGCACATGGGCCACGGTCTGAACAACAGCCTCCAAGACGTATTGATCCGTTATCACCGTATGGCCGGGAACCCGACCCTCTGGCTGCCCGGCTCGGATCACGCCGGAATCGCCACCCAGGCCGTGGTGGAAAAACAACTGAGACAGCAGGGCACCACCCGGGAGGAACTGGGCCGGGATCGATTCATCGAGGAGACCTGGAAGGTAACCAACAAGCATCACGACATCATCGTTCAGCAGCTGCAGAAGATCGGCTCTTCCTGCGATTGGAAACGGGAGCGTTTTACCCTGGATGAGGGACTGTCCCGGGCTGTGCGGGAGGTATTTGTAAGCCTCTACGAAAAGGGGCTGGTCTACAAGGGCAACTATCTGGTCAACTGGTGCTGGTCCTGCGGTACGGCCATATCGGATGATGAGGTCGAGCATGAGGAAATTGAGGGCCGCATGTACCACTACCGTTATCCCCTGGCTGAAGGCAGCGGCTCTATCGAAATCGCCACCACCCGTCCGGAAACCATGCTGGGGGATACGGCTCTGGCGGTACACCCCGACGACAAGCGATATACGAACCTGGTAGGCAAGCAGGCTCTGCTGCCGCTTACAGACCGTCTGCTCCCAATTGTCGCAGATACCTACGTGGACATGGAGTTCGGATCCGGGGTGGTGAAGGTCACCCCGGCTCATGATCCAAATGACTACGACATCGGCAGACGTCACAATCTGCCCCGGATCAACATACTGAACCCGGACAACACCCTGAACAACAACGTTCCCGAACGCTATAGAGGCCTAAAAGTCGCCGAGGCGCGGAAACGAGTGGTGGAGGATATCAAAGAAGCGGGCCTGTACATCCGAGACGAGAAACATATGCACACCGTGGGACATTGCTATCGATGTCACAGCCTGATCGAACCTTTCCTGTCGGACCAGTGGTTCGTGCGCATGCGCCCGTTGGCGGACAAGGCCCTGAAAGCCTGGCAGCAGGGTGAGGTGCAGTTCTATCCAAAGAAATGGGAGAACACCTACGTTCACTGGCTGCGAAACATTCGCGACTGGTGCATTTCCAGGCAGCTGTGGTGGGGCCACCGCATCCCGGTCTGGTACTGCGAGGCCTGCGGCGAAATGACCGTTGCCCGGGAGGACCCCTCAGCCTGTGCGCACTGTTCGAGCACGGAGATTCGCCAGGATCCGGATGTCTTGGACACCTGGTTCTCCTCCGCGCTCTGGCCTTTCTCCACTCTCGGTTGGCCGGATCAAACAGATGACCTGAAGATCTTTTACCCGACTTCTACGCTGGTCACCGCCTACGAGATCATCTTCTTCTGGGTGGCGAGGATGATCATGATGGGACTGGAGTTCATGGGGGAGGTTCCCTTTCCGGATGTGTACATCCACGGCTTGGTACGGGATACCCAGGGGCGGAAGATGTCCAAGTCTCTGGGTAATGGTGTGGATCCCCTGGAAGTGGTGGACGAATACGGCGCGGATGCGCTTCGTTTCACCGTCGCCTTCCTAGCGGCTCAGGGTCAGGACATCCTGATGGACAAGGACAGCTTCAAGCTGGGCAGCAAGTTCGCCAACAAGATTTGGAACGCCTCCCGATTCATCCTGATGAACCTCGAAGGTCGCACCCTGGTGAAAGAGCGGAAGTTCGATGAGGTGGACCGTTGGATCATTCACAGGTTGAACCTAACGGCTCGAAGCGTCCGTACCGCCCTTAATCAGTATCGTTTCAACGACGCCACTCAGGCAGCATATGAGTATTTCTGGAATGATTTTTGCGACTGGTACATCGAAGCTGCCAAACTCTCCTTAGACGGTGAGGATGAGGCGGAGAAGGATCGAAAAATCACTCTCTGCCTCATGATCCTGGAGGAATCCCTCCGGCTGCTGCATCCCTTTCTCCCCTATGTAACCGAAGAGATCTATCAGCAACTGCCCGGCCACGGCCCGAGCATCGTCACTGCTCCATATCCGGATTTTTCGAAGAAGCACGTGGATGATGCGGCTCAAGCGGATTTCACCCTCGTACAGGAGGTAGTACGTGCGGTGCGAACGCTGCGCAGCGAGTTCACCATCCCGACGGGGACGAAGATTCCCGTAACCGTGAAAACGCCTCAGGATGAGGCTGCCTACCGGGTCTTCCGGGAACAGAAGCAACTGATCGCTCTGCTCATCGGATCGGACAATCTTCAGATCACAGATGGGACGGTGAGCAGAGCGGGAAGCATCCCCGCGGTGGGCTCCGGGTTCGAAGCCTTCGTCTACATCAAAGAGGCCATCGACCATAAAAACGACATCGAAAAGCTACAGAAAGAGCTTCAGAACCTGGAAACAGCGTTGAAACGCACCGGCGGGAAGCTGGGGAACAAGGCGTTCCTAGCCAAAGCTCCCCGAGAGGTCGTGCAGAAAGAGAAGGATAAACAGGAGGAGCTGCAACGCCGTAAGGTAAAGATCTCCGGCTATATCGAGGAGTTGAAGGCTTAGCTGCAACCATCGAAGCATGGGCGTTGTCATTCATGGCAATGGTTGCCACAAATTTGCTGCGAATCCGCTGGGTCGTCGATGCCGCCCTGCAACAATCCCCCCGCGAATGGACGGGAATCAGCTCCGCGGCTCAGGTGTTGATCGCTGCCATCCCGATCGTATCGGTGTCCGTCCTGGCGGTACTGAGCTTCTTCGTATTTCTCTGGGACTACAGAAAGCAGCAGCTGATGATCGAACGGGGTTTGACCCCAAAACCTAGAAATTTCGACGACAAGCTGCTCCTTATCGGAATCGTGGCGATTTTTGTAGGCCTAGGGCTGCTGCTTTTCTTCGGACTGAAAACGGGCTTGAGTAATTCCCTTCTGGGCGGTATTATTCCCACAGCATCCGGGATGGGCATTATCACATACTACATCCTGAAATACAGCTTAAAGAAGAAAAGAGAGCGTGAAAAAAATATCCGACAATGAACTGGTCAAGCGTATACTGGAGGGGCAGATCGACGCCTACCGGGAGATCGTAGCCCGCCATCAAGCCCGTGTTTTCTATATGGGATTGAAATTTTTCCACAACCGCCACGATGCCGAAGATTACGCCCAAGAGGTCTTTCTCAAGATTTTCGAGAAACTCCGGAGCTTCAAAGCAGAGGTTCCCTTCGTATCCTGGCTGAACAAGATCGCCTACAACATGGCGGTCAACCAGTATCACAAGCGCAAACGCACCCATGTCGAGGTAGCCCTGCCCTGCGAGCCTCAAGACACCTCCTTGAGCCCGGAAACCCGGCTCCTGCGGGGCGAGCTGCGCGAGAAAGTACGAAGAGTGCTGAAAAAAATTCCTGATATCTACAAACCGGTGATCAATCTTCACTTCTTTGAAGGGTTGAGCTATCCGGAAATCTCCCGAGCTCTCAGCATACCTGTCAACACGATCAAATCCTACGTATTCCGGGCAAAACAGCTGCTTCGCAACCGCCTGGAAACGTATGTCTACGGCTATCTAGAGGAGGGTGTGATCTGATGGATCGCTGCGCTAGGCAGGGCGCTCAGAGCCTCGACGGCATCGAGCCCAGAGAGGGACTCAGGCGGGACATCTCGGTATACCTGGCCAAAGTCGGCTTTGTGGACCGGGTTATGACGGATATCCATGAGATCCCAGGAAAAACCAAAAAGACGCTTCTCTGGGCCGGATTCTGCGTGCTCAATATTCTCCTTCTCGTCGTGTTCGGGACGCATTCCTCGATTATCGTGCAGTTCCTCCATGGCGATCTTGGGGAGTTTTTCTTTCTGTTTCTCGGGATATCCTTACTGGGGGGGCTCATCGGGCTGGTCGTGGTCAGTGACCTCTCCTGGTTTCAGGACCGCTTTCCCGGAGAAAACTCCGAAGAGGACTGAACTTCAACGGCCGACCGGCGAACCCTCCTCCATACTGTGGGTGACCACGCTCCCGGGCGCTACATCTTGGGTGATCCAGACATTTGCGCCGATCACCGATCCGCGGCCGATGGTAACCCTTCCCAGCACCGTTGCGCCGGAGTAGATCACCACGTCATCCTCCACGACAGGATGCCGCGGGATTCCCTTGATCGGCTTGCCCTTTTCGTCCAGGGGAAAGCTCTTGGCGCCTAGGGTGACTCCCTGATAGATGCGTACCCGCTCTCCGATAACACAGGTCTCTCCGATTACCACGCCCGTTCCATGGTCGATGAAGAACTCATCTCCGATCTTGGCACCGGGATGGATATCGATACCCGTAAGGCTATGGGCTCTCTCGGTTATCATTCTGGGGATCAGCGGTACCTCCAGACAGTACAGCTCGTGGGCTAGGCGATAATAGGTAATCGCCAGGATGCCGGGGTAGCAGAAGATGGCCTCATCGGTGCTCTTGGCAGCCGGGTCCCCGTAGTACGCGGCGTGCACATCCGTGGCCAGGGTGTGCTGAATCCGGGGCAGACGCTGGACGAACTGGGTCGTGATCCGTTGGGCCTTTTCCAGGCAGGCGGGACACTCGAATCCGTGGTGGTCGCATTCGAAGCACAGGCCTCGCTTGATCTGTTCGAGCAGTACCAGGAGTATGCGGTCTAAAGCCGCACCCACGTGAAAACGCATGTTCTGCTCGGTCAGCTCGGAGATACCGAAGTAGCCGGGAAACAGGACGGATCGAAGCGCCTCCGCGGCCTCGATGACCTGATCTCTGGAGGGCAGCAACCTCCCCCCCTTGCCCTTCCACGAGAGCATTCCGTGTTCCGAATCGCAGAGGCAATCTACAACCTCGGCCAGAATGTTCTGTCTGATTTTCAATTCGCTCTTCATTCTCTATTCCTACATGCCTTCCACTCCAAAATACTAAAATGGCCACGGCCCGGCCACTCAGGGAGTTTCCCGCAAAGTATAGGAGTTTTCAGCTCGAACAGGCAAGGGCGGGTGAGAAGTTGACGTGGAGGGGCAGGTTTGCGTATTTTTTATACGGTCAGAGTGATATCCGTCCTTCCCTCTGCGTACTTACAGGAGAATACTGTATGAGATTCGACAAGTTCACGATAAAAGCCCAGGAAGCGGTCCAGAGCGCCGAATCCCTGGCACATCGCTACAATCATTCCACTTTGGATACCGACCATCTGCTCCTGGCCCTGATGGAACAGAGGGATGGTGTGATCCCGCCGCTGTTTACGGCCCTGGGCGTGCAGAGCTCTGGGTTGCAGGGAGAGCTGGAGAAGCAGCTGGGAGCAAAACCGAAGGTCTACGGCGACAGCTCGCAGACCCAACTGTCACCTCAGGCGAACAAGATACTGCACAACGCGGAGATGGAGGCGAGCAACCTCAAGGATGAGTACATCTCCACCGAGCATCTGCTGCTGGCGCTGCTGGACATTCAGAGCGACACCCGGGAGCTGCTGAACCGCCATGGCATTCAGAAGGCCGCGGTGCTGAACGCCCTGCAGCGCATCCGGGGAAATCAGCGGGTTACCGATCAGTCTCCGGAGGACAAGTACCGGGTTCTGGAGCGTTACTGCAGGGATCTGACCGATCTGGCCCGGAGGGAAAAGATCGATCCGGTGATCGGCAGGGATGAGGAGATCCGCCGTATCATGCAGGTGCTCTCCCGCCGCACCAAGAACAACCCGGTGCTGATAGGAGATCCGGGAGTGGGGAAGACGGCGATCGTAGAGGGACTGGCTCGCAGAATCGTTTCCGGCGATGTTCCCGATTCCCTCAAGAGCAAGCGGGTGCTGGCCCTGGATCTGGGCGCCCTTCTGGCCGGGGCCAAGTTCCGGGGGGAGTTCGAGGAGCGTCTCAAGGCGGTGATCAAGGAGATTATCGAGGCTGAATGAGAGATCTTCCTGTTCATCGACGAGCTGCACACCCTGGTGGGCGCAGGCGCGGCCGAAGGAGCGGTGGACGCCTCGAACCTGCTGAAACCGGCCCTGGCCCGAGGTGAGCTTAGGGCCATCGGCGCCACCACCCTGGATGAGTATCGCAAGCACATCGAAAAAGATGCCGCCCTGGAACGCCGTTTCCAGCCGATCTACACCTCAGAGCCCAGCGTGGAGGACACCATAGCGATCCTACGAGGCTTGAAAGAACGCTACGAGGTCCACCACGGGGTACGCATAAAGGATGAGGCCATCATCGCCGCGGCGGTCCTCTCCGACCGCTACATCACCAGCCGCTTCCTGCCGGACAAGGCAATCGACCTGGTAGACGAGGCGGCCAGCCGTTTGAAGATGGAGATAGAGAGCCAGCCGACCGAGCTGGACCAGATCCAGCGGCGCATCCTGCAGCTGAACATCGAGAAGCAGGCCCTGGCCAAGGAGACGGATTCCGCGGCCAAGGACAAGCTCAAGGGCATCGACAAAGAACTGGCGGAGCTGGGGGGCAAGCGGGATGCCATGCAGCTTCAGTGGCAGAACGAGAAGCAAGTAATCGAAGAGATCCGGGCCTTGAAACAGAAACTCGAGGAGCTGAACTTCGAGGAAACCCGCTACGAGCGGGAGGGAAATCTCACCAAGGCGGCGGAGGTCAAGCACGGCCTGGTGCCGGAAACCGAGAAACAGCTGGCCGATAAGACGGCGGAGCTGGAGCGCTCCGAAGGTGAGTCCCGGCTGCTGCGGGAGGAGGTCAGCGAAGAGGATATCGCCCGCATCGTCAGCCACTGGACCGGCATTCCTGTCTCCAAGATGCTCTCAAGCGAGAAGGCCAAGCTCCTCAAGCTGGAGGAGATCCTCTCCCGCAGGGTCGTTGGCCAGGATGCGGCGATCACCTCAGTATCCGACGCCATCCGGCGCAACAAGTCGGGACTCTCCGACATCAACCGCCCGCTGGGTACCTTTATCTTCCTGGGCCCAACCGGAGTCGGCAAGACGGAGCTGGCCAAGACCCTGGCGGAATTTCTGTTCAACGACGAGAAGGCCCTGACCCGCATCGATATGAGCGAGTATATGGAAAAGTTCGCGGTCAGCCGCCTGATCGGAGCTCCTCCGGGCTACGTGGGCTACGAGGAGGGAGGGCAGCTGACAGAGGCGGTGCGCCGGCGCCCCTACTCGGTGATCCTATTCGACGAGATCGAGAAGGCCCACCCGGATGTGTTCAACGTGCTGCTGCAGCTGCTCGATGAGGGCCGGCTGACCGACAGCCAGGGGCATATCGTGGATTTCAAGAACGCGATCATCATCATGACCTCCAATCTGGGCAGCCAGCTGATTCAGCAAACCGAGAAGATCCAGGATATCAGGGATCAGATCATGGAGCTGATGAAGGCAACCTTCAAGCCTGAGTTTCTCAACCGGGTGGATGAGGTTATTACCTTCAACAGGCTGGGCAAAGAACAGATCCTCGAAATCGTGGATATCCAGCTCGCCTTTTTATCCAAGAGACTGCTGGAGCAGGAGCTCACCATCAGGGTAAGCGACAGGGCCAAAGCCCATGTTGCCGAGGTCGGCTTCGATCCTATGTACGGGGCACGGCCGCTCAAGCGCTCGCTCCAAAACCTGATTCAAAACCCCCTGGCCAAGCGCATCATTGCCGGCGAGATTCGAGCCGGGGACACCGTTGTAGTCGACACGGGCAAAGAGGGTTTGGTATTCCGCAAACAGAAATAGGTGTATACTGATCCCATGATCCGAGCCTACCGCCAGGAAGAACCGGAGAGCGACGGTGATGCCTGGTTGGAGGAGATCCTCGAACACGATCCGATTCGGCAGGAAGAGGAGGAGGAGAACCTCTACTGCTTCATCTGCGGCCAAATCATCACCCAAACCCGTGAGCGCATCCCCGTAGAGGGAGCCCATAAACACACCTTCACCAATCCCGGAGGATACCGTTTCGAGATCGGCTGTTTTCGGCAGGCCGAAGGCTGCGAGCAGGCGGGGGAGTTTACCGATTTTTACTCCTGGTTCGACGGCTACAGTTGGCGCTACGCCGTGTGCGGCAGCTGCCAAGCTCATCTGGGCTGGGTCTATCAGGGGGAAGATTCCTTCTTCGGTCTGGTTCTAGATCGGCTGTTAACTTCGAAGGAGTCTTTTCCTTCCGAGTCATAAGCTCCGAGTTGCGAGCTAGGAGGGAGTGCCGCCCCCCCGCTGTTCCTCCCTGCGCTTACGCCTGTCCAGGGTTTTTTTCTGGATAAACAAAGACCAAACGACAAAGAATATCGTCAGGATGACGAACAGCAGGGAGATCGGCCGGGTGAAGAAGGGCATCACTGAGCCGTCACTGAGGATCAGCGCCTGGATGAGAGAGGTCTCCAGCAAGCCCCCCAGAATGTAGCCCATCATCAGCGGGGCCACCGGGAAGTTGAACTTCTTCATAATGTAGCCCAGCAGGCCGAAGAAGATCATCACGTACACGTCGAAGATATTGCTGTTCACCGTGTAGGAACCGGCCGCGCAGATGATGATCACGATGGGAAAGAGCACCGCCCGGCTGACCGACAGCAGCTTGGTGAACAGACGCAGTCCCACCGATGCAATGAAGAAGTGCAGCACGTTGGCCACCATCAGACCGATGAATACCGCGTAGATAACGACTCCGGACTTGGCGAACAGATCCGGTCCCGGAACCAGCCCGTGCACCAGAAACGCCCCCAGCATGATGGCGGTAATTGCATCTCCCGGTATACCGAGTGTCAAGAGCGGGATCAACGCGCCGCCGGTAACCGCGTTGTTGCCTGTCTCGGCTGCAAACACACCTTCCAGGCTGCCCTTTCCGTACTCCTCCGGCCTCTTGGAGGCGTTCTTGGCTGCCCCATATGAGACGAAGGCGGATATGGCGGAACCGCTTCCCGGCAGGGCGCCCACTCCGATGCCGATCAGGGTCGAGCGGATGATGGTGATGATATTGGCCTTGAACTCCTTCCAGCTCACCCGGTTGTCCTCCGGATTCTTGGATACAGGGGCAATTACATCCCGCTTGCCGGCGCTGATACGCTTCTCGATCTGTACGAAGAACTCGCTCACCGCGAACAGTCCGATCAGATGCGGCAGGAAAGGAATCCCCCCGATCAAATCGAAGATCCCGAGTGTGAATCGTGAAGAGCCGGATATCGGATCCGAACCGATTGTACGGAAGAAGATGCCGAACACCGCGGCGGCGATTCCCTTGAGCTTGTGCTCGCTGGAAACCACACCGATCGTGCACAGAGCGAAGACCACGAGGGAGAACTTCTCAGTAGGCCCGAACTTCAGGGCAACCTTGGCGATCTGCGCGGCGATGGAGATCAATACAACGTCGCTGACGAACTCCCCGATAACAGAACCATAGATGGAGGCGCGCAGCGCCTTGCCCGCCTTGCCCTGCTTGGCCATGGGATAGCCTTCCAAACAGGTGGCGGCGGCGGCAGGGGCTCCCGGTGTATTGATCAGAATGGCGGAAATCGACCCTCCGTAGGTTCCGCCTTTGTACACCCCCAGCAGCAGGCTGATTCCCGCCACGGGAGACATGTAGAAGGTGATCGGAAGCAGCAGCGCTACGGTCATGGGAACATTGAGGCCCGGGATCGCACCGATGGTGATTCCGATGAACAGTCCCGCCGCCACGACCAGTAGGTTCTGAAAGGTGAAAAACAGCTGGGCGGCCGGAACGATGTTTTCCAGCATTACCGCTCCTTTCTCTTCCGGCGGCTCTTACGTTCCACGATCAATTCTCCCCACGATTCGTTCTCCGCAATCTCAATTCCTCAGAAGAGGATCCCGTGGGGCAGCGGAATACGAAACAGCAGCTCGAAGAACAACCAGATTACCACCGGGACCGCGATCATGCTGATGGCGATCTTGAGGATGCTGCGGGAGCCGAACAGATACGCGTAAGCTCCCACGAACAGGCCGCTGGTTACCACGAATCCGAGCCTGGGAAACAGAATCGTATAGACGATCAGCAGAACCGCGGCCAGGACGACGCGAAACACGACAACCCGGGAAAGGTCCGGAGGAGCATCGCGCTTGGCGCTCAAGAAGCCCTGGGCGATCAGCCCCGCACCCATGATCATGAGAAGGACCGCCAGAACAGTAGGAAGGAAGGATGGAGACGTTTCCGTCTCCATCCCGGGTATGGTTTGTATTTGCGAAGGGATCAGGATAAGGATCAGTGCTCCCAGCCCGATCAGAACCGTCCCTTCGATCAGGCGCCGTGGGTACAGCTGCCTCACTGCTTCAGGCCCATCTTCTCCACGATGGTGCCGTAACCTTTTTTGTCATTCGCCCACACGGCATAAAAATCATCCCCGAACTTGGGATCCAGGCTTTCCCCGACACGGTTCATGACCTTGATAAAATCTTCGTCCTCGATCACCTGCTTGAAAACCGTGCGCAGCCGCTCAAGAACTTCCGGGGGCAGGCCCTTGGGTCCGGCTATGCCTGTGAAGGGGCTGGCCACCACGTCGTAGCCAAGCTCCACGGCGGTAGGTGAATCCGGAAGGTTCTTGTCCCGCTTCTCGGCAAAGACCATCAGGGCGTTGAGGTTGCCGCCGTTGACGTGGGAGATGATCGTGGCCACGCTGGAAGTCATGGCGATGTCCACGTGCCCGCCCAGGGCCGCCTCCACCGCTTCGGCGTCATTGCCCACCGGTACGTGGGTGAACTCCAGACCGGCTTCATCGGCCCACCAGAGGAATCCCAGTTGGGGAGCTTTCAGGGCGACACAGGCGTAGGTGACCTTACCGGGATTGCTCTTGGCGTAGGAGATCAGCTGCTTCACATCTCCAAAGGGCCGATCCGGCCGAGAGGCAATGGCCATTGTGCTGGAACCGATCTGGCCGACGGCATCGAAATCCAGGCTGTCGTAGGGCGCCTGGCCGAAAATCACCGGAAACACATTGGTTCCGGGGGTGATGGCCAGAAGCGTGTACCCGTCCGGTTCGGAGTTGGCCACGTACTCCCCGCCGATCACGCTGGCCCCCCCGGCTTTGTTCACCACCACTACCGGCTGTCCCAGGTACTTGGGAGCCACGCTGGCGAACATCCGGGCATTGATGTCGGTTCGCCCACCGGCACCCCAGGGCACGATCAGCTGGATCGGCTTGCTGGGATACTCTTCAGCGACAGGCCCTTCTCCTGCCTGACCGCCTCCCGCCACAAAGCCGGCAGCTGCCAAGAGGATGAGGAGAATCATCGATAAGCGCTTCATCGCTTCCCTCCTTTGAATATAGAGTAGGTTTTTCTGTATCGTAGGAAATACGACCGACTTTGTCAAATACGATCGGGGAGTCCCGTTCCGGGACATCGCCACAGAGAAGTCCGCAGGTTTCACTGTTACAAACGGAGTAGCCTGCAGGGAGCTTCGAACAACCTGCAACTGGAGGGTAAGGTCACATCACCGAAAAACAATATACCCGAGAACAGGTATTCCCATGAGGGCGGCGTGGTTTAGGATGGTCCTTGCAAGTAGCCGGGAGTTCCCTCTGTCGAAAAGGGAACATCTCCATTTCTCATGGAGAGTGTTCTCACAATGTGAGATGAAGTACAGATATGAGGCCACTGCGAACAGAATTGACAAAACCAAAGTCCACCGCTTGGTACTCTGAGAAACGGCGGATGAAATGAAGATCGGAGTGACAATTACGTATAGAATTACCCACGATCGAATTCGCAGAAACCGCCAATACCATCTTTCCATTGGACTGAAGGATATTTGACGGCGGAATAATTTTCTCACGCCCGTTAAGCCTCTGAGGAGGAACAACACCAGAAGTGCAAGAATGAAAATCACGCCAACCGCCGAGCCGACCTGCCAAAGGTTGGAGAACGAATAACGGAGGCTTCCGGATAAGAAGGAAATGCGGATTACGCCCTTGGAAGAACCGATATCAGGATTCAGAACCAGCAGAAACAGCAGGTAGAGTGTTTCCAAAATCTGGAGTTCCGATCGACTTGGGAAAGACCTGGATGAAAGGGCAGTCACGACAATGACAGCTGCGAACGTCGACAAGAGGACAATCAAGTATCTGCAGAAGATTGAACCCCAGCTACCACAGATCGCCGAAGAGATTAATGCCGTGAGAAGCATGATTGATAGATAGGCTACGGTCATGGGTCTGAACAAGACGACTCGCCGCAAAAACATCGACCTGAAACGCCTCGCGTGAAGCGCAAAGTCAATCGAACAGTACCGTGGCAATGCCAAAGCGATGCGGCAGCTGCCCAACGTTCCAACCCATACCGCATAAGCAGACAGGAAAACGAAATGGGCGCTGGCGATCTGCACGGCATCGATATTCGGATTCGTGTTCGACAATCTAACAACCATATAGAAATTCGCGGCTATGCGAATCAGCAAGAGCAGGGTCAGAAACGCAGAGAAAGAGCCGAGAAACGGATTGCCGAGCAGCCTATGTGTTGCGCGCCTGTACAGTTTCCTGGCAAGCCGATTCAGGTTGATTGAAGTATCCATGGAATATCGATTTCACTTTGACCGCTCAACCCTCCAGAGGGGAACGGGTGGTCGAGGCGATCACGTACCTCTCGCTCATTCGAATGATCCGTCACCACCCCGGCTGACAAGCTCCACACATGATTGTACAGGTGGTCCGGAAATGGAAAAGAATGTGAAGCAACCAACACAATGCGCCCTCTGTTCTTGAGAGTCTGGAGAATCCCGCCGAAAACTGCCGTTGCTTGAAGGTCAAGGGAGCTGTACGGTTCGTCAAAAAGAAACACCTCAGCATCACCCACAATGCCCAACCCGATACCCAATCGCTTGCGTACCCCGGATGAAAGCTCGTCTCCCCTATAATCCCGGTATTTGCCCAGTGCAAGCAAGTCAATGACCAACCTTGCACGTTCGATTGATTCTGTATGGTCAACACCTGTCAGAACACTCTGGAGGGTTATCTGCTCTTCCACGGTGAGCAGCGGGATTATTCCTCCGTCATCGAGAACATAGGCCAGGATTCGCCGCCAATCGGTAGAGGTTGTATCGATCTTCCTGCCTGCATAGTAGATATCCCCTGAATCGCTTTTGAGAACGCCTGCTATGAAGTGAAGCAGAGTCGTTTTACCGGCCCCATTCGGACCGAGGAGCGCAACGACATCGCCTCTGTCTACCGACGCTGATAGAGCGTTGATGACGGGCCTTCTACCTCGAGAAACAACAATGTTTTGAAGACTCAGCATGGCTACACTTTCTCATGATGCTATCATAGGTGCCTGTTACACAAGTTGTTCGTAGCAGCCGGCGGGCTGAAAAACACCGCCGGCGCTGGCGTAGAAACTCTCATCCAGCCGATACATCCCCCCCCGAGGCTCGAGCCAGGAAGCGTCGGCGCAGGGATGATCCCGGATCAGAGCCGGCCAGTTCCTGAAGTTCTGGGCGCCGTTGGACTCGAGGATTCCGCAGGTCAGCCCGGGAAAGGCGGGCAGGTGGGCAGCTACGTTCCGGTTCCAGTCCACCAACAGGGGCACGCAAGCCGAATCGGCCACGAAACAGGGAACCTCCTGCCTGTGCGCCTCCGCGGCCATGAGGAGCGACATGCTCAGGGTCTTGCCGGCCGGTTTGAGGGCCACCGCGCCGTAGCCCAGCTGGATCTTCCGGCGCACATCCTCCACACCGTGCAGAGATTCATCCGCGGCGACCCGCAGCGGCAGGTCATGTACATCAATATCCCGGTCATCCGCGAAGGGCTCCTCCAGGAGTACGACCTGTTCGAGGGCGCCCATCTTCTCCAGCCCTGCAATGAGAGCCAGCAGGGTCTCCTTGCCCTCATAACGTCCGTTGGCATCCAAATAGTAGGCCAGCCGACCGTTTCCGGTCTGATCGGTTCGCCTGTCCCGCAGCAGCCGGTGAATCCGATCCAGCCGGGCCAGGTCCTTCTCCAGCATCTGGCTCTGGCTGCCGGCCTGACCGATCTTGATCTTCAGCAGGAAGTGCCCCTGCTCTACAAGCGCGAGCAGCTCTTGATCCGGCAGGTTGTAGGTAACCAGGGGTACCCGGGCCACGACCCGCTGCCGTGCTGGGAAGGCACCGGCATAGGCTGCTGGGATCAAATCGGCAAAGGTCTCGATCCCCTCGGAGGCGGCGTACAGCTTCCACAGGGCCAGGTCCAGGGAAACGGCGGCGTTCAGGGTAAATGTCGTTCTCAGATCGTCCCTTCCGCTCACCCTGCAGGCGAACTCATGCAGCTCGGGCAATATCGACTGGATCGCGGTTACCGGATCCGGAACCTCTTGCCCCGCAAGGAGCCGCTCGGCGAGCAACCGAACGGCCTTTTCCGCCACCAGGCTCATCACCAGATTACCCCCGGTCTCGGAGTGGGCGGCGAAAACCGCGGGGTCCGACCAGAGCACGGCGTTGCCCCCTATCCCTGTGTAGCGGCCGCCCCCGGGATCCGTACCTGCTTCCCCCTCAAATAGGGTGGTGATGTTGATCCACTTCTCGTTGAAAGATCCTCCCTTGAAGTGAAAAGGACGCAGGAAGGGTTCGCGCTGGAGAGAAAAACCGCAGCGTTGAAATTGAATCATGCCGCTCGGCCTGTTCGACCGATCCTCAGCCTACCCAGATCGGGCTGGACCAGGTCCACTGGTTGTTGTGCTGGCGGGCTCGGATGAAGTACATGTCTCCGCCCTCCCGCTGCTCCCGGCCTCTGTCCTGCCAGTTGAACCGACAGCCGTACTGCTCGGGCGCCACCAGGCGATGAAGCACGAAGCTCTCCGTGGTGAACACCCCCGTGAACTCCACGGCGTTCTCCGAAACCAGATCGGCCACCGGCACCACGAAGCGCTTTTCCGTGGGCTGGGAGAACTCCAGGATCAGCCTGGCCTGCCGATCCGCCTCCATCTCCAGAACCACGGCTTTGGTGGCATCCTCCAGGTAGGCCTGTTTGCGGGAGGTGAAGGACTTCAGGTGCAGCTCCCGCTCGTTGACATGGGTCAGCCTGTCGCGAAGCTGCTCGTCGAACGGTCCGGATTGGAAGTGCCGCTCCGTTCCGGTGAACTTCCCTCCCTCTATGGCGATCTTCACATCCCACTGACAAACCCTCTCCATGGACAACGCCGACCACGGTCCCCACCCGTACTGAAAACGGCATTTGGCCCGTGCGGGCAGGTTCAACGGAGAGCTTATCAGGTCCTCCGGAAAGAAACGCTGGATGGTTCTGCCGTTCCGCAGCAGCTCGATCATCTCCAGTGAGTCGGGCCCCTCAACCGCGACCTCGAAGTTCCGGTCCGGCTCGTAGGCAAGCTCGCTTCCCATGGGATGGTCATTCAGGGTCACGGCCAGGCCGATCCGATCACCGGTAGCCGCCACGGTCCTGCGAGCCCGGATCGCCTCGAAAAGGCTTGCGGGTTTGAGCTCCTCAGCCCACACCCCGACCAGTCCCTCACCGTAGGCACCGGGATAGCCGAAGTGATCATCCGTTGAGGCAACAAAGCCGAAACGGGTTCCCCGGGCCAGCTGGTACTCGATGGTCTGGGATACCGAACGGCCCCCGTTGGAGTGGAGAATCATCGGGTAGGGCGCCCGATCGCTCATTGTGCAGCCGTGTTCGGAAAAGACCTCCACCACCGGGCTCACCTGGGGATCGAAATACTGCCAATTGTATCCCCGCCACCCGAGCTTGTAGCCCACGTGATGGGGTATGGCCAAAGCGCCCTTGCTCTTGGCGAACTCCAGCAGCTTGTCGGCGCTGTCGGGTAGAAACAGCTCCGGCTGATCTTCCGGAAAGATCAGGCAGTAATCTCCGAAGGCGCTGGAGTGCCATTCGTAGCCGAGGAATGATACGAACTCACTGCTGTTCGCCTCTTTGATAAGGTTTCGCGTTTTCGGCCAGTGCTTGGAGTGGGCCTCGAATCCCTTGACCCAGTGCATGTGCCGCTCTCCCGGCATAATGGGCATGTCGTGCCAGGAGGCATGTCCGGTGAAGGCAAAGAAATCCAGGTGCTCCCGGGCGATCTCTATCGAACGCTCCAGCGAACCCTTGGCGTAGCCTACGGCATTGTGATTGTGAAGGTCTCCCCAAAAGAGTCTATACCGCTTGTTCATCGATTCCATTCGAGTACGTTCCTTTCACGCAGGCAATGGTGCACCGCTGTCTGGATAAGGTACTGAATTTCAGGGTTTCGCGAAAAGTTCTCCCGTCTCGATTTGGCGGCGGATTTCGGCAAAACATCTGTCCCGCCCGGGATCGGAGGGGTGCCGTCCTCCACCGAAGGAGCGAATGCGGCTGTGACCGACCAAGTGAGCGGCCAGCAGACCGCTCAGTTGTTCTCTGATCTCCCGGAAAGAGGGATCCCGGAAATGATTGTTGACCTCCAGGGGCTGTTCCTGCAGATCATACAGCTCCCCGTCCCCGTCGTCGCAGAGCACCAGCTTGTGGCGCTCGTTTCGCACCATGGCGCCGCCCAGCAGCTCACTGAAGGCGATCTGGTAGTACGGATCCGGCTGCCCGGTTTCCCTGTCTACCAGGTTTTCGGGGTCGGCGAACAACGCGCTGATGTCCCTGCCCTGCACGTGATCGGGTACCTGGATCCCCGCTAGAGCAAGAAAGGTGGCATGAAGGTCCAGCCAGTTCACCTGGGCGCTCGAGCGCCCTCCCGTTGCAACACCGGGTCCGCTCACGATCAGCGGAACCATCAACGCACTTTGGTAGAAGGTCTCCTTGAAGGGAAGACCGTGATCGCCCAGATGATCCCCGTGATCGGAGGAGAATACAACCAGGGTCGAATCCGAAAGCCCTTTGGCTTCAAGGGCTGCCAGGATCTTCTCTATCTGTCGATCCACCAGGGTTACCGTTGCCAGGTAGTGCTCGCGAATGCGGCGAATCAACGATTTCGACAGCTTTCTGTAGTCGCTGCGGTACAGGAGGTTGTTGTTGAAAAAATCCAGAATCCTGGACTGGTAGGCCGGTTTGTTCTCAAGCTCCGCGGCGCAACCCGCAGCCTCCGGAATCTGCGCCTCTCGGTACAGATCCGCGAGTTCGGCCGGCGGGTCGTATGGATCGTGAGGGCTGTTGAAGGAAACCCAGCAGAAAAAGGGCGCTTCAGCCTGCTGTTCGATCCAGCTGACCGCCTGCTCGCCTATGAACGAATCGATATGCAGCTGCTTGGGAAGGGGACTGACAACCGCTCCCAGCTGTTCCTCATACCCCGGAAAAGTGGCCGGATGATCTCGGGTGTAGCCGTTGTCCTTCAGGAACTGGGTGTAATCATCCGGTCGAAAGAAGTGGCGTTTGTCCTCGGCACTGATTCTCCAGGAAAATCCTTCAGGGTTATCCCAGGGGTGGAAATGCATCTTGCCGATGGCCGCGGTGTTCCACCCCGCCCCCTCGAAAGCCCGGGCGATGGTGGGGGAGTCAGGCCGGATCCAGCGGAAGTTGTGAGTCACCCCCGTGATCAGCGGGTACTGCCCCAGGATGAAAGATGCCCGGGCGGGCTGGCAGATCGGGGAGACCGAGGTGCAGCGATCAAAGACGATCCCCTCCCGGGCCAGGCGATCCAGAGCCGGGGTCTGCATGAACTCCAGCCCGTAACAGGGCAGGGAATCCTGGCGCTGCTGATCGGTAGTAATAAAGAGGATATTCTTGATCTCGCTTATGCGGTGTTCCATCAATCACTATGATGTACGAACAGGAGTTGCAGGACAGCGGGAATCAGGACCGTAGAAATGGGAATGGCGGAGATCAGAACGAGATTGTAGAATTGATTGGCACCCAGCACGGTCCAGCCGGCGACCATCGTGGAACCGGTGCCGATCACCAGCAGCGCGGCCACCTTTGACAGTCGCTGGCGCAGACGCAGGAACAGGACCGCGGAGAGGCCCAGTAACAGCAGGGCCAGCACCATGTTTCGGTCCCACTGGTGGGCCTGAACTCCCAGGGCGAACAGTGCCTGTCCCACACCGTCGATTGCGGTGATCCAGATTCCCAGCAGGGGCAGGGGCAGAAGCATGTAGGCGACCAGCAGCCAATCCCGTTTCAGGATCCTGGAAACCACGGCCAGAATGATCCAGAAGGCCACGGCGTACAAACCCAGAAACAGCAGGAGGGTGACGTGTTCGGCGGATACCCCGGATCCGATCAGGATGCTGTAGATCGAGTTATACACGAAGTTGCGTGATAGAAAAACAGCGGCCAGTACCGGTGCAAAGGCGAAGCCGATCCAAGGATACAACCAGTTCGGTTTTCCCTTCAACCACCCCAGAAGGGTCACGAACAGCAGCAGGGCGAATGCCGGGATCAGAGCCAGGGCCTGAGACCAGAGGTGGGTGGCGAACAGCCCCGCTCCCAGCAGAGCCGGTTGAGCTGCCAGCAGGGCGTCCAACCAACTGCCCCTGCTGTGCGCCTCGTACAGAAGTTTGGCCACCTTCCGGGGTGTGCCGAAAGAGCTGATTGCCTGGGTGGCTGCATCCGCCTCGGTTAGTCCTTCTGTTCGAAGATCCTCGATCTTGTCCTCGAAATAGGTCTCCAGCTCTCCTATTACACTGCGCTCCGTACCTGGATCAAGGTGAAGATTGGATTTAATCTGGTTGAGATAGGTGTCTATAGCTCCCATGATTCAACGCGGAAACTCAGCGGATCATGAGCCCACCGGCTTGAGGATCAGGTTCATAGCGTTGGCAAACTTGAACCACATGCTGATGCGGGTGAGCAATACCTCTTTCCCTTTTCCGGTAATCCTGTAGTAGCGTCTCTGCTGTCCGTTGGGTTGAACCTGCCACTCCCCCAGGATTAGGCCGTCGCTCTCCAGCTTATGCAGAGCGGGATAGACGGTTCCCTCCCGGAACTTGAAAAATCCATCGCTTCGCTTCTGGATCTCCTTAATAAGACGGTACCCGTGGATGCGACCGGATTCACTGATCAGGTACAACAACAGGGAATCCGTGTTGCCCCTCAGCAGTTCCCTGTCGTACTCCAGGGGCGGGCTACTGCGTCGCGACTCCCGTTTGGTTCTGTGCTTCATATCTCCTCCTCCCTTTCCACCTTCTATTGAATCACAACACCCGCAGTTCTTCAACCTTTTGTCAAGCTCCATATTTTCGGACCGTCCCACCGTGGAACACGGGTTTCAACATGTAATGGATTTCTATATGCTGGCCCCATGAGGCAAACATGAAAAGATACACGGCTATCATCTTCGATATGGACGGAACACTCCTGGACACGCTTCAGGATCTGGGAGACTGCATGAATCGTGTCCTGGGGCGCGCCGGCTACCCTGCCCACCCGATCGATGCTTACAGGCACTTCATCGGAGACGGCATGAAAAATCTGGTAAAGCGTGTTCTCCCGCAGAGCGATTGGGAGGAACCGATTTTAGAACGGTTGCAGGCGGAGATGGAGGGGGAGTACGCCGAGCACTGGGCCGACAAGACCGACCTGTATCCGGGAATCAGCGATCTACTGGACGAACTGGCCCGGCTCGAGGTGCGGCGGGGCATCCTGTCAAACAAACCCCACGAGTTTACAAAGGCTATGGCCGATCATTACTTCAGCAAGTGGAGTTTCGATCCCGTGTTCGGGGCCAGGGATGGAGTGCCCAGGAAACCGGATCCCGCCGCGGCGCTCGAGATCTGCCGACAGTGGGGGGTGAATCCGACGGACGTACTGTACGCAGGGGATACGAACACGGACATGCGGACCGCCCGGCAGGGAGGGCTGTTCGCCCTTGGTGTGCTATGGGGATTCCGGACCAAGCAGGAACTTGAACAAAGCGGCGCTCAATCGCTAATCTCAACACCCGAGCAGCTGCTCGGGTATTTCAAATCCCCCTGACCTCGCAGCGAGGGAACAGCGGTTCTATCTGTCTGTGCAGTTGCTCTAAAACTTCCGCACTGAAAGGACTCTGATCCCGCAGCCCGGGATCCAGAGCGTTCTCCGGGGCGAACTGCTGCAGCACGAAGCTCGGATATCCCTGCAACTGCCTGGCCAGGCGCAGGATAGCTTCGGGCGTGTGGAAGCGGGGTACCACCGTGCAGCGCAACTCCAACTGCACTGCGGTGGATTTTAGGCGCTCCAGCGTTTGTTTTACATTTTCGAACAGGCTTTCTTGGCCCGAACCCAACCCAGCGGTTCTTCGGTAGGCCTCCCACTCCAGGGTTGTCTTGACATCCATGGCGATGTAGTCCACCAGGTCCCGCTCAAGCAGTCCGGTAATCATTTTCGGATTGGTGCCGTTGGTCTCCAGCCCGGTGCACAGACCCAGGGCTTTTACCCGTGACAGGAACTCCGGCACCTCGGCATTCAGGGTCGGTTCACCGCCGGTAATCACCAATGCCTGGTACAAACCTGCGTTATCTTCCAGGAACCGCAGCACGGTATCCTGCTTGAGATCGGCCAACTGATGCGGCCTCTGGACAAGCTCCGCATTGTAGCAGAAGGGGCAGCGGAAGTTGCAACCCCCGGTAAACACTACTGTTGAGATCTTCCCGGGATACTCGATCAGAGAGGTTTTTTGCCAGCCTTTGAAGGTCAACGAATCTTAAGTTACAGCGCCGCCGCGTTGTGGGTCGCTACCTGTTCCAGGTTGCCTGTTCGCTTGTCAAGGGCCGAAATCGGCTCCTGCTCCGCAACCGCGGCGGGGGTCGAGGTGTCCGTCGCGCCTTCGCCCTGCAACTGCCTGTCGTAGGTGCGCCGATGCTTGAACTCCACCTGTTTTCCCGGATTCCACTGATCCACGGGACGGAGATATCCTACCGAGCGGGACCAAACCTCACAGACCTCACCGCATTTCGGACACACCCGCTGCTCTCCCCTGAGGTAGCCGTGCTGCTCGCAGATGCTGAAGGTAGGGGTGAGAGAATAGTAGGGCAGATGGAAGTTTTCTGCGATGCTTTTCACCAGGTTTTTGGTGGCTTGGATGGAGGGCATCCGCTCCCCGAGGAATGCGTGCAGTACCGTCCCCCCGGTGTAACGGCTCTGAAGCGGATCCTGCAGCTTGAGGGCATCGAACACGTCATCCGTAAAGCCTACGGGTAACTGAGTGCTGTTCGTATAGTAGGGTGCTTGCAAGTCCTTGCCATTGCCGCCTGAATACACATCCTCACTGTAGATCTTGATATCGGGAAAAAGCTTCTTGTCTATCCGGGCCAGACGATAGCTGGTTCCTTCCGCAGGGGTAGCTTCCAAATTGAAGATGCTGTTCGTTTCGCTTTGGAAATCCGCCAATCGAGTTCGTATGAAATCGAGGGCGCGCACGGCAAAGGCCACACCTTCGGCCTGAGTAAGATCGCAGCCGAGCAGGTTGTACACCGCATCGTTCATGCCGATGATGCCAATCGTAGAGAAGTGGTTTTTCCAGTAACTGCCGAAGCCGGTTCTAATGTTGCGCAGGTAAAAACGACTGTAGGGATACAGTCCCCTGTCGGTGAACTTCTCCAGGACCTCCCGCTTGATGATGAGGCTTTCCTTGGCCAGTTCCATACGGGCACCCAGTATCTCCAGGAACTCCTGCTCCGAGTGAGCCTCGTACCCGATCCTGGGCAGGTTGAGGGTTACCACCCCGACGGATCCGGTCAGGGGATTGGACCCGAAAAGCCCACCGCCCCTCTTCTGCAGCTCCCTCTTGTCCAGACGCAGGCGGCAACACATGCTTCGTACGTCATCGGGTTTCAGGTCGGAGTTGATGAAGTTGGAAAAGTAGGGAATACCGTACTTGGCCGTCATTTCCCAGACCGAATCCAGCTCGGTGCTGTCCCATGGAAAATCCGGTGTCACATTGTAGGTCGGGATCGGGAAGGTGAAGGGTCGTCCGGTGGCATCACCCCGGCTCATCGTCTCCGCGAAAGCCCGGTTGAACAGATCCATCTGCTCCTGGAACTCCCCGTAGGTCTTGTCTTTGACCTCTCCCCCGATCACCACCGGTTGACCCTTCAGATACTCCGGAGCCTTGAGATCAAGGGTGATATTGGTAAAGGGTGTCTGAAAACCGACCCGGGTGGGAACGTTCATGTTGTACAGGAACTTCTGCAGACACTGCTTGACCATGTCGTAGCCCAGTCCGTCGTAGTGGATAAAGGGAGCCAGCAGCGTGTCGAAGTTGGAAAAAGCCTGGGCGCCGGCCGCCTCCCCCTGCAGCGTGTAGAGGAAGTTCACAACCTGCATAAGGGCCACATCGAAATGCCGGGCCGCTCTGGACTCTACCTTTCCTCGAACCCCGCGGAATCCCTCCATGAGCAAATCCTGAAGGTCCCAGCCCACGCAGTAAGGCCCCAGGGTTCCTAGATCGTGGATGTGAAACTCCCCGTTGACGTGGGCGTCCCGGATCTCCTTGGGGTAGACACTGTTGAGCCAATAGTTGCACACGACCTTCTGGGTGATGTGCACATTCAGACCCTGGAGGGAATAGGTCATGTTGCTGTTCTCCCGAACCCTCCAGTCCATCTCGTCCAGATAGTCATCGATGATGGTGATATCTCGAAGGAGCTTGGTGACCTCGCGGATGTTTTTATGCTGTTCCCGGTACAGGATGTAGGCTTTGGCTACTTTGGCATGTCCATTCTCGATGAGGATTTTCTCCACAATGTCCTGAACATGCTCGACAGAAGGAACACTGCCGTCTTCGTACTTGCGTCGAATCCCTTTGACAACCTGGTCGGAAAGTTTCTGCGCTTTCCCGAGATCCCGGCCGCCTACGGCCTGGACCGCAGCCCAAATGGCCCTGGTGATCTTCTCCTGATCAAAGGTAACGACCTGTCCGTTTCTCTTTCGAATGATGTCCACTTTGCGCAACATAGTTCCCCTCCCAGGTCTGAGTAAATCACAGTTGAGACGCTTCCGTCTTTGGTATTTCTCTAGCTTTTCTTAAGTGTTCTCAGCTCCTTCTCAAACGACTTGAGATCAGTGAACTCCCTGTACACCGATGCAAAGCGGATGTAGGCCACCTTGTCCAGAGCTTTGAGCCGATCCATTACCAGCTCACCGATGACCTGCGCCGGAACCTCCCGGTTTCCGTAATTGTACAGCTCCGCCTCGATTGCGCTGACAAGCTTCTCGACCTCTTTTCGCGGGATAGGTCTCTTCTCGCAAGCCTTGAGCAGTCCGGCCAGAAGCTTGTCCCTATCGAAGCTTTCCCGCCGCCCGTCCTTTTTACTGACCGACACTCCCGCCAACTCGATCCGTTCGTAGGTGGAGAAGCGCCGCCCACACTCCAGGCATTCCCGTCTGCGCCTGATGGTATCGAGTTCCTCGAGGTTTCGCTTATCCACCACCCGCGTCTTGGGATGCCGGCAGAACGGGCATTTCATACCTGATACACAAGATATTGTGCCCCTATTATACTCGAAACCACAAGATACGCAAGTATATCCCAACAGATTTCTGATAAAAAGTCGTTCAGATTGCCACTTTTTTTAATGACACATAAACATATATTTACTCCGGCTCGCCGCGGTCTGGTGCTTTCAGAGAACAACAGAGAATCACTGTTCTGCTGACCGAAAGGGGCTTCTGCTTTCGAGTAAATTCGACTATTCTCTTCAGGATATGTTTCAAGATCTCTACCCTATTCCGACATCCGTTATTCGAAAAAGCGTACGCAATTCACCAACTGCTTTGGGGACACAGATGAAAAACACTGGATTGAAAATTTCGGCCATTCTCCTGCTCGGCTTGCTCTGCCTGCAGCCGCTGCGGGCCCAATCCCTGCAAGACGGGCTGTACGCCCAGATGAACACCACCCGCGGCAGGATTGTCATTTCCCTGGAATACCAGAATGCCCCTCTGACAGTAGCCAACTTCGTAGGTTTGGCCGAAGGAACCATCGCCTTCGAAAACCGACCGGGGGGCCGCCCTTTCTTCGACGGGTTGGTCTTCCATCGCGTCATAGAACAGTTTATGATTCAGGGAGGGGATCCGTTCGGCGACGGGACTGGGGGACCCGGATATCGCTTCCCCGACGAGCTTGCCCCCGAGCTCAGACACGACGGCCCCGGGACTCTCTCCATGGCAAACAGCGGCCCCGGCACAAACGGCAGCCAGTTCTTCATCACCCACAAGGCGACTCCCTGGCTGGACGGCTTTCACGCCGTTTTCGGTCGGGTTGTGGAAGGGCAGGAGGTGGTTGACGCCATCCGCCAGGGCGACCGGATCGATTCGGTCAAGATTCTGCGAATCGGCTCACAAGCCCTGGCCTTCAGGGTGGATCAGGAGCGCTTCGACAGCCTGCTGCGGGAAGCCCCGGCAAGGCAGAAGGAATACGCAGACCGGGCTCGGAAATTGGCTCTGGCCGAGATCGAGCGGCGTTGGCCCGAGGCACGGATCTCGGAAACGGGCCTGCGTAGTGTCATCTTGGAGCGGGGATCAGGCAGCGGCAGTCCGGGGTACGGGCAGCGCGTCACGGTGCACTACCAAGGGCAGCGCCTCAATGGTTTGGTCTTCGACAGCTCCTACCAGCGGGGACAGCCGGCTACCTTCGAGATCGGAAGGGTGATTCAGGGATGGAACGAAGCGCTGACCGAGATGCGGCGGGGAGAGAAGCGGATTTTGATCATTCCCCCGGAATTGGCCTACGGTGAGCGGGGCTACCCGGGAGTCATTCCGCCGAATGAGTTTCTCATCTTCGAGGTCCAGCTGCTGGATTTCTGATTTTACTATCCCTATTGGAAGAACTTCGAGCTTTCTGCTCTACGCATAAAAATATAACCTATTCTCGAATTGCTATGCGTCCGAACATTAAACGGTTGCTCAAATGAAATCAAAGATTCCCTTTGTAAATTTATACGAAGCATAGTATCAGCCGGGCCGTCGCCAGACGGCCCATCCAAAACAGACTGATCCGCCGGGTGCATAGCAGATCAGCTTTTCTTCTTCACTTCCGGCAGCGGGCGGTCTAAATATCTGGGCGCAACTGTCTTTGCCCGGTGCTCGTAGAATGCCCTTCTCCGTTATAGTACCCTTTGTCGCTTCTCAACAACGATCTCCTGAGGCGTTTGCTCTTTTCGAGATGACATTCTGCTTGTAATCAAGTTGCAGGCTCGACAGGCCACAACTAAATTGGATGGATCATCTTTTCCTCCCATCGATTTGGGGCGAATATGATCAATACTGAGCTGCATCCATGAATCGAACGTACGGCCATCGAAACCGCAATATACACAAGTGTAGTGATACTTCTCGTAGGTTTCAGATCCGTAACCGATGAGAGAGGTTCCGGCAAGATCGCTGGACATATGCATCCCCTCAATTCTGTAACTTGAGTTCTTGACGATACCATCGTCGAGAAAAATGTGGTGGTAATCCACGTATAATTATCACTCAGGAGTCGAATCAGTGCAAATCCGCGGCCCTATGTCCCCTAATGGGTGTTGTGATCAATGCGAATTCGGCTAGAGAGGGGTCCGCTCGCGACAAAATGAAGGAGCAGCACTCTCTAGCAAACCGAGCGAGACGCAACCCACGATAGAGACGGCGCTCTGCAGCTTCTTACATCGGGCACTGCCTCTTGCTAAACCGCTGACACTGCGCCAGTAGATCCCTCGGGTACATCGTGTACCCTCGGGTCTGCCAGAGCACAAAAAAGCCCCGCACGGACGCGGGGCTTTTTTGTGCAAGAGGGGGCGGAG
>Ga0272441_10003005_pt1 | contig 33096 bp, 20 predicted proteins | sample SSMProp6N_FD_193582 | JGI IMG/M metagenome (GOLD analysis project Ga0272441, IMG submission 193582) | Marine sediment archaeal communities from Little Sippewissett salt marsh, Falmouth, MA, United States - SSM-Prop-6N | ecosystem: Environmental > Aquatic > Marine > Wetlands > Sediment ... | reverse complement strand
CCCCATTTACATGGTATTGTTCAAGTGACCCCCCACCGACCAAGGAACGGTGAAGGGGTGGGGCCCGGCACCCGCGCGCGTCGTGCGTCGCGGGACACCCGGGTGCTCGGCGAAACGCTGCGGGGGCCTGAGCGCCGGTACCGAATGCCATGGCGGCCTGAGGCCAGGAAGTCCGCGGTTTACTAGCCCAACGTGCCGGTTGCGGGACCTGCGTAAAGATCCCCGGCACCTCCTTTTTTTCGGTCTTCGCGCCTCCGGGCGCCGGAGAGGGGCTGTGTCATGGGTGAGGGCTGCGGCGGTGTCATGAAGTGCGATGGCGACGGGGCCGGTCTGTGGTCGCCAGCTGCTCGCCCCGCATGCGAAGGGAGTTCGTGATGGGACCGTGAGAACGAAGAGGCAGGAGATCAGAGCGGAGGTGGGCGCCGGGCCTGGCGCGGCGTCGGCGCATGACTGGGCCTTGACCCCGGGCGGCGGCCGGGAGTAGTATGCACGGCCATGTGAACGCGATGGGCTCGGGTGCGATCTGGGCGGAGGGCGTGCAATGGGCAAGTTGGGCATGAAGCGGTTGGTCTGGCTCCCCCTGTGCGCGGCTTTGGCCGGAGCGGCGTGGGGCTCTCCTTCCCGCAGGGCGGTGGCGGCCGAGGCGGCGCGTTATGGCGTCCGGCGTGTGGCGAACCCGAGGTATGCTGCGAACGAACTTTTCGTGTCGCACGAGGACCTGCGGTCTAAACGGTTCGACGAGCTGCGCAAGCGGTATGAAATCGACAAGGCGGTCGCCGGCGAAACGGACGAGTGGAAGCGGATACTCCTCCTCCGGCACTGGATTAACTCGCAGATGCCCGTCGGCGACCCGACCGTCGGCGGCGACGCCTTCAGGCTGCTGGATTACGCCCGCGGCGGCGGCAAGTCACAGTGCGGCCAGCACATGGTCGTCCAGAACGCGGTGATGAACGCGTACGGCTACGTGACACGATGCCTCGGCGCCGGAGCCGGGCTCACCAAAGAAGACCGAGGCGGGCACCACGGTGTGAACGAGATCTGGTCGAACGCGCACTGCAAGTGGGTGCTCTCCGACGCCAAGTACGACATCCACTTCGAGAAGAACGGCGCGCCGCTCTCGGCGTTGGAGGTCCGCGATGAGCTGCTGCGGGACCGGGGCAAATCGGTGAAGATCGTCCAGGGCCCGGAGCGCAAGGTGTACGAGGGTACGGGCATCGAGGCGCGCGTCGGAACGTACCGCTGGATCTCGTGGGAGATCCAGGGTAACCGGCACTCCGGATGGGGGCAGTTCTTCTCAAGCGCCCTCGTCGTGCTGGAAGACGACTACTTCCGCAAGCACACGTGGTACCGCGACCACCGTCCGCACTGGGCCTACCGGGCCGGCTACTTCGTCAAGACGCGGCACCGCGGCTGGATCGAGTGGACGCCGAACGTGCTGTCGGTCCGGGCGCGGCGGAATGCGAAGGGCATCGGCGTGAGCATCTCGTCGTGCACGCCGAATCTGAAGGAGTACCAGATGCGCGAATCGGCCGGCGGCGAGTGGCGGCGGGTGGAGCGCAGCTTCACGATTGCCCGCGATGCTCTCACGCAGGCCCGCCACGAGTGGCGGCTGCGCTCGGTGAACATGGCCGGCGTCGCCGGCCCGGAGCACCGGCTTGTGATCGAACGGCAGTGAATGGCGCGGGAGGTGCGATCTCGGATGGCAAAGCCCGGTTGCCTCGCGCTGCATCGGTCGAACGGCCGGACTACGGCTTCTTGCCGGCGGCCTTCGCCTCGAGGATGGCCTTCGCGAGAGACAGCCTCGCGGCGTGCCACTCGGCGGGGTCGTGCGACCAGTCGCCCTTCTGCTTGTGCTTGCGTTTCGTCTGATCGAGTGCGGCATGCATGATCGAGCGGCATATCCTGTCGGCTTCATCGGTGCGGCCGAGATCGGCGAGCATCTTCATGTACTCGTAGTCGAGCTCGCCGCGGCGGAGCATCTTGAGCCGCATCGAAGGGATCGGCTCGTTCAGGCCGACGTTGTGGCCCGGGTAGAAGAGGACGCCCGGAGAGTTGGTCTTCCACGGCTGGTTGTGCGGATCGGTCCAGATGTTCTTGGTGAGCTGCTGCCACTTGCAGCACTCCCACAGATCGCAACCCTCGAGACCGTACCGCCAGCAGATCCACGGCCACGTGCGGAGGTCGAGCCCCTCCGCGTCGATCGACTCCGCCCCTATGGCCGGACCGGAGCCCTGGTAGAACCAGACCTCCACGCCGTCCTTCTGGAGCTTCTTCAGATCGTAGAGAAGCCCTCTGAAGAACGACCCCTGTATCGCCCAGATGTCGATCAGTTCCTTGAACCGGTCGATCCTCTGCTTCGTGAGGGCCTTGTAGATATCGATGCGGAACTCGATCTCCGGCGCGCCTTTCTTGATCTCCCGCGCGAGGAACTGCGCGCGGTCGAAGGCGTCGGCGCGGCTGGGCTCGTCGACGGGGAAGGCCACGAGCTTCGTCTTCGTCCAGCCCTTCTTCCGGAAGTGCGCTGCGAACTTGCCGCAGAACTCTCCGACGGCGCGGCCGTACGCTTCCGAGCGCTTGCCGCCGAAGTCCCTCTCGCGGACGTTGCGGCCGACGGAGACTTCCCAGTAGTTGAGCGGACGGCGGTCGCCGTAGGCGGTGCCGTCGAAAAGGCAGCCCCATCTGGCGTCGAAGCGAGACCAGTCGATCTCGAGGCCGCCGCCGGCGAGCTTCCTGGCAGGCAGCTCGTAGTTGCGCGAATGGATGACGATGCGGTGTTCTCGTGCCATTCTGTAGAACTGACGCTCGAGGCGCCAGAACTTTTCCGACCAGACGTCGAACTTGAACTTCCATCCCGAGTTGATGGCGTGGCCGCCCTTGCCGAGGTCGTACGTGGTGGCGTTGATGCGGCAGCTCATCTTGTCCGGAATGGTGAACGCAAAGACGTCGAGCTCCAGCGGCATGTTGACCGGCGCCGAACCCTCGGCCGACACGTGGACCTCTCCCCGCCAACGGCCGGCGGGGGCGTTCGGGAGGATGTGGCAGTCCACCCAGACGCCCTGGGTCCTGCCGTTGTGGATGGCGAAGGGCGCCCCGTGGCCCTTGACTCGGAACGGTATCAGGGCGTCCGGATACCAGCCGCGGCCCATCGAGGGGCCGGGCGACTCGCTGGGCACCTTGACCTCGGTATAGTGCTCCCTGTAGAGGGCGAAAGACGCGACCTCAGCCCCCGCGCCCCACGGGGGCGTCACGCGGACATCGACGTCTCTGAGATCCGCGTCGGGCGCGGTCGATATCTGGAGCTGGAAGGCCACCCACTCGTTCCGGGCGCCGGCGAGACGGATCGTGCTCTTCCGGCCGTCCCACACGGAGTTCTTGAGGCGATAGTCGGGCGGCAGGTCCCTGTTGAACAGCTTCCCTTCGGGCGAGACCTTGACAGCGTCGGGGCAGGCCCAGACGTGGATTCCACGGGGCTCTCCGGCCGCGGCCGCGCAGGCCGTCAGGGCCGTGAAGGTAAGCAGGAGACCGAGACTCGCCGCGCGCACCATTGGCTGCCCTCCCCGCGACCATTCTCTCGCGGTGCAGGGCCGATCGCAAGTGAAAGGGCGCGGCAGGGGCGGACGGGCCGTGCAACCGGCTGGACGGCGACCGCCCGGAAGGCTATTCTGATGTCCGGCACCGGAATGAGAACCGATGCACGCCTGCCCGCATGCCGGGCGGGAGAAGCGGGGGGCCTCATGCAGCGCGCAGCGAAGGCAGTACTTGCAGTAACCTTGATCGGCATCTGCGCCGCGGCTGCGGCCGGAACGGTCGAGCCCGGAAGGATCGAGGTCACGTGGACCTCCGTCGGCCCCGGCGGCGGCGGCGGACACTACTTCCCCTCGACGAGTCCCGCAGATCACAAGATCATGATGTTCTCTTGCGACATGGGGGGCATCTACCTCTCGTACGACGGGGCGAAGACGTGGCGCGTTCTGCCGGGTTGGGTTGCGCGCAAGCTCTCGTCCTATCCGGCCTTCGATCCGGAGAATGCAAGGAAGTTCTTCATCATCTGCAACAGGGGCCTGCTCCTCACCGAGGACAAAGGCGCCACATGGCGGCGCGTCCTCGGCAAAGAGATGGGCTTCCGCTCGAAGCCGTACCAGGGCACGGGCATCCAGATCGACCCCGGCAATCCGAAGACCGTCATCGCCGGCTTCTCGCGGTTCGAGCGCCGCGACGGCCGCGTCGTCTACATCAGCCGTGACGGCGGAGAGAACTGGCGGAAGATACCCGAGTGGCCCGGTGACGTTTCGACCGACAGCGTGTACTTCGACCTGACCACGCCTAAGGACGCCCGCGTCCTCTACGCTCACAGCCGGAGCGGCGTGCGGCGGAGCTCCGACTGGGGGAAAACGTGGACGTCCCTCAAGGAGGGGCTGCCGGGAGGACGGATTTCGAGCTTCGTCGCCGCCTGGAACAAGAACAGGCGCAGCGCCTTCTACGTCACCGTCCCCGGCAGGAACGTCGACGGTAAGTATGTGGGGGGAGTCTACAAGTCCACCGACGAGGGCAAGTCATGGTCGGAGGCGTCGAACGGGCTCTACCGCGGAACACGGCGTGGCCGGCGCGGCATCATGCAGTACAACGAGCTCACCATGGGGCGCGAGAACCTCGACCTCGTCTACGTCGTCTCGAGCGGCGTCGCGGGGGAGCCGGGACTCGACCGCTCATGCTGGCGCACCACCGACGGCGGAAAGAACTGGACCTGCCAGAGCTACGGCCCGCACGCGTGGAAGGAGTGCAACACCGAGCACGAGTGGATGAACCTGCAGATATACGGCGGGTGGGGCTGGGGCGGGGGGCCCCGGTACATGCGCTGCTGCCCGACGAAGCCGGAGATCATCTTCTACTGCAACGGCGGCAACGGCTTCATGTCGACCAACGCCGCCGAGAGATGGACACCCACCTACACCGACCGCGTGGGGGACAAGCTCTACCGCGGCCGCGGATGCGAGGTGCTCACCTGCTACCAGGTCTACGTCGCGCCTTACGACGCCAAGCGCCGGTGGATCGCCTACACCGATATCGGCCTCTTCTCGAGCCCGAACGGTGGGTCGAGCTGGGAGTACGCCGCCGCCGGAACGCCCTGGCCGAACACCTGCTACGAGCTGGCCTTCGACCCCGGCGTGAAGGGCAAGCTCTACGGCGCGTGGTCGAGCTTCCACGACCTCCCCCACAAGAAGATGCTCCGCCGCGTCGTGGCGCGCTCGCGCGGGGGCGTCTGCGTCTCCGACGACCACGGCATCAACTGGAAGGTCGCGGGCACCGGGCAGCCGCGCAACCGGGGCACGTGCACCACCGTCGTCGTCGATCCTGCGAGCCCGGCCGACGCCCGCGTGCTCTACGCGGGGTACCTCAACGCCGGCGTCTACAAGTCGGTCGACGGAGGCAAAACCTGGGCGGAGGCTAACAACGGCCTGCCGGCGCCGCCAAGGCGGAACGTCTGGCGCCTCGTCCGCCGACCTGACGGCTCGCTTCTCTGCGGCGTCACGGCCAACTTCCCCGGAAACAGACACGTGGCCGGGGGGCTGTTCGTCTCGACGGACGGCGCCAGGTCGTGGAAGGAACTCGCCAAGGACCAGCCCTTCGGCTGGCTCGCCGGCATCCGCGTGGACCCCCGCGACAAGGATACGTTCTACGTCTCGTGCTTCGAGGCGCCGCCGGCGAGCGAGCCGGCCCTCGGGACAGAGACTCCCTGGGTCAAGGGAGACGGCAACGGCGGGGTCTACAAGACGACCGACAGCGGGAAGACCTTCACCAAGATCCTCGACCGGCCCTACTGCTGGGATGTGACGCTCGACCCGAAGAAGCCCGACACCATCTACGGCTGCACGTACGTTGACGGCGTATACCGTAGCACCGACGCGGGCCGCACTTTCAGGCAGCTCTCGCCACCGCCGTTCCTCTGCACGCACCGCGCCACCGTCGATCCGCTCGACGACGGCATCATCTGGGTCACCACCTTCGGCGGCGGCACGTGGAAAGGACGCTTTGTGCCGAGCGACGGAGGCCGACGCGCCCGATGACATGGAAGCGGAGATGCGCATTCGGCACGCTAGTAGGAGCCACGAGTGTGATCGGGCGTCGCCGGTCAACCGAAAAGCACGACCCCCGGGCCGGCAGCCCGGGGGTCGCGGAAGCGGCACTAAAGCGCGGCTACTTGCCGTACATGGGGAGGTACCTGTAGTAGACCTCGAGGCAGAGCGCGCCCAGAGCAGTCGTGTAGACCCGGCCGCCGTACTGGCCGAGCGCGTCGGGCTCGTAGTCCCACGAGCCGTCCTCGTCACCCCCGCGGCGCTGGTTCTGGATGAGCATGTCGCGGAGCGAGCTGTTCCAGGCCTTCCAGTACTTGCCGCCCATCTGAAACATGCTCAGGGTTCCGTAGTACCAGTAGTAGAAGTTCGTGCCCTTGCCGCTGGCGTAGCTGCTGCGATTGTTGGACCACTTGGGCAGGTTCTCGATCAGGTGCTCGCCGCCGCCGATGAGCAGCGGGTCGTTCCGCTTGAATCCGAGGAACTGCCGGCCGAGCATGCCGACGGCGGTCATGGGCGGCCGCTCGGTGCTCTTGCTGGTGTAGCCGACGCGGCCGCCGTACGGGTCGCCGTTCTCGCCGGGCTTGGTCGTGACCTTGTCGAGCCAGGCCGCCGCGCCGCTGAAGCCCTTGCCCTCGACCTTGAGCCCGGCCACCTTGGCGGACTTCAGCTGCATGATGAACCAGCCCGTCACCGAGGTGTCGGGCTGCTGCTTCGGGCTGTAGCGCCAGCCCGAGTACTCGCACTGGTGGCCCTCGGTGGACCAGTCGACGGATTTCTGCGCCGCCTGCCCGGTGCGCGGGTTGCGGGCCATGCCGTAGGCCTCGGCGAGGGACAGCCCGCATATCGCCTGGTGGTAGCCGAAGCGCTCGTGATGCCCCTTGGCGACGCCCTTGCCGATCGAGCCGTCGGCGGCCTGCTGCTTGATCATCCACTGGACGGCGGCGGTAACGTTGCCCTTGAACTTCCCCGCGCGCTCGGTGTGGCCGGCACCGAGGAAAGCCAGCGCCGCCAGGCCGGCCGACCCGTGGTCAGAGAACTCCTCGGCACCGTACTTCATGGTGTCCCAGTGGCCGTCGGGCTCCTGGTGACGGGCGAGCCAGCGGAGCGCTGCGTCGACCGCCGACTCAGAGGCGCGCGAGCCGCCGAACTTTGCCACGCAGCGCCTGCGCCCGCCGCCAGAGCGGTAGCCGAAGCATCCAGCCCCGCCGCCGCCGACGCCGATGTTGCCCACGACGCCCGTGCCCCCGAGGGGAATGTCGCTGATCGCGTCCTCCTGGCCGCGCGCGGTGTGGGTGTCCATGTCGTTCTCGGTTTCGAAGTGGTCGGTGACCTCCACCTCCTCATGAACAAAGACCGGGTTCTCGACGATCTCCTCGGCCTCCACTTCCTTCGTGTTGCGGAAGATGTCGCGGATCTTCTTCTCGTCGTACTCGGGCTCCTTCTTCTTGGCGAGGTCGGTGGTGATGACGATGTCGTCGGTCCGCTTCTGCGCCGTGGCGACGGTGATCACCGTCATGAGCATCAGGATGGTGGCGTGCACCGCGGCGGAGATCATCCACCACGGCGCCCGCTCCCACTGCTCGCGCATGATGTCGGACCAGGTCTTGTCGTAGACGATCGAGGACGCGGCGACGGTCTGGAGAATGCGGTCCTCGACCCGCGTCCCCGGGAACATGGAGCCGAGGACGCTGCCCGTCTCCTCGAGGACGCTCTGCGCGAGCCTCAGGCGTTCGGCGCATCGGGAGCAGGTCTTGATATGTGTCTCGAACTCGCGGCTCGGCTCGGGCATGAGATAGCCGGCGACGTAGGAGTCGAGAACACGTTCGGCCTCTTCGCACTGCATGGCAGTCTCCTCCTGTCTGACAGGGCGGCTCAGCCGCCGCTGGATACGTCCTCCGGGCCAGCGCCCGGCTCGGCGCCCAGCACGGCGGGCTCGAGCCGTTTGCGTAGCATCCCGTACGCGCGCGACAGCCTTGCGCGGACGGTGCCTTCCGGAAGCTGCAGCTGCTGGGATATCTGGTTTATGGAGTACCCGTTCATGTATTTCAGGGCGAGGGCGGTTCTGTAGTGGGGCGGCAGGCGGCGCATCTCGAGAAGCAGCTGCTCTCGCAGTTCCTCTCGGGAAAGCACCTCGGCCGGAGCTGCCTCGGGCGGCGACTCGGCGGCACCGTCGGGCGAGGAGATCGTGATGACCTTCGAGTCCATGCGGTGCTTCTCGCGGACGATGGAGTCGGCGATGGCGACCAGCCAGCCGCTGAAGGCCCTCGGGGCGCGGAGCTTGGGCAGCCCCACGTAGGCCCGGACGATCGCTTCCTGAGTGATCTCCTCGACCTCGACCTGTCCGCTGGTCCTGCCGCTCACATACCAGAGGACCATTCTGGTGTAGCGGCGGACGAGCTCGGCGAAGGCTTCCTTCTGGCCGACGAGGGCGGCGCGGACGAGCCCGTCGTCGCTCGCATCGGAGATGCCATCTGCCGGAATGAGAAGCTTCAGTTCGGCCGCCGACGCCTCGGACGAGCCGTCGCCGCGTGGAGCCCCGGGCCCGGCTCCCGCCGGATCGGGCTGCCTGTCGGCTATTTCGGCCACCAGCTCCATAACCTCCACCCGACCATCAGATGCACTGGCCGGGCATGCGCTGCAAAAAATGACCGAATCATCGCGAGTCTCGCGAGGTATAGGGAGCCAGGCCGGCGCCGCTGCGTGCACCCGCTGGATGGCCGGTCACCGCAGATTCTCCAACCCCCGTATCATGTAGGCCTGCAGTATCCCGGACTCGTCCGAGTTGAAAAAGGCCTTGGTGCCGTCGGGCGAAAGGAACGGATGCAGGTGCGCCACCTTCTGCCCCCTGCAGCCCGAGTCGGCGAGGCAGACCCAGTCCGAGACCGGGTCCTCGCCGGGCGCGCCGAGCCTGCCGAGGTAGACCGTCCGCGACTGCTCGCCGCGGCCGTAGTCGGAGATGAAGACCTCACCGGCTTCGTCGGTGGCGAAGTGCGCGAACTCCGGCTTCCCCTCGAAGTCTCGCGACAGGTCGTTCCGCACGCCGCCCGGCGTCTCGAGGCCTATGTGTCCGGCGAAGGGGACTGGAGCCCCCTCAATGAGCTGCTGCTCGTCGACGTCTCGGGTGCCGGTGGAGGTGATGGCCCACGTGCTCCGGCCGCGCCAGCACTGGTGGCCCTGGCAGAACTCGTTCCCGTCGCGTCCCCAGGGGAAGCTCCGCATGTCCGCGCCATCGTCGCGGACGACGTGAATGTCGGCGCCGGTGCCGCCCGTCAGGTTCACTATCTTCCCGTCAGCATTGATCTCGTTTCCGTGATTCTCCTGGATCATAATATCGTGACAGGCGTCCGTGTCGCGCGAGCGGCAGTACTGCGGGTGGAGATTGCACCAGGTAGGCCCCTCGACGGCGACGTGGCCGGTCGCATCCTCCAGGTCGAAGACGTAGAGCCCGAAGGCAGCGCCGGGCACGAACGCATCGGCGAGGAAGCCGGCGCCCGCGAGACGCATGCCATCGGACGAGATCGTCGAGAGCGGATAGATTCTGCTCGGGTGGTAGTCGGTCCCCGGGAAGCCCTCGTCGAGGACGAGCACCGTCCGGCGAGCGGTCCCGTCGAGGCCGACGCTCTTCAGCGTCAGGCGGCCCCCGCCGGTCTCGGTCTCGTTGACGAAGTAGTAGAGCGTCTCCCCGTCAGGCGAGATGGACGGCGCCGTGACGCCCAGCTCGTCGGTGACGGGGCTGAGCTCGCAGTCGTTCTCGATATCGCAGACGAGATACCGGTGCTCGGGGTCGTTCTTGTCGGAGCCGTGAGGGTGAGCAGAGCGGTGGAGGACGAAGCGCTTGGAGTCCGGCGTGAATATCTGCGCTTCCATGTAGACGTGAGTGCCGGGCACGTCGGGCTCGTCCGTGATCTGTATTACCTCGATGCCCCGGGGGGCGCCGTCAGGGAGCATGTCATTGCGCAGTATCATTGGATCACATCCTGAAAAGAGTTTACAGGGGCTTGCACAGGTCGAGGAGGTCCCCAACGTCGGCGGTGGCCAGGCACGTGACCGTGTCGGCCGCGCCGTAGTAGATCTTGACCTCGCCCGAGTCTTCGAGAATCATCCCGCCCGGGAAGATCACGTTGTTCCGAAAGCCGCCGGCGACCTCGTACTCGGCCTCGGGGGCGATCAGAGGCTCGCGGCCGAGGCCGATCACCCTGGTGGGGTCGTCCAGGTCCAGGAGCATGATGCCGGCGCAGTAGCGCTTCTTCCAGGTGGGCTCCCAGCCGTTCTTGCCGCGCGAGTCGTCCTTGTCGACGGTGTGTATGGTCGTGAGCCAGCCGCGGTCGGTCTTGACGGGCGGAGCTGCGGGGCCGATCTTCGAGTTGCAGAAGGGCACGGATTCCGCGCCGAGCACCAGACGGGTGTTGCCCCAGTACCGGCAGTCGGGCGAGTCCGAGGACCAGATGTCGAACTGCTCGGCCTCCGCACGGCCGTACACCGGGAACGGCCGCTCCAGGCGGAGGTACCTGCCGCCGATCTTTTCGGGGAAGAGCACCATGTTGCGGTTGTCGGGCGCAGAGATGGAGAGCACCTCGAAGCTCTCGAAGTCATCCGTGACCGCGATGCCGCCGCGGACGCCGTGGTGCGTGTCGACGGCGAAGCACATGTAAACGCGTCCTTCGATCACCGTGATCCGCGGGTCGTATGCCCAGAGGATGTCTTCGTCCTCCAGCGAGAAGCACGGCTTGGGCGCGACGTGCCAGCTGATCCCGTCGTCCGACGTCGCCATGCCGATGTTGATGCTGAGGACCTTGCGGAAGTTGTCCGCGTCACGGTAGTCGTCGCGGAAGACCATGACGTACTTGCCCTGGTACTTGGCCACGCCGACGTTGAAAACGAGCGTCGCGCCGTAGGGGACGTCCTGGGCGCTCAGCAGCGGATTGTCCCCGCAGCGTGTTATCACGGGGCTCGTCACCAGGTCGCCAACCGCTCTGCCCTCGACGCTCACTCCCATGTATTGTCTCCTTCCGTAGAGTCGCGGTGCGGGCGCTCAGCGTGCGCCCGAGGCGTATCCCTCTTCCATCATGTCGAGGAAGTTCTCCACGGGCACGTAGTTGGCGACCGAGTTGCCCGTGCCGAGCGCCCAGCCGCCGCCCGGTGCGCAGCGGTCGATCAGATCGCGCGTGTGCGCGCGGATGTCGTTCGTCGCCATCGATGCGATCTTATTCATGTCGAAGCCGCCGAGGAGCGCGATGCGGTCGCCGTAGGCGGCCTTCGCCTCCCAGATGGGCTGTATGTTATCCTCGAAGGAGTGCTTGGCGTCCCAGCCGCAGGCGATGACGTCGTCGATCACCTCAGTCAGGTTGCCGCACGAATGGAGTATCGTCGGCTTGCCATAGGCGTGGACGGCTTCGTTGATCTTTCTGTGCCAGGGGAAAACGTACTTGCGCAGAGCGTCGGGCGAGAGCATGGTGGCCGTCTTGAAACCCATGTCGTCGCCGAGGCAGCACGCTCCGACCGAGCCGAAGCTCGCGCACGTGCCAAGGTACTCGGTCAGGCGGGAGCCCACCGCATCGAATATCTCTCCGACCAGCGGCTCGTCGTCGGCGAGGAGGTAGCTGATGCCCTCGTAGCCCAGCAGCCACATGACGTTCTCGAGCACTCCGCCGGGCCCCATCGGGATGACCTTCATCCTCTCGGGCAGGAATGGCTCGATCTTGTCAAGGGGCGAGTAGTCGACCTCGGACATCACCACCCACGGGTACTTCTCGAAGTCCTCGCGGCCGCTGATGGTCGCGTCGGACGACATCACGTACGCGCGCTTGCCCTCCTTGGTCTCCGCCTTCTTGAGCTCCTCTCTCGGAAAGCTGAAGCCTTCGCCGCCGCAGTTCACGTAGTCGTAGCCCAGGGCGTACTGGTAATGTATGTGCGCGCTGCCGGGGGCGTCCTCGGGGGCGGGAGGGGGAGGGGCGTCGATCCTCTCCATCACCTCGGGCTCTATGTTCGAGAAGAGCTCGTAGAAGGGCACTCTATCCGGCTCGCCCTCGCGGCGGAGCACCTTCTCGAGGCGACGGAAGTCCGGGGCCGGCTCAATGTTCAGCTTGCGCGCTCCCATCTCTCCTCCACTGGCGAACGGTCCGCTGGAAGTGTGCTTCGGCCACCCGGGCGTGTCAAGAAGCTTTGGAGCCCCGCCCGGGGGCGGATCGCCATCCGGCTCAGTCTGCGAGCCCCAGGCGCTTCATGGCGGCCAGCAATGTAGTGCGCTTGAGGCCCAGCGCCCTCGCCGCCTTCGCCTTCACGCCAGCAGCTTCGCCGAGCGCGCGGCGTATCATGCGGCGCTGAAGGTCGGCGGTCGCTTCATCCAGGCCCTGCCCCTCGGGGAGGGCCCCCGCGCCGGCGGAGTCTCGCTCGAGCGAGATCGGCGGAGGCAGATCCTCGATGCCCACGACGCCGTCGGTGTCGTAGACTACGGCGCGCTCGATCGCGTTGCGAAGCTCGCGGACGTTACCGGGCCACGTGTGGGCTTCCAAGGCGCCGAGGGCGAGCGGCGAGAACCCTCTCACGGGTTTCCCCGCCGCCGAAGCGAAATGCTCGAGGAAATGCGCCGCCAGCAGCTCGACGTCGCCGCGGCGCTCGCGCAAGGGCGGCATGACGATCTTCATCACGTCGATGCGATAGAGGAGGTCGCGCCTGAAGCGCCCGGCGGTGACGAGTTCGTGGAGGGCCGTGTTAGAGGCCGCGATGATGCGAACGTCGGCGCGGACGTTCTCCTCCGACCCGACGGGCCGGACTTCGCCCGTCTCAATCGCCCTCAGCAGCTTGGCCTGAAAGTCACCGCGCGTCAGGCCAATCTCATCGAGGAACAGGCTGCCGCCGTCGGCCGCGAGGAAGAGGCCCTTGCGGTCGCGCTCGGCGCCCGTGAAGGCGCCCCTGACGTGGCCGAAGAGCTCGCTCGTCAGGAGTTCCGGCGGGAGCGCCGCGCAGTTGACGGCCATCAGAGGGCCGGCGGCGCGGGGGCTGGCCGAGTGCACCGCCTTCGCGGCCAGCTCCTTGCCCGAACCCGACTCGCCCTCGATGAGCACGGACGCGTCCGTGCCGGCGACCCGCAGGAGCTGGCGGCATGCGTCGAGGAAGACGGGCGAGGCGCCGACCAGGTCGTGGAAATGAGTGCTCGAGGGAACCGAGCGCATGAGCTCGCGGCTGTGGCGGAGCGCCCCCCGCCTCCGCGCGGCGCGGCGCAGAATGCCCACCAGCTCGTCCAGGTCCTCGTGGGGCTCGTTCACGTAGTCGAGCGCGCCTGTGCGCATTGCCTTGACCACGGCCGCCGTGTCGCGCAGGTGGGTCGATATGACCACCGCGGCGTCTGGATCGGCTTCGAGGAGGGCGCGCGTGACGGCGAAGCCGTCGACGGCCCCCATCTGGAGCGAGCAGAGGCAGACGTCGAACTCGAGCTTGTGGGCGAGCTCCACAGTCTCGGCGCCGTCGAGAGTCCAGACGATGCCGAGGTCCGGCTGAGCGCGCAGGCACTCGAAGAGCTCGTCCGCCCAAGTACCGACGAGCAGCACCGTGCTCCCGTCGGGAGGTGTGGCCTTGACCAGTTCGAGCGGCAAGTCTCCTCCTGGGCCTTGTGGCCGGGCCGCAGTATACCCGATCACCGAGTTGCGGGTCAATATTCAGTGGCGTGATGGCTGCCATGGCCTGGCCGGACGCTTGTGTTACGCCTCGCCGCGTAGTATGATCCTGTGGCACGCCGAAGAAGAGGGGGACATGTACGTCCCGCGCTGTAGACCGATTGGGCCTCCTTGGAGGCCGAAGCGTCGTGAAACAAGTCTGGCGTCGGCGGCGCCGTTACGTGTCCCCCTTTTCTGATCGCGGAGCGTGAGCGAGGTGGCGATGCGCCTGCGCCGGATCATTCCGAGATTCTCGCTGCGCACGCTAGTCGTCTTCATGCTGCTCGTCACGAGCGGGGTGGGGTTGTGGTGGAGGCGGGCGCCGTGGACGAGGATGGGGATGCTCGACTGCGGCAATAGCCTAGACCCGGTGTTGGCCGAATTCAGCGGCGATGGCGAGAGGATATTAGTCTTGGCGATCGACACGGCGACTACTTCAGGGGACGTCATCACTCTGGTGCACGATGCCAAAACGGGAGACAGAATCGCAGTGCGTGACGAGCCGGACGACAGTGACTGGTGGCACAGGCGCGTGATGCCTCTCTTCCAGCGTCGGTACTTCCCTTCGCCGGACGGCTCGCGCATAGCAACGGAATACGTGATGGAGTACCATGGCGGTCTGCCTGGGCAACACGTGGGAGCCGCCGTGCTCGATGCCAGCAGTAAGGAGGTATTGGCGGTGTTCGCCGGGCTGTTTGTGTGGAGCGTGGTGAGGGATCGAAGGGCTTTGGCGTAGAGGCATCCCCCCCCACCTCAGTCCTCCCCCAGAGGGAGGAGGAACATCCCTTCCCCCCGGCCTGAGTCTGGACAATAGAGGCGACGGTATATTCTATTTCGGCCAGGGCAATTAGAGTATACCGTCGCTTCTATTCATGGCGGCCTGAGGTCGAAGTGATCCGCGGTTTACTAGCCCAACGTGCCGGTTGCGCGAGCTGCGTAAAGATCCCCGGCACCTCCTTTTTTTCGGTCTTCGCGCCTCCGGGCGCCGGAGAGGGGTTGTGTCATGTGCGAAGTCGGCTGGAGTCTCGTGAAGTGTCTGTGCGATGACGTCGGCCTCCGCTTGCCCGCAATTCAGGCCCGCAGGGGCCAGGACGGAAGGACGGTACGGATGGGACCCTGAGAGAGAGAAGCGGGAAATCAGAGCCGCCTTATTAGTGACGGAGGGGGTTAAAGGAGCCTGCCGGCCCGTCCGATAAGTAAGTATGGCGGCACGGGAGGGCCGCTTCCCGGGGCGCAGCGCGAGGGAGATTAGCCACATGTCCGTGGCACCTATCAGCATGTCGGGGCTTATCAGCGGGCTCGATTCAGCCACGCTCGTTCAGCAACTCATGGCCCTCGAGCGCCAGCCCATCTACGACCTCGAGCGGCGGGTCTCCGTCGCCGAGCGGCAGCGCGAAGCCTACCAGGATGTGAACACCAGGCTGCTCTCGCTGAAGACCGCCGCCGAGGCGCTCTCGGGCGCAACCACAAGCGAAGAGAGAGCCGTCACCTCGTCGGCCCCGAACGCCATGACGGGCACCGCGTCCGTATCAGCCGTGGAAGGGACGTATACGTTCCGCATCATGGCTGTCGCCCAGGCCAGCCAGGTCGGCTCGGACGCTCAGGCCGCCGGCTTCACATTCAGCGGGGCTGGATCTATCGATATAGACATCGACGGCGTCTTCGCCGGGAGCGCTGCCGTGGCCGCGGGCGAGACGCTTCAGGACGCCGCGGATGCGGTCAATGCCCTCGGAATCGATGCGACGGCATCGGTCCTCTTCGACGGGACCGACTACCGGCTGCTCGTGACAAGCAAGGTGTCGGGAGCCGACGGGCAGATGACGGTCACGGACACGACGGGCGACCTGTCGTTCGGCGATATCACGGTGGGGCGGGATGCCGAGATCCAGCTGGGAACGGACAATCCGCTCACGATCACGAGTGCCGACAACACGTTTGCAGATGTGATCCCGGGGCTGTCCTTCACTGTATACCGCGAGACGCTGCCGGCCACGTTCTTCCCGTTCACTTCCGCCGAGACGGTGACGCTCACCGTCGGTCCGGCCGTGAGCGAGACGGACATGGCCGAGCGCGTGAAGGCCTTCGTCGACGCCTACAACGACGTCGTCAGCCGGATCGACGGCCTCTCGCTCTACGACGCCGAGAACGAGCAGACGGGACTGCTCCAGAGCGACACGACGCTTCGCTTCATCAAGTCTGACCTCTCACGGTTCATCGTGGACCCGGTCGCCGGGCTGCCTGATGCGCTGAACATGCTCTTCCAGATCGGCATCACTCTCGACGGGGACGGAGCGCTGCAGCTCGACGAGAGCGTTCTAGATGCCAAGCTGCAGGAGGACCTCGCGGGGGTAGAGGCGCTCTTCTCGGATGCGGCGGACGGGATATCGGAGCGCTTCAGCACCAGGCTGGACTACATCACCCAGCCGACCGGCGGGCAGATAACCTACGCCATCGAGAGGCTCGACGAGCAGATATCGGGTTTCGAGGACGAGATCGAGCGGCTGGACGAGCTGCTTGATATGAAGGAGGCGCGTCTCCGCGAGCAGTTCGTTCGGATGGAGGTGGCGCTGGCCGAGCTGCAGGCGCAGTCTTCCTTCTTCCTTCAGCAGCTGTCGCTGACCGGCTCGTCGTCCGGCGGCGGGCTGCTAGGCACGCTCATGGGGGGGTAGAAGCCGGGCTTACTGGAAAGCTCCGAAGATGACGGACGAGAATGCGCTGATGGGCGCCTGCTCGCGCGCATCCTCGACGGCCTCGCCGAGCCCGCTGAAAAGCTTCCGGGCCTCGTCGTAGAGGGCCGGGTCGTTGACAAGTTTGGCGATCGTGCCTTCGCCGGAGTCGATCTTCTTCACGACGCGATTGACGGTGGCGATCGCCTCCGAGAGCTGCTCGTATACCGCGGGGTCGTTGACCAGTTGAGCGATAGTCCCCTTGCCCTCAGATATCTTCTCGCCGAAGGCGCGAAGCGTCTCGAGGGCGCCCTTCAGCTCCTTGTGGATGTCCTCCTCCATGACGAGCTTGCCGACCGTGCCCTTGCCCTCGGCGATCTGGTCAGAGATCTTCCGGAAGTTCGCCATGCCGGCCTTGATCTCGGCGACGGTGTCGGTCAGATCCTTGAAGAGATGCTCGTCGTTGACGAGCTTCGCGAGAAAGCCCTCGCCCTCCTTGATCTTCGCGGCTATCTCCTTGAAGTTCTCCATGCCGGCCTTGATCTCGTCGACGGCGAGGATCAGCTTGTCGTGAAGCTCGGGATCGTTAATGAGCTTGCCGACGGTGCCCTCACCTTCGTCTATCTTCTGGGCGACCGACTTCACGTGCTTGATGGTGTCGCGGATGTCCTCGCGCGAGTCGGCAACGACGCCCTTGATCTCGCTGAGCGCGGCGTCGGCGCTCTCGATGATGCTGCTGAGCCCGGCGCCGACGGTCGCCTTGGCGACCCGGCCGCCGGGGGGAAGAATCTCGGCGCCGGGGGTGCCGGCGGTCAGGTTGAGGCGGCTGCCGCCCAGGAGGTTCGCAAGACCAATGACGGCCGCGGAGTCCTTTTTCAGGCGGTAGCCCTTCTTGACGTTGAAGGTGACCTCGACTTCGGCGCCGATAACCTTGATCTCTTCGATGCGGCCCACCATGTAGCCCTGGAGATAGACGGGGTCGCCCTCGCGCAGGCCCTCGACCGATTCGAAGACGGCCAGGTAGATGACGCGGTCCTTGCGGCCGAAGATGAGCCCCTCGTCATCGACCCAGAACGAGAGCATCCCGAGCGCAAGGATGCCGACGAAAAAGAAGACACCGACTGTACGTTCCATCGTCTATCTCTCCGTTTCGATGCTCCGCGCAGCGTCGCGTACGTCGCGGGGAATCCGCTTGAAGGGAATCCAGAGGAACCGGAAGCCCTTTCTGTTACCGATCCGCTCGTACTCGATGAACCCCCCGAGGAGTCGCCAGCGCTTGCGGTGCGTGCCCACCCGGAGATAGTCCGAGAGGCCGCACACGTTCACGTGGCGGACAAGGCGGTTGCGCTCGTGCCGGTAGAGGCCCAGAAGCGCAGATTCCCGTTTCGTCCCGTCCGCCGACCGGCTGTAATTATACAGAGACCAGAAGGGCGCGTAAAGGTCCTGCCCCGGGTGCCGGCCCTCCGCCAGCGGCAGCGGCGAGAGTATTTTGAACTCCCGGGACCCGTCGGCCCACGTGCGCGTGTGAGCGAGCGGCCAGAGGCGCCGGACCGTAGTGCGCCGGTAGACGGCCTCGCCCGAGTCGACCTTCTCTTTCAGTGCGAGTTCGAGCTTCAGGCGCTCGGCCGCGAACTCGCGGGGGTCGTGCATCCACGCCTCGAAGTCGGCCCGAGGTGGCGGGTAGCGCCTTATGCGACCGTCCTCGACCACCTCGACCCATTCGCGGTCGACCGACCAGTAGAAGAGGCCGACGTGCCGCGTCGTCAGGCGAAGGCTCGGGTTCCGGTCGACCTTCCGGCGATAGAGCGGCCAGAGGAAGAACTTGTGCCTCACGCTGTTGGAGCGCCGCTCACCCCACAGAGGCCAGAGCTTCAGCGCCAGGAGCCCATCCGCCTTAGTGTAGCCGAAGAACGGCCACGGCGCGTGGACCTCGAGCAGGTGCCGGTCCTTCTGCGTTCTCCGGGAGAAGAACGGCCAGAGGACAGTCACGTGGTCCGTGTTGTCGTTTCGCAGGTGGCCCCAGAAGGGGAAGAAGAAGAAGACTTTGGTCGGATACTTCGTGTCGAGCCCGACGTGCCACCAGTGGAAAAACGGCCAGAGGATGAACCTGCGCTCGAACTTCCCCTGCCTCCTGTCGACGCCGCCGAGGGGCCACACGCGCCAGCCAGCCTGCTTGGGCCCCTTCCAGACGCCCATGACCGGCCACGGGAAGTGCCAGGCATGGTAGTCCTTGGTCTCGGTGTCCAGCCAGAGAGGAAAAAGGAGGAATCTCATCCACTTCTTGCCGAAGACGCCCTTGATCATCCCGCCCAGGGGGAAGACGGCGAAGTACCCCCCCTCGCGCGTGTCCCGGCCGGCGAAGATGACGGGGAAGATGGAGAGGTCCACGTCCCTGTAGTGCCCCAGACGGTCGTCGCCCTCTCGCCGGTTGTAGTAGAGGAACGGGAAGAACCGGAACTTCGTTTTCGCCTGGCTCTGGGTGAAGAAGCCGAGGGGCCAGAGGAACTCGGCGGTGCGCCCCTCGGAGCTCGCGGTGGAGTAGAAGAGCGGCCTCAGCGTGAAAGTGCGCTCGTCGCCTCTGCGGGTGAGGGTGATGAACGGCCACAGGAGGTCGATGCGCTCGAAGTCGCTGCCCATGCGTATGCGCTGGAAGAAGGGCCACGCCGCAGCGGCCTCCACTTCGGCGACGAGTTCTTCCGATCCCGCGGGGGCGTCGGGCATATATGGGAGATTGGCGACCGGCCCCGGCGCGGGCTCGAGGACCGTGCGCTCGAGCGATTGCCCGCCGCACCCGGCGAGAAGCGCGCACGCGCCCGCCGCAAGCAGCAGCTCAGTCGTTCGTGAGCGGGCCACGCGTGCCCCCCTCCATGAACTGCCTGACTTCTGGGAGCGCGCTGTTCATTATCTCCTCGGGCGGGCCCGATTCGAGTATCCTGCCGTTATGAAGAACTGCGAGGCGGTCCGAGGTTTTGCCGGCGCTGGGGATGTCGTGGCTGATCACCACCGAGGTGACGCCGAGCTTCTCGCGCATGTCCTTGATCATCTCGTTGACAGTGTTCGTGATGACGGGGTCCAGGCCCGTCGTGGGCTCATCGTAGAGGAGTATGTCAGGCTTGGTGACCACGGCCCGGGCCACGCCGGCGCGTTTGCGCATGCCCCCCGAGAGCTCCGCGGGCAGATAGCCCTCGAACCCGGTCAGACGGACAAGCTCGAGCACCTCGGCCACCCGCTCGCGGATCTGGGCGGGCGGCATGGTGCGGTGCTCGGACAGGGGCAGGGCCACGTTCTCGAAGACGGTCAGAGACTGCAGCAGGGCCGAGCCCTGGAAGACCATGCCGAAGCTCTTGCGGATGTCGCGCAGCTCGCTGTCACTGGCTCTTCCGACGTCCCGGCCCTCGACGAAGACATCTCCGGAGTCGGGCCTGAGCAGGCCGACTATGTGCTTCACCAGCGTTGATTTGCCGCATCCGGACATCCCGAGAATGGTGGTGGTCGAGCCGCCCGGGACGGCCAGGTTCACGCCGTCGAGCACCTGCTTGCCACCGAGGCGCTTCCTCACCTCGCGCATCTCGATGACCGGGACTGCCGTGCTCTCGGAGCTGTTCACGTCTGTCCCCATCGGCCTCAGAAGCCCCCAACGAAGGGCCTGTAGATCAAGGAGAAGAGCAGGTAGTTCGCGATCAGGATCATCAGGAACGAGTAGACCACGGCCCGCATGGTCGACCGGCCGACCCCCTCGGCGCCGCCAGTCGTAGTGATCCCCTGCTGGCACGCGATCATCGTGATGATGATACCGAAGACCCAGCCCTTGAGCAGCCCGAAGAGAACGTCCTCGACACTGAGCGTCGTGAAGGCCCCGTCGAAGAACGTGTAGAAGGAGACCCCGAGTTGGTACTTGGCGACCATGGCCCCGCCGCCGATGCCCACGACGTCCGCGAAGACGGTCAGTGTGGGGACCGCCAGCATCATGGCGACGAGCCGGGGCATCACCAGGTACCGGACGGGGTTGATCGACATGACCTCGAGGGCGTCGATCTCCTCGTTGACCTTCATCGTGCCTATGACGGAGGCCATGCCGCCGCCGACGAAGCCCGCCAGGACCACGGCCGTCAGAACCGGGCCCATCTCGCGGCACATGGCGGCCCCGACGATCGAGCCCACGGTCGTCTCCAGACCCGAAGCCAGCTTCTTGAGCTCGAAGCCCGTCTGGCCGCCTATCACCATTCCGGTGAAGAGCGCAGTTATCGTCACCACCGGGATGGAGCAGACCCCGTAGAGGAACGCCTGGCGCCGCGTCTTGTGGCGCTCTCGGAGGACGTGACGGAGCTGGCGCAGTGCCTTCCAGAACAGAATAGTGCCTTGGCCGGCCGACTGGACCATGTCGAGAAGGAACTTGCCGGTCTCGTCGAAGATGCCCATGCTGCTCCAGCCGAAGCGCCGCCAATCTCACGAGGTTAATGGAATGGCCCTCGAGAGTCAACCCAAATACGGCTGACGTGCACCTCGTGGCCAACGGCCAGGGAGACGCTTGACGCCGTGACATGAATCGCCTACACTACAGGGATAGTACGGTTGCGGACGGCCCGCGGCTCGTCGTCCCTTGGGGGGGGCATCCCATGAAAATACGTTCTGTGGCGATTGTGGCAGCGATGGCGGCACTGCTGGCATCGGGCTGCTTCACGACGACCTACGTCAAGACTGCCCAGGTCAACCCGCCCATGGGCGCGAGCGTGACCCTGGCCGGCATGGTCAACGAGGGCGGATCGCTCCTGTGCGCCGAGGGCCGCATCGGCGTCGTCAGGGGCCTGGATATCGGCGTGCGCCAGGACGGCCTCGCGACCGAGCTCGACCTGCGCGTGCAGATCCTCGACGACGACCGCGGCGCGCCTTTCGACCTCGCGCTCGAATACGGCGCCGGCGTCGCCGGCTGGACGGCGTTCCGATACGGCGGCGTCTATATCAGCCGCGACTTGGGCGTGGTGGCCCCGGTGATCGGCTTCCGCTACCTGGACGGCCCGAGGCCCGATTCCGACGACGTCGACGATGCCCTGGACGAGGACAACAACTTCGCCGAGGAGGTCATCGATTTCCTCCTGCGTGAAATGTACCCCGTCCGTATGGCGTTCCTCGGCGTTGAGATAGACCTCGCCGACCGGACCTCGGTGATCGCGGAAGTGGTCTACATCCCCGACTTCGACGACTACGTGCAGTTCAACATCGGCATGACGTACAAACTGTGGTGAGGGAGCCATACAGTCGAGATGATGCGAGGGGGGCGGCTCCGAGGAGCCGCCCCGCTTCGCTCGATGGGAGGAGGTCCAGCGGCTCAGTATCGCTCCCGGCGCAGCTCCGTCGTGCTCCCCGCCTGCGGCGGGCTCGCCCCGACGACCTCGGCGCGCCGGGTCGCTGCCTCGCAGCTACCAGGGCTTGGTGCTGACGGCCGATTTCAGAAGCCTCAGCGATATCGCTGCCATTCCGATCAGCCCCATCCCGCAGGCGAAGCCGGCGGCGAGCACAGGCGTGTATCGTTTCCACTTCTGCTGGCCGCCGAAGCGCGGGGCGAAGACGTAACGTCCGAGGACCGCGCCCAGCAGCATTGGGAACTGGTCGTGCGGCAGCTTCGCCATGCCTCCGATGAAGCCCCACAGCAGCATTATCGGTAGGCCCATCATGGACAGCAGGACGTAGGAGATGATGCCGAAGGAGAGGCCACCGGCGACGACCTTCATCTTGATGGCCTCGAAAAGGAAGCTCTCCTCTCCACTGATGGTCGAGCTCATCCAGAGGCACTGCTGCAGTGCGCGGCGGACCCACATCTTCTGCGCCCACGGGTAGGCCGCGGAGGGCACGGGGTCGCCGCTGGACCAGATGTAGCTGCAGAAGAGGAAGCTGAACAGGAACAGCGCCGGATAGGTCGCCGCCTCGGCCTTGTAGATCGACGTGAACTTGGTCCCCGTGAGCTCGACCTCGCGGAACATCTGCGCCGGGTGGCCGAATACCTGCATCGGGAACGGGGCGAACCAGATGTCTATGCCCTTGTAGCCGGAAAAGATGAACGTCGTCTCGCGCACGTAGGGGAAGCGTATCTGCATGCCGGCGAGGCCCGCCATTCTCGCGTTGACATAGCTCATGAAGGGCGTGTAGACGAAGGCGAAGAAGAAGAGGAAGAACGAGACCAGGCTGAAGAAGCCGAGGTCCTTCATCAGCACGAAGCACATAACAATGAAGCCGAGCTGGCCGATGACGAACAGCGCCACCATGACGGACAGGCGCACGTCGCCCCGGCCTTTGGGCAGCCCCTTCGTGCCGAGGGTGGCGCGCTCCCTCTCGGCGCCGGAGCCCATTGTGGCGGGATCGTCGGAGGTGTCCTCGGTCTTCCTAGCGGCCAGGTTCCTGAGCACCTGGTAGAGCCCGATGCCCGCGATCGCGAAGCTCGTGCCGATGAGGAAGCTCAGCCAGAAGTCTATCGAGTCGACGAACTCCGTCGCTATGGTGTCCATCCCGGGCCGCCACGTGGTGAGGACGCCCACCTTGTAGAGGATCGGGTTCATGAACATGTGGGCCCCGGCCGCAATGAAGCCACCTATCACGACCCAGAAGGGCAGCACCATGCCGATGATAACTAGCTGAACGTTCGTGTTGATCCCGGTCGAGGCAGCGGGCAGGATCGACTCGGTACGCGTGGTGAGGTCGATCCACGGGATCGGCAGCAAATGGATCGGCTTGCCGAAGGCTGCGACGGTCACCGCGGGCACGAAGACGTAGATCACGCCGAAGAGGAAGCCGAACATGGCGCCGATGGAAAACGTGCGCCAGCGCCAGGTCTCCTGTCCCGTCTGCGCCAGTGCCGTGGCGCCGGCGGCCCCGACGGGCGCCATGGGGTAGGGGAGCTTCTCGATGTCGGAGGTGATTCTGAAAAGCACGTAGCCGGTCGAGATCCATGAGAAGCGGCCGAGGAGGCCGGCTATGAGCATCACGGCGATCGGCTTGATCCAGTCCGGGTGGTAAAACGTGCGCTTCAGCAAAGCCTCGCTGCCCTGGGGCGGCACGACCCATTCGGGCAGCACCACGCCGAAGCTCTCGGCTACCGCCGACTGCTGGAGGAACTGCCGGTAGAGCGACTCGAGGAATGGCCCTCCCCACGACATCACGCCCGCCACGTAGACGAGCATGTAGATCTCCTGCTGCCTGAGAGGCTTGAAACTGCGTCTGGCCAGGTCGGCGAACAGGATGACCGTCACCCAGACGGCCGCCGGCCCGAGGCTCTGGCCGACCGTCAGCTGAAGGTAGATCGCGCTCGGCATCATAACGATGGCGACGAAGACGAGGCCGATCACGGTCCTGATGCTGAACCCCTCGACGAACTCGTCCGGGGGGGTCATCATGTCCCGGTACTGCAGAAGCTCTTTGTCCTCAGTGAACTTCATTACTCAGTCTTCTCCTGCCTGTACCGTCAATCGTTACGCCGGCTCGGGGCCCGTCAGCGCATCCGCAGTGCCTGCCGCGTCGCCGGTCTGTTCAGCGGGAGCCGCGCCGGCCGCAGTGACGGGCAGTCCGAGGTCCTCGCGCGCCAGGTTCGCGTAGTAGCGACGCTCCTCGATCGTGAAGAGGCGCCAGACGAGGAACTGCTTCCTCAGGTTCTTGAGGAAGCGATGGTTCATCTTGACCCATGCCTGGGTTTCGCCGCTGGCCCTGCGAAGCACCATCTTGGCCTCGTACACGTCCTCGTCGTCCGTCGGAATCGTCTCGAGCTCGAGAGTCTGCGAGATGCCGAAGTCGAAGGGGGCGATCCAGACCATCGATGAGAGGAAGACCCCGTGCTCGGCCCTGTACTCCGAGTCGTCGGCCGCCGGGCCTCCGCCGGGGGCACGCGCCCTGAAGCTGCTGCCCGCCGTGTAGAACTCGCCGACCGACTGGTTCGAATGGTCCTCGAAGAACTTCTTCAGGTGCTGCATCATGCCGAGGCTCTGATCGCCGCTCATCGTGAACGGGAAATCGAAGACGAGGTCATCCCCGTCGGGCACGGGGAATTTCCATATGCGCTCAACGTCGGGGACGGACAGCTGCCCGGCCCGCCTCGCCGGGTAGAGCGTCGAGAGGAGCACCACTCCGATCAGGAACACCGCTGCGAAGACCGCCGCCTTGGATGAGTAGTTGAGATTGAGCCCCGGCAGGAGCGAGGTCGCCGTGAGGAACTTCGCGGCCACCTGGCCGAAGACGTAGCCGGCGACGGTCGCGACCGTCGCGAAGACGCAGCTCTCGGCGACGAAGAGGCTGGCGATATGCACGGGCGCGAGGCCGAGCGAGCCGTAGATGGATATCTCCCGCTCGCGCTCGTAGACCGAACCCAGCATCGTGTTGAGCACTATCAGGGAGGCGATGAGCACGGGCACGATCAGGCTTGAGAGCTCCGAGACGGTACTGCGCGAGAGGGAGCTCTCGAACGTGACGCGCTGCTCCTCGGCGACGAAGATCGGGATCTCGAGCTTCTGCAGTATCTCGCCCCTGACGAGCTTGCTGAGGTCGCGGATGGGGATGACGGCCACCGAGCGCAGCGTGCCGCCCCTGTGCATGAGGTGATCGAAGGGCACCCACAGGACGTTGAGCGGGTTGAGGTGAGTGTAGTGATACACGGAGAGGTCGTCGCTCTGCTCCCGGCCGCGGTGCTTCTGCCACGACTCCTGCGTGAAGTCGACGGGCGAGACGCCCTCGGTGTCGATGTCGGCTTTGTGCCGGAAGGACCTGTCCTCGGTGAGGCCGATCACCTTCAGCGCCTCGCCGTAGAGGAGCACCTCGGGGGCGCCCTCCGTCCGGCCGGTGATCCTGGTCGTGTCCATCTCTAACCTCGCCGCCATCCTCTGGCTGAGCACACAGACCTTCCCGTCCCCCTTGGCGAACCAGCGGCCCTTGCTCAGGTTGTCGAGCTTCTGGGTCTTGCTGACGACGGGCTCGTCGGAGCTCAGGCCCACGACCCCCGTGACGTAGAAGACGGCCTCGGGCTTGCGCGCGTTGGCGACCTTGATGCTCGTGGTGATATTGCTCGACTGGGAGCTGACTTTCCACGCCCTCGGCGCGACCACGTTCCCGTCGTCGGGATCGAACTCGGTCAGGATGTTCTTGTAGGTCGAGTCGGAGAGGACGGACCAGTCGCGCGCGCGGATGAGCACGCCGCGCCACGGGATGTCACGCTTCTCCTGGGCTGCGCGGGCAGACTTCACGGAGAGCTCGAAGGTCTCCTCGTCGGCCGGCTCGCCGCCCGGCCTCCGGGCATCAGCGTTGAAGCCGACGCGCCACTGGTAGCTCCCGCCCATGTGCGGCGACTTGCCGCGTCCTATGAGTTGGTCTCCAACGTAGATCATGAAGTCCTTCGTGCGCGGGTTGAGCTTGATGCGCCAGGTGTGAAAGGCCTCCGTCTCGTCACCGACGGGCGGGTGGACCTTCTCTCCCGCCTCGCTCCCGACAGGCGCGAGGTAGCTGAAGAAGCTGAGAACGGCGAGCACGGCGCCGATCGTGCCCCACGAGCGGAGAATCTGGATGTCCGTGTGCCTGTGGGCCGCGAGCAGCAGCGCGCTCGCGATGACGAAGATCATCCCTGCAAGAAAGCCCTTCGAGCTGAAGAAGCCCCCTCCCGCCCGGAGCACGCTGAGGACCTTGTAGCCGGGCTCGGCGCCCGACGGAGCGTAGGAGATGCCGAGCTCGTTGCCGCTCTCGTCGACCAGGGCCATCACGTAAGCACCGGCTCGTGCGTCGGCGGCCCTTACCCCCGCTTCAACGGAAAGCCAGTCGGCGCACTCCAGACGGTCCGTTTTGAGCAGCCCCGTGAAGCTGGGCTTCTCCTGCAGTGCCGGGCCCGTGATGGCGGCTACGCCGGCGGCAAGATCGACGGCCTGGATGGGGCCGCCAGGCTGCCACTTGGCGACGTCGATCTGCGTACCGGCGAAGTCGTCGGAGAACGGGAGGCCCTTTGTCTCGACTCCGGCCCTCTTGCCCCGGGTCAGGTCGAGAATGGGCCTCTGCTGAATCTGGAGCGTTGGCCGGATCGATGTGAAGCTGAGTATGGAGAACATCAGGAGCACGAGCGTGCCTAGCGTCAGCGCGGTCCGTGTCTTCCGCCGGCGCATGTTCGAAATGCCGAGGAGAAACGCGGTCTTTGAGGCGTTGATCCGACTCATGTCCTGTTGCTTGCTGGTGCCCGGGCGCTGCTGAAGGCGGTTCAACTCGAGCTCGAAGCGCCCGCGAATCATGGACAGGACAAGCACCGAGAGCGCGAGGGTGATGAAGGAGAGCAGGATGATGGGCGCCGCGTTGGTCACGCCGAAGGCGGGATGCACGTTCCAGAGCACGATGAAGATGGCCAGGAAGATCCCGAAGAAGCCGAGTATCTGCCTGTTGATATCGGCGAAGGCGAACAGCAGCCGCTCGGCGAAGTAGCTGAAGGGCAGGAGGAGGAAGAGATAGAAAAGAACGCCGCTGAGAATGTCGATCGTCGTGCCCTGCACCGACGGATAGGCGCGGCCCTCGTACCCCCACGCGTTCCGCGACTGCTTGACGAACTCGTCGTACTTCTTCTGCCGGAAGGCGTCCTGAGAGAGCACCAGGGCTTCCCTCGCGCGCTCGTGAAGGTCGTCGACCTTGTCGTTAGAGACCGAATGCGCCTTGAGGTTAGCGATGCGGAAGTCGTCGAGGTTGAAGAGGTCGCGCGCCATCTTGTAGGGCGTGTGCGTCACCACTCGCGGGCTTTCGAGGACAACGTCGTCGAGGTAGACGACCAGGGCGTCGGGGGCGCTGACCTTGAGCTGAAGGCCTGTGACGGCGGCCAGGTCGTCGGGCCGGCGGCTGGCGGTCAGGCCCGTCGCGTCGCGCTTCGCGCCGACGAGGTCCGAGAGCCTGAGGGCCACAAGAGTGACGCCCTTCCGCAGGGGCACGGCGGCGGAGTGCGCCCGCTCGCACCGAGCCGTCTTGAGCCCAACGTCGATGCTTGCTCCGTTGGCCGGCACAAATGCACGCATGCGGAGCACGTCGAAGTCGGTCCAGTCGACCGGCCTGTCATAAACGCGCGACAAGACGTCGCCGCCCGTAAGCATGGCGCACCGCGCGCCCTTGCCCTCAGGGAGCTTCGCCTGGGAGACCTTCTCATCGGAGAGCGCATCGAACGCTCCCCATGAGTGATCGGCCGTGCCCTCCGGCTCGAAATCGGCCAGTGTCTCGTGGCCGACATAGTAGCCCAAGCCGGCTCCGGCGCCGTCGGGGACGTTGAGGAGCGTGTACTTCCCGCTGGCGAGCCCGTGCCCGAAGCTTACCTTGAGACGCGTGGGGTTCTGCAGGAAGAGAGTGGCGGCGGGCTCGACGTAAGACCGGTTGCCTCCGGTTTCGCCGGTCGAGCGGTAGCCGAATACGAATGGAGTGGAGTCGGTGCTGGCATCGTAGAGGTCGATCGACGTGAACATCTCATAGGACCGCTGGTCTAGAAGATCGAAAACCGAGACGTCGACGCAGTCGAAGACGACCAGGGTCAGAGGGACCTCCGTCTTGTTGACGTCGACCTCGGGCTTGAACTTGGCCTCGCCCTGCTCGCCCCTGTCCGGAGCGAAGACTATATCGCCCAGTTCGGGGTCGAACTTGTATCCCTCGACCCTGTTGTTGCGATCGGACCAGCTGCGGGCCTTCCGGTGCGAGGCGCCGATGAACTCCCAGTTGCCGCGCTCGTCCGCGCAGGTCAACATCGGGGCGCGCACGCTGCTGAAGAGGAGCCGGGCCCTGTCACGGGCCAACCCGGTGGGGTTCCTGTAGGAGACCATGAGAAGATCGGGCACTGGGGTGTTGGGGATGCCCATGCTCTCACGCGGATCGTAGCGGACCGAGCGGCCCGTGATGCGGCTGACCCGGCCCGTCTTGAGAAGGCCCCGGCCGACGACGTCGTCGTACTCCCGGAGCATGCCGGTATCGCGAAGGCACTGCGACAGGAGCGGCACGAGGACATCGACCTGCCGGCCGAGACGCCTGAAGTCAACGCGGTCAACGGTGTCCACCGGGGTGTCGACGAAGGGCCTGGCATCGTTGGCCGACCGCAGGCAGAGCGCCGCCTTCGCAGAGAGCATCAGCGCCTCGGAGTCCATCGCCACGTGGTCGGAGAAGTAGTTGGTCCAGTGGCGGCCGCGCCCGATAACTCCGTCGACGAGAACGTCCTCTCCTCCGCGCCCCACGACCCCGGCGATCTTCTCGCTGAAGGCGACCGCGCGCTGGCTGACGCCGGAGACGGCCTTCATAGGCACGCGCTCGTATCCGGATTCCCACTGATTGACGTAGTGCCCCTTGTAGAAGACACCGATCGCGTGGCTGTTCGATGACAGGTCTAGGGCGAAGGTGAACTGAAGCCTGTCCGGAGTCTCGACGCCGATGGCCTCCAGTCCGCGCAGGTTGCGGAGGAGTCGTCTGTACTTGATGGCATCGGTGGCGACGACCTTGTCGTCCTCGACGCACTTGTCGACGTTCGGCTCGATGGCGTCAACAAGGCGTTTGAGCTCAGGGCGGTTGCGGGCCTTGGATATCCCGTTGACGTCACGAAGGATGGCGTGGATATCGTGGTAGGCCGACCACGAGTAGCTGGCGTGAGTACACTTGGTCACCATCACGTCGCAGGCTGCAGCGGCAAGACGATCGAGATCTGCAGCGCCGGGGGCGCCCTTCGCCCGGTCGACAGCCGAGTTGAAGGCCGCGTCCCCGGGGGATAGCTCGATCCCCTCTCCGGGCTCCACCTTCGTCATTCGCTGGGCCAGGGATTTGATCTCTCCGGATATCTTGTCCCTGTCGGCCGTCAGTCGCTCGCGGACCTCTCCCTTGGCGCCCGGGAGGGCCGCTTCGACCTTCTTGAGTTCGACGCCGAGAAGACGCGTCCTGCGCTCCGCGGCGTAGGCCCCGTAGATTCTGCGGGCCGACTGGGCCTCCTCTATTCTCTTCTCCCACGCGGCGAGTATGTCCTGGAGCTTGGCGAACTGCTCGGGAGTCTCCTTCTCCAGGTCGAGGAAGCTGCGCCGCAGCCCCTCGATCCGGTGAACGCCGAACTCCCTGCCATAGGCCTTGAGGCGGAGGTGACGTACAACAAGTGTTCCGGCACATATAAGCGCGAGGAGGGCGCCGGCTCCGACCAAGCCCCTGAATGCTTTGTGCCTGGTCCACAAGAGCAGCACGATCCCCAGCACGGCGACGATGAGCGCAATGGCGCCGACGAGCTTCGGAGCATCCTGATACCAGCTGATCCTGACGAGCCCGGCCGTTTTGAGGATGCTGGACTCGAGCGAAACCACCTGGGCGAGAAGCGGCTCGTGCTTCACATAGACCATGTCGGCGAACGCGCGGGGCCCGGCGAGCGCCTGGAAGTGCCCTGCGAAGGCAACAAAGAGCGTGGTCCGTGGCGGAGGATCGGCCTTCAGCTGCTCCGCCGTCTGAAGCAGTGCCGCAACGCCGCAGGCGCTGTCGGCCCCGGGAGCGAGGTCCGGCGCGACGGAAACGGAGTCGTAGTACGCCGTTATCGCGACGCACTTGTCTGCCTGGTCCTTCTCTGACCCGGGCAGCATCGCCCAGATGTTGCGGGCCTTGCGCTGCTCCCAGTCGACGCGGCAGCGGAGCTTCGCCGCCAGCTGCACCGTGGAGGACGTGATCTTCTCGACGAGCGCCAGTCCCCGTTTCCGCGGGATCCAGAACCGGGGCACGTTGACGGGGACCGACGACAGCTTCTTCTCGCAGGTACTGCGGTCCACCGTCTCGGGTTCGACGAAGACGATCGCTTCGGCGCCTAGCATCGCCGCGCCGAACCAGTCGAAGCCCGTATCTCCATCGAGGACGACGATGGCGCCCTCGACGTCCTTTCCGTTGAAGTCCTTCATTCTGCCGCGTTCAGCGAATATGACGGGGGCCTCGATGGTCCCGCGGGTAGTGCATGTCCTGACCCAGTTGGGCCAGAGGGGAGAAAGCTCGAACGCCTCGCCGGCGACGGAGAAGCTCATTTCGCGCGTGATGGGGACTACGACGGGAAACTCCTGCGAGCCGATCCGCTCGAGGCCGATCTCTGCGAAGCGGCGCTCGATGTACCTCGCTGCTTTGTCGCAGCCCTCGGTGCCGGAGAGCCGGCTCTCGGCAGAGAATGTGGCAATGTCGGACCTCATGCCCTCGACGAATCTGCCGAGGCGAAATTCGTGGACGTCGACGGCCGCCGCAGCTTCGGTCTTCCTGTCCTCTTTCTTGTCGGAGACTGCCTTCGGAGCAGCCATGTAGTAGACTACGATCGCAGCGGCCAGCAGCAGGGGCCACCATACGTGCTGCTGAGGTCGAAAGGACATCGGTCTCGTCTTCCTCCCAGGTCCCGGGGGGTGCCGCGGGCTCAGGCAACCCACCCCAGGGACTTCAGCACGAGGTCAACAATGAACCAGCATCCCGACGCGAAGAACTGCCCAATGAAGAGCCCGACCACGGCGGGGGTAACCTTCTTCAAAAGCTCGCCGCCGCCATACTTTAACACGGTTCGCTTCAGGAACCAGCCCAGAAAGAAGCTGAACCACGCGCCGCGGCCTATTCCGATGGCGACGTACCCGATGGGGTGCAGCGGCCACCAGTAGAAGAAGTGCCGCATCGCCACGAGGAAGCTCATTACCGCCGCGCCGATCATCATGAATGGTATCCGGGCGCTCCAGTCGGGCGAATGGGACCTAACTTTCAGCAGAACGTCCCTGACGTAGGTGTTGCTGAATACCCAGTGTACCTCGCGGAACGAGTCTGCGGGGGTGTTAAGCGCGCCTACCGAATACGTGAAGCCGAGCAGACGGTAGGCCGCTACGGCCATGGCGGCCAGGATGACGGCGAAAAGCGTCGCCACCAGGATGCGCGTTCGCTTCACCTCCTCCGCCGCCTTGGCCGCCTGCATCAGATAGGCAAGCAGGGCCGCGCCGTAGCCGCCGTGGAGGGTGGGCCATATGAAGACGTTGACGGTGAAGGTCGAGGCCATCCGGGCCTCGTTGAAGCCGAGGACGTGCACGACGATCCCGGGCGGCTGGCAGTAGAAGCCCGTGCCGGCATTCAGTACCCCGACCTCCGAGACCAGCCTGGCCAGGAATATCAGGATCACGTACCAGACGCCGAAGAGCATTCCCGAGACCCACCAGCGCATGCCGGCGTAGCGGCACCAGGCAAGGATGAGAAGGGTCCCAACCAAGAAGCCGACCACGGAGAACCGGTAGGGCATGGGTTCTCGCGCATCCTCCTCGGTCAGCAGCGACGGGTTGACGAACTTGGCGAGGATCTCTCTGAAGTGCCTGCGGCCCGCCCACAGGAGGACAATCACGAGGACGAAGATGGCGCCGACCGAGTCGGAGCCCTGGTTGATGTCGTATGCGTTCCACGCCAGTTCGATCTCGGGCGGCAGGCCGCCGAGGGAGCTGGCCATCCTGGACAGCTGATCGAACAGAGCGAAGAACCAGATAGAGAAGGACATCTCGGCCGTGAGGAAAAAGGCGATCGCCACCAGGAATGGCTGGATGCTGATCTGCGGCTTCACGGCGCTCCAGGGCTTGTCGGTAAGGAACGGCGCCAGGGTCAGCTCGCCGAGGTGGAAGCTGGGCACGGCCGGGAGGTAGTGATTGAGCCCGTCGAAGAGGAGCAGGAACGCGGAGACCCCGAAGCCAGCCCAGAAGGCGCCGGACTTGACGATCTGGGGAACGAGCGCGTTGCGCTCGCGGCCGTACTCCGCGACGGCGCGCAGCGGCTCGATCTGCGGGAACATCAGCTTCTCGTTGTCGATCCACTGGCGTCGCAGGATCGCCATCATGCAGAACTGGACGAAGAAGCCCAGGGCGAAGAGGGCCATCCACCACGCGACCGGCCCCAGCCACATCTGCCAGATGGCCCGGCGTCCCTCTGGAGGCGGGTTGGGGAAGTACCTGGCGAAGACTCCCGCCTTGCCAAGGTCGCCGCGGAGGTCCTCCGGCTTGGGGGTCCCCTCGATCCCCTCGTCGGGGAGGCTCAGGTTGTACCAGGGGACATGTCTGGCCTTGCCGTCATCCTTCGGCAAGCTCCTGTAAAGGAGCTCGATCTGCGCCCTGTCTCCTTCCCGGTACTGCGGTCGGAAGGGGAACAGGTGAGGACAGGCGTTGTGATGGTCGAGAATGTATTTCTCGAGCTCGTTCTCGGGGCTGGCATAGTAGTACGGGGACGGGAGGAGGCCAATGAGGAAGAGCCAGCCGCCCAGAGCCGCCTCGCTTATCAGAGTCACCGCAAAGACGACGAGCAGCTCCTTGCGGCCTAGGCCCAGCCGTCGTCCGCATGCGCGCCCGAGAGCCCTGAGCGGGATGTTGAAGAGCACCAGAAGCAGCATGACCATGACAGGGACCATGGGGAGATACCTGCCCCCCGCAGCGGGGGCCGTCACGCGCTTCTCGAGGAAGTAGGTGCTGAACCAGGAGAGGAGGATCACGAAAAGCACGGCGACGGCCACGCTGGCAGGCGTGATGCCGGGCGCCTGGTCATCCGGCGGCGGCACGGCCGGGGGAAGGTCAGGCGCCAGAGTCTGTTGCACATGCTCCTTGAAAGGGGGCTCGCCGCTCACAAGCGCCTGCTCCATCGAGAACGGAGAAATGGATGGATAGATGTCTTATAATGCCTGTCGGGCGGGTGTCAAGCGGCATTTTGGCGAGTTAGTGCACTAACTCGAAATCC
>Ga0272441_10003004_pt1 | contig 33096 bp, 28 predicted proteins | sample SSMProp6N_FD_193582 | JGI IMG/M metagenome (GOLD analysis project Ga0272441, IMG submission 193582) | Marine sediment archaeal communities from Little Sippewissett salt marsh, Falmouth, MA, United States - SSM-Prop-6N | ecosystem: Environmental > Aquatic > Marine > Wetlands > Sediment ... | reverse complement strand
ACAAACGAAGACAGATTGGATAAACATGCCCACGTTGCAGACAACACGTGGGTCGGTAGCTCAGTCGGTAGAGCACGGGACTGAAAATCCCGGTGTCGGCAGTTCGATTCTGCCCTGACCCACCATGTATATCAGGGGTTGGTCATATCAGATCAACCCCTTTTTTTTACACCCCCCTCTTTCAATACCGGACTCAATCACCACCCCAAAAAAAAACCGCTGCTGTCGATCGTCAAGGGCAACCTCTGTCGCTTTTGCATGTATTGACAGATGATATCACTCATCCCGATTATCACAGAACCCTCCTTTGACATAGAGGGGAAATAGTGATAGACATTATCACCCTTTATATGGAGTAGCAGACAGATCCGGTGAAAAAGAATCTAGCAGACGAAATCAGGGCGCTGAGAGAGATAATCACGACATTGCGAGGGCCCGGGGGATGTCCCTGGGACCGGCGGCAGCGGAAAGAGGATATCGGGAAATATCTCATCGATGAGGCCTACGAGGTCATCGAGGCAATCGATGAGGGAAGCGCCGGCCATCTGCAGGAGGAACTGGGAGATCTCCTCTTTCAGATTCTCTTTCTCGCTCACATGGCAGAAGACAAGGGTGAATTCGACCTGGCAGACGTCGTACGGGGCGTTGCAGAGAAGATGACGCGCCGCCACCCCCACGTATTCGGAGACAGGGAAGTCAACAGCATAGAGGACGTCAGGCGTACCTGGCAGGACATCAAGCGGGAAGAACAAAAGGGAAAGACAACACACAGGAGCGATGACATCGGCACGGTGGGGAAGGGTCTTCCCTCACTGCTCAGGGCCGTAGCTGTCACCGACAGGGCATCGGATGTGGGTTTTGACTGGGACAATGCAGGGGGTGTCATTGAAAAGATAGATGAAGAGATGGGGGAACTGAAACGGGCCCTCACGGAGGATAACAGGGCACACATAGAGGATGAAATAGGGGACCTCTTCCTGTCCCTGGTCAATCTGTGCAGGTTCGTCACGGTAAACCCCGAGGTCGCCCTCCATGCCTCGACACGAAAATTCATCAAGCGGTTCTCATTCATTGAGAATCGTTTACAGGAACGGGGCCTGTCCCTTCCGGACGCCTCCATGGAAGAGATGGATCGCCTCTGGGACATATCCAAGGAACATGAGAGCAAAGAGTAATCGATTATGAAGCTATTCCTTTGTGTGTTCGGCCTGGTCTTGATAATAGAGGGATTGCCCTATTTTGCCTTCCCGGAGAAGATCAAATCCTACATGATGAAGGTCCATGAGATTCCCGACAATACCCTCCGATTTGTGGGGTTGCTGTCGGTCATCGCCGGACTGGTCCTTGTCTATGTGGGACGAAATTGAGCCACTGATCGGTATATCCGCACCAGGGCATTTTATGTATTGACTTATGGAGATATTTTCATTATCTCCTTATCTTTTTTTATGGCTATGAGAACAGACGACTTTGACTACATTCTCCCCAACGAGTTGATCGCCCAGCAACCGTGCGTCACGAGAGACCATTCACGGATGATGGTCGTCGACAGGACGACGGGCCAGATCGAGTGCAGGCATTTTTTCGACCTGCACGACTTTCTCAAAGGGGGAGATGTCGTGACGGTAAACGATTCGAAGGTGATTCCCGCCCGCTTGTACGGGAAGAAAGCAACGGGCGGCGTCATCGAAATTCTCCTCCTTGCACGGCCCGGTACCACCCATCGATGGGAGGTACTCCTGCGTCCCGCCAAGCGACTGTCCGTCGGCATGAAGATATACTTCGGCACCGACGCATGGGCGGAGGTACAGGAACGGCTGTCGGACAAGAAATGGGTCCTTGACTTCCATACGGATCGGCCCTTCGAGGAATTCCTCACCGCATACGGGAGTGCACCCCTGCCCCCCTATATCAAGAGGAAAAAGGGAAACAGTCACTACGGAGACGACCTCGAGCGGTACCAGACCATATATGCGAGACACCCCGGGTCGGTGGCCGCACCGACTGCCGGCCTCCACTTTGCCCCGGGGACGCTGGAAGCGCTGAAACGACGCAATATTGCCACCGCGCCGGTCACACTGCATGTGGGATACGGCACCTTCCTCCCCGTGGAGGCGGAACGGGTGGAAGACCACCGGGTTGAACGGGAATGGTTCGAGGTCACCAACGGAACGGCCGACACCATAAACAGCGCAGACAGGGTCGTCGCCGTGGGAACGACAGCGGTGCGTACACTGGAGACCCTCTCCGATGCACGGGGAATGTTGATCCCCGGCACGGGGCAGACCGATCTCTTTATCTATCCCGGCTACCGCTTCAAGATAGTTGACGCACTCCTGACCAACTTTCATCTGCCCCGGTCCTCTCTCTTCCTGCTTGTATGTGCCTTTGCCGGGAGAGACCTGATGCTTGAGGCCTATGAACGGGCCGTCAGAGAGAGATTCAGGTTTTACAGTTACGGGGACTGCATGCTGATTTTATAAAGGCAGAGACAGAGGATACAGTGGCCATGACAGAAACGACAGAACGGTTCAGTTTCGAGGTACTCAAGCAGGACACCGCCACGGAGGCACGACGGGGCAGAATCAGGACCCCTCACGGTGATATCGCGACACCGGTCTTCATGCCCGTGGGGACACAGGCCACGGTAAAGGCACTCCTTCCGGAGACGGTGGAGGCGCAGGGCGCCGATATCATTCTCTCCAATACCTATCACCTCTATCTCAGACCGGGACACGAACTGATCGAAAACCTGGGAGGACTCCACCGCTTCATGAACTGGCGGCGTCCCATCCTGACCGACAGCGGCGGATTTCAGATATTCAGCCTAGGGGCGTTGCGGCAGATCCGCGACGAGGGCGTCACCTTTCAATCCCACATCGATGGATCACGTCACTGCATCAGCCCCGAGACATGCATCGAAATACAGGAGGCACTCGGTGCCGATATCATGATGTGTCTCGACGAGTGCATCCCCTATCCGTCGACCTACAATTATGCATGCGATTCTCTCGATCTGACGCTGCGGTGGGCGAAGCGGTGCCGGAAGGCACAGAGAAACCATCGCCAGGCGCTCTTCGGCATCATCCAGGGGGGTGTCTATGAAGACCTCCGCCGGAAGTCCGTCGATGAGACCGTCGCCATCGGCTTCGACGGCTATGCACTGGGAGGGCTCAGTGTGGGAGAACCGAAACATATCATGAGGGATATCACGGAATTGACGACTCCCCTTCTCCCCCGTGACAAGCCGCGATATCTCATGGGCGTGGGAACGCCGGAAGACATAATCGCCAGTGTCGCCCACGGCATAGACATGTTCGATTGCGTCATGCCCACACGAAACGCGCGAAACGGAATGTTATTTACAAATCACGGAAAGATTGTTATAAAGAACGCCCGTTACCGGGATGACAATTCGCCCCTGGATAGTACGTGCGACTGCTACACCTGCCGTAACTATAGCAGGGCATATTTGCGACACCTGTTTATCGCCAAAGAGATCGTGGCGGTTATATTAAATACCATCCATAATGTCAGGTTTTATATACGGCTTATGGAACGGATCAGGGACGCAATAGAACATGATTCATTCAATACTTTTATGAAGGAGGCACGACAATGATTGATGTAGCTCATGCAATGGGAGCTGGTGGTACAGGAGGGGGAGCCGCCGCGGGAGGCGGTGATTTCTCCTTTATTCTCGTAATGGCCGCTATTTTCGCCATTTTTTACTTCCTGCTTATCAGACCGCAGCAGAAGCGGCAGAAGGAAGTCAAAGAGATGCACAAGAATCTCAATCGAGGCGATTTGATAATGACCACGGGTGGCCTGCATGGAAAGATCACCGGTCTGACGGAACAGATTGCAACCGTCGAAATATCAGACAAGGTACGGGTAAAGATTTCACGGGCCCACATCTCTGCCGTTACGCAGAAGGCGGCAATCGAATAGCGGATTAGCGGGCTTACTTTATACAGATTACGGAACCGTTACGTAATAGTTTCTCGAAAGGGGCACCAATGTTTGATAAGAATATTAAGATGAGGGCGACAGTTACACTGGCTGTGGTTATTATTGCCCTGTTATTCCTGATTCCCTCGATAACCCAGAACCTTCCATCACTGTGGAAAAACAACGTTGAAAAAATCCATCTGGGTCTTGATCTTCAGGGAGGCATGCATCTGGTCTTGGAAGTGGAAACGGAGAAGGCCGTTGAAAGCGCCACGGAGAGGCTTTCCAACGACCTGAAGGACGTCCTCATGGACAAAAAGGTAAAATTCCGGAACCTCGCTCATACCGATGATAATCTCATATCGCTGGATCTGCCCGACGGGGCGATGAAAGACCGCTTTATCGTGGTGCTTGACGACTATTTCCCCAACCTCGACATAGATGCCACTGAAATCGTTGAGGGCAGGGAACGGGTAATCCTCAAGATGAACGCCAAGGATGCGGAATACATCAGAAAATTCGCCCTCGATCAGAGTCTTGAAACCATACGTAACAGGGTGGACCAGTTCGGCGTAACCGAACCCGAGATCATTCCTCAGGACAACGACAGAATTCTTATACAGCTGCCGGGTATCAAAGATCCCCAGCGGGCCATCAATCTCATCGGCAAGACCGCTCTTCTGGAATTCAAACTGGTAGACGAAGAGCACAGCCTCGATGAGGCATTGAGAACCAGCCCCCCCGCGGGGAGCATCATTGTCTACGGTTCCCGATATGATCAGGAACGGGCAAAGAGGATCAAGACCCCTTACCTGCTCAAGAGCAAGACACTCCTCACCGGTGAATCTCTGGAAAACGCCCAGGTCAAGATAAGCGACCGGATGGGAGAACCCTATGTCGCCATCGAGTTCGATTCCCAGGGTGCGCGGGACTTTGACAGGATTACGGCACAGAACGTCAAGAAGCGTCTGGCCATCGTCCTGGACGGCATCGTCCATTCCGCGCCGGTGATCCAGGAACGGATATCGGGCGGCAGTGCCCAGATCACGGGGACCTTTACCATGGACGAGGCACGTGACCTGGCCATCGTCCTCCGTGCCGGCGCCCTGCCCGCTCCCGTCAAGATACTGGAACAGCGGACGGTGGGACCCTCTCTTGGCCAGGATTCCATCGACAAGGGGATCCTGTCGATCATCGTGGGGAGTATACTGGTACTCATCTTCATGATCTTCTATTACGGCTTATCGGGTATCGTGGCGAATACCGCCCTTATTCTCAACATTATACTCATCATGAGTGCGCTGGCGGCCTTCAGAGCCACACTGACACTCCCCGGCATCGCCGGTATCGTGCTGACCATCGGTATGGCCGTCGACGCCAATGTCCTGATCTTTGAACGGATCAGGGAAGAGTTGAGGCTGGGGAAATCACCGCGGGCCGCCATAGGGGGTGGTTATTCCAAGGCATTACTTACCATTGTGGATGCAAATATCACCACACTGATAGCCGCCCTCGTCCTCTTCCAGTTCGGAACGGGACCGGTCAAGGGTTTCGCCGTGACGCTCAGTATCGGTATCGTGTGCAGTATGTTTACCGCCATCTTCGTGACGAGAATAATCTACGACTACTTCATCTGGCACAGAAAAATCGGCCGGGTCAGCATATAGGAGATATCGATGGAAATTATAAAAGCTGGAACAAATGTCAATTTCGTCGGAAGGATGAAGGTTGCAACCATGGCCTCTCTGGTCGTGATTGTTGTCAGCCTGTTGTCACTTTTGATCCATGGCGGTCCTAACCTCGGTATCGACTTCGCCGGCGGGACACTGGTACAGATACAGTTTCAGAATCCGACGAGGGTAAATGACATACGGAATGCCCTCAAGGAACATAATCTGGAAAACAGTGTGATTCAGCAGTTCGGCTATGCCACCAACAATGAATTTCTCGTCAAGACGGAGAAATCAAGTTCCGAGCTCGAGGGGATATCGGCTCAAATCACTGAGGCACTGGCAACCCAGTTTGACAGGGAGGAATTTGAGATCCGGAGGGTCGAGGTCGTCGGTCCCAAAGTGGGAAAAGATCTGCGCCAGAAGGGTATAATGGCGATGCTGTACGCAATAGTTGGAATCCTGATCTATATTACCTGGAGATTTGAATTCCGCTATGCCATCGGAGCGATTGTCGCACTGATCCACGATGTGATCATCACGGTGGGCATATTCTCGCTTCTGGACAAGGAATTTTCACTCCCCATCATAGCGGCGCTCCTGACCATCATCGGGTATTCACTCAATGACACCATTGTTGTCTACGACAGAATCAGGGAAAACATAAAGGAAATAAAGAGGCGCACACTGGGAGATATCATAAATTCCAGTATCAATCAGGTACTGAGCAGGACCGTTCTCACCTCCGTGACGACGCTTCTCGTGGTTCTGGCCCTCTTCTTTCTGGGAGGGGCCGTTATACATGACTTCGCCTTTGCCCTCCTGGTGGGGATACTCATAGGGACCTATTCCTCCATATTTATTGCCAGTCCGACGGTCCTCGCATGGGAAACACTGATGCCGTCAAAGAAAAAGGGGAAAAAATAATTTGTCTCCCGTGGCAATGGCAGGTTTGACACTATTTATTCTCATACTCTTTGTGGGAATATTCTCCATAATATTCGGGTTACCGGGGACATTCATCATACTGATAGATGTCATCCTCTATGCCTGGATAACGGACTTTGAGACCATCGGTTTCAAGATAATCGTCATTCTTGTCGTGCTCTCCCTCCTTGCCGAGGCGATGGATTTTCTCCTCGGCATTGTGGGGGCAAAGAAGTTTGGAGCATCAAAACGGGGAATCCTGGCCTCCGTTATCGGCGGCATCGCAGGTGCCATTCTCATGACGCCACTGTTGCTGGGACTGGGCACCGTTATCGGTGCCTTTCTCGGGGGATTTGTGGGAACCTTTCTGGTTGAATACCTGGAAAACAAGAAGTTGAAATCGTCCGTGAGGATGGGTTACGGTGTGCTCCTGGGCAAAATAGCAGGGGTCTTTCTGAAGGGATTCTTCGCCATAGTGATGACAGTGATATCGTTAATGGCAATATACTCATAAGGGGCTTGGGGCGCATTTTCTTCCACAGCATGAGGAATTGATTTATGAACAAAAAGACAATGGCCGTTGTAAAGGAATATACCAAGGCAATAATCATCGCCATCATCATCGCGCTCTTTATCAGGACTTTTGTTGTACAGGCCTTCAAGATACCCTCGGGCTCTATGAAAAATACGCTCTTGATCGGAGATCATATCCTGGTCAGTAAATTTATCTATGGTATCAAGATACCTTACCTGCGAAAGACCATGATCCCCATCTCGGATCCGAAGCGGGGAGACGTTGTCGTATTCATCTATCCCATGGATCGATCAAAGGATTTCATAAAACGTACCATAGCCGTTGAAGGTGACGTGATAGAGATAAAAAACAAGAAGATCCTGGTAAACGGCACACCCTATGACGACGGATACGGTATCTATACCGATAACATCATCATACCTCGTTCCATGCAACCGAGAGACAATTTCGGGCCGGTTACGGTTCCGAAAGGATCCATATTCGTCATGGGTGACAACCGGGACCAGAGTTTCGACAGCCGTTTCTGGGGATTCGTAAAACTGGAAGATGTGCTGGGAAAGGCCTTTATCATTTACTGGTCATGGAACCGGCCCAATCACAGTGTGCGGTGGAGCAGACTGGGGCATATACTCCATTGAAGGGGAATCGCACCGGTAGCCAGACGCTTCCCGACGGTGCATACTGTTCCTCCCGCCGTTGAAGTCACGACGGGACGGTGTCTCTGAGATTTGATCATCCATGCACCATAGGGTATAATTGTTCCATTCAGTGATGCCACCAGGAGCAATCAATGGGTTTCAAGTGCGGCATTATCGGTCTTCCCAATGTGGGGAAATCGACGATTTTCAGTGCCCTCAGTACGGCTCAGGCCGAAGTGGCCAACTATCCCTTCTGCACCATCGATCCCAATGTCGGTGTCATTGCCGTGCCCGATAAACGACTGGAGCACATCGCCCGTGTACTCGCACCCCCGAAATATACCTACACCACCATTGAATTTGTCGACATCGCCGGCCTCGTCAAGGGAGCGAGCAGGGGTGAAGGCCTGGGAAACAAGTTTCTGGGACATATCAGAAATGTCGATGCCGTTGTCCATGTCGTTCGCTGCTTCGACGATCCCAATGTTTCCCATGTACACGATACCATCGATCCCGTCACCGATATCGACGTTGTCAACACGGAACTGATCCTTGCCGATCTCGACACGGTGGAACGACGGATCGAGAAGATGGAACGTCTCTCCCGCACGGGTGACAAAGGCCATGGCAAAGAACTGGAATCCTGTCACGCCCTTCGTTCCTCTCTTGGTCGTGGTGTGGCTGTAAGAAACGCCGAGATTCCCGCAGGCGGCGATGTCCTGAAGGAACTGGGACTGATTACGGCCAAACAGATGCTCTACGTCGCCAATGTCAGTGAGGCCGTTCTCAAGGGAGAGGGAGAGTACCTTGCACGGATACGAGACGTTGCCGACCGCGAAGGGACAGACGTCATAGCGATATGCGGTGACATGGAAGCGGAAATCGCCCAGCTTCCCGAGAATGAGAGACGGGATTTTCTCGACGACCTTGGTATCGAGGAATCGGGACTTTCACGGCTCATCACCGCAGGGTATGGTCTTCTCGATCTGATAACCTTTTATACGACGGCCGGGAAGGAGCTCCGTGCATGGACCGTGGAATCCGGCACGGCGGCATCACAGGCAGCCGGCAGGATACACAGTGACATGCAACGGGGATTCATCCGCGCCGAGATCCTCGGCTATGATGATTTTACCACCGTCACCGGGATGGCAGAGGCAAAAGAGAGGGGACTGGTCAGAATAGAAGGGAAAGACTACCTCCTTTCCGACGGCGATATCGTTTTTTTCAGATTTAATGTGTAATGTTTCAGGACATCCCCCTATATACCCAAAAGGGTGAATGGTGAGGCATCCGCCCCGTTCCACTCACCCTTATCATAAAGAGATCTTTGTATTCCTGCTATTCCTGCACAACCTTGACCATCATGAACTTGCGGAAGAAGAGACTGGGAGCAACGAGCTTTCAGAATGAGAAGTCGAACACACGTGAACAATCCACACAGCTGATCAGGAATCTTCAAAGGTCTCGATATTACGTATATACAAAGAGCAGCCCTGTTTTGGGGGGCATGCCGGCGGGTGGAAAGGAGGGAACAATAAAACCACCCGCCGACAATTCTGTTAATCATCCAGTGTAAGATCTGAGAGGAAAAAATTATTGCTCAGGCGCTTCTTTTTCTCATCAGACTTTTCTTTTCCATTCTCTGCAACCGACGGGTCGAAAAATTCCAAGCACCCTTCGTTCGACTCGCCCGATCGCACCTGCGCCGACTTTCTGCCGGTGATACCGACTTTATTCTCTATATATCCCTTTGACATCTTATTACCTATGAGAGCATCCAGGGCCTTTATCGCCCTTCCCCTTTGAGATTTCTCTCAGTTGTCTTACCTATAACGCAATGATGGTGCCACATTGACAAGGTCTCACTATTTTTTTTCATTTTTCTTTCTCCGTCACCCATTCATTGTCTTCACGAGAATTAATAAATAATAAATACAATATCTTACCGTTCTCACATCCCGGTGCAATCCCCCGCGAAATCGGAATGTATCCTCACGCCCCGACGGCACGTCGATGCCGAAATCGGGCATATTCTGCTGTAAAAGGGGAAGAAACGAGCGTTTTTCGCACAGCAATGGAAGGATTATCTCTGGAATGCACTGTCTGCTTGAATGATCTCGATTCGTGCGACAATCGAACTATACGTTCAGTTTCCGCACACAGGGAACATATGAGAGCACCGGCATCATATGCAGTCGGGCTCGATCCTCAGCGACGACTGCCGGGATCGATCTACCCGGCCAGATCACCGCCATCTTTGATCTTTTTCAGTTCACGTATGAGAGTATACCGTGATATTCCCAGTAATCGTGCCGCCTTCGTCTTGTTGCGCTTGCTCGACTCAAGGGCCCTGGCAATGAGTCCCTTCCGGATCATATTGGTTGTCCTGTTGACGGTTGCCTTGTAGTCAAGGGGATAGGCAACGTGGAGGGGAATGGTCTCCTCCCCTTCTACCGGTTCCGCCGGTGTTTCCTTCTGCACCAGCTCGGCGGGCAGGTTGGCCGGTTCAATGATGGTACTGATGTGCTGGAGGATCATGATCCGTTCGATGATATTTCTCAACTCCCTCACATTTCCCGGCCATGCGTATCTCTTGAGAATTTCTTCGGCCTCCGGTGTAAAACCCTTCACTCCCTTGTGAAATTTTGCATTGAACTCTTCCACGTAATAATAGGCGAGAGAGATGATGTCGTCGCCCCGCTTTCGAAGCGGCGGCAATTTGATGGGAACAACACTGATACGATAGAAGAGATCTTCGCGGAACGTCCCCTTGGCTACCATGTCGGCGAGATCTCTGTTGGTGGAAAAGACAAAGCGGACATCGACCGGGATGGACTCGGTCCCTCCCAATCTCCGCACACAGTTGTCCTCGAGCATGCGGAGAAACTTGGCCTGAACCGACAGTCCCATCTCGCCGATCTCGTCGAGCAGCAGCGTGCCGCCACTGGCATATTCAAGGAGACCGATTTTCCTCTTTTTCGCATCCGTAAAGGCCCCCGCCTCATAGCCGAAGAGTTCGCTTTCCAGCAGTGATCCGGGGATGGCGGCGCAGTTCACATCGACGAAGTGCTTTGATTTTCTGTCGCTCTGCCGGTGAATCGCCCGGGCTATCAACTCCTTTCCCGTTCCGCTCTCACCCTCCACCAGTATATTCGTATCGTGAGCCGCCACCTCCTTGATGACGTCATAGACCTCCAGCATCCGGTCTGAGTTCCCGATGATATTATGGAAGCCCATCAACTGGTGTTCCCGCTCCTTCAGTGATTCGACCTCGGTCTTCAGTGATTTCGCTTTCAGAGAAAGCAGGGAATGCATGATGGCACCGTCGTAGGATACGGCGACATTCTTGGCCAGTATGTCGAGGATCTTCTTTTCGTCTTCGCTGTAGGCCCCCTCTTTTCGTGCCAGATAGATGGCACCTTTGAACTTGTCCTTTATCTTCATGGGAACGGCGATTTCGGCAGGATAGTCGTCATAAAAAAGGGGACGATCGACACCGCCCGGGAGGTTCTGCGATACGATGCTTTCAGTGTCCAGCGCCTCTCGAATAATGCTGTGATGGAGTCTCGAGAAGTGCCTGTTATTCTTGTCGGCATAGACATTTTCACCGTCGCTGATGAGGCTCCTGTCTTTCATGATATCGAGAAAATAGAGTATCGCCTTGTCAGAGCCGCCTATCAGCTTGGCGCTGTCAATGACTATCCCGTGCATCCTGTCGAGATCGTAGGTTGCATTCAACTGGGATATGGCATCCTGCAGCATCATGAGCCACTGGATTTTTCTGTTATTCCCTTCAAATAGTTTGGCATTATGTATGACGATACTGACCTGATTGGCGAAGGTCAGCATGGTGTTGATCTCTTCGGGAGAATACTTCATCTTCTCCTTGGACCACACCGAAATAATGCCTATCACCCCTTCATCTATCTTGAGGGGTGCGTAGAAACTCGACCCCCTCCGGTATACCTTGGTAAGCATCCGGTCTGTCTCGGTCATCCGGGGATCGGTCTCCGAATCTTCCAGGACTATATAGGTGCCCGTTTTCGCCACCATGGTCTCCAGACACTCGTGTTTTTTCAGATTCAGGTTCATATCGGAAGCAAAGGCCCTCTTTGCCTCTTCAGGGCTGTAGTTCTTGACTACCTTGGTCACCAGATTCTCTTTTGCATCGTCGAGAAGACAGATCAATCCCCGCTGGAATCCCATGGTGTCCACCACTTCGTCGAGGATCTTCTGCAGGATGTCATGCAGACCCGACTGGGTGGTCACAAGCGTACTGATGCGGAAAAAACATTCCAGTATCCGTTCCGTTGAATTGAAAAAAGTACGTGGCATTCCTATGCTTCCTTCAGGACAATACTGAGTGCCGTTGTCAGTTTTATCACATCTTCATTGGCCTTCCGCAGGCGTGAGCTTACGATGCGGGCCAGATTTGACATGATCAAGTATCCCAGTTCCTTGTCCGATTCGGCCAGTCTCAGCAAATCGTCCTTTTTGATTTCGTAGAAGACACAATCGGTGATGGCCCTGATCGTTGCCGTCCTTTCGGACTCCTCGAGGAGCGCAATCTCACCGAATACGGGATGCTCTTCGGCAGTCAATTTGGTGAACACCTTGTTTGCCCGGTTGTCCTCCTCCCCACCCGGTTCCTCAAGAATGAGGCTCTTTGCCACCTCCACGGTTCCATCTATAATGATATAGATCGCACCGCCACGTGCCCCCTCTGCCATAATGATCTGATTCTGTCGAAAACGGACCTCGGTACAGATGGTCAACAACGTCGATATCTTCTCATCACCGAGCCCCCTGAAGAGTTCCGTTTCGGCCAGAAGGGCCATCCCCTTGTGTACGGTCATGTCGTCCCCCTTCATTACCCCTGCCCCCTGGAGAGGATAACGGCATAATCATTCTTGCTGATGATGTCCTCATCACCGGGATTTATGATAACCTTCATATGCTCCTTCTTGTAAAAAAGCTCTTTCTTCGATTCCCGTATCTTCTCCCTGATGAATGTATCAATGACCGATGTATCATCAGAGAGCATGCTTTCCAGTTTGATCGATTCGCGTTCCTTCAGAATGCCCACCAGTATGGCCTTTTTGCTCTCCCTGAAAAATTGCGACAGTTCCCTGAATGTCTTTCCCACATAGTGAACCGGAATCTCGGCACGGGTCAGATTGGCCCCGTCGTCGATGGAGAGAAGTTGCGAAAAGACACGGGGCAGACCGGGATAACTGACGGCACTGGCAATCAATGAACCGATGTGTTCCCCTCTCACGATAATTTCATCCACATTGGCCCGTTCAAGATGGGATCTGTTTTCGCTGTGTACCAGTTCGGCTATGACCTTTATCTGCGGCGCCAGCGATTTGATCGTCAGAGACGACAGTATGGTGCGCTGATCGGCGTCTTCCCTGCCCTGCGTCCCCGAAGCGTCGGCCATAATGACGGCGATCTGTGCCCGCCCTATATCCGCCCTGAGGAGGACCTCTTCATTGACAAAGTTTCCCCTGAGAAAGGTGAGATTATATTTGCCGTACTTCAGTTTGAGGTTATCCACTTCATCGATGGAAAGCTCACTGATCAGTATGATGTGCGGCTGTTTTTGACTCCCGTAGGTATGCAACCACAGGAGCACCTCCTCGGTATGCCGATTCCATCCGCAGAGGACGATATGATCCTTTTCACGTATGGTTTCCAAACCCTTTCCCTCCCTTATCTTCTGCTCGACAAATACGGATGCAATCGTGGCCGTCACCAGTGACAGCAGGAACACGCCCGAAACCATGAGTCCCAGAGCGACGATTCTGCCGGCACCGGACGATGGGACCTTGTCACCATACCCTACCGTCGATATGGTCACGACGGCCCACCAGATGCCGTCCCAGACAGATCGAATCGACGATTCCGCTTCGTCGTATTCAAAATAGAATATTGCCGCCGAGCAGAGCAGTATCACCGCCATCGTCAATGCCGCGATCAGGAAAAACCGTTCCTTCCGCAACATCCGGATATGTCCCTTGATTTTAGAAGGTATAGACATGCAGCATCACTGGCTCCTGTCATATTTCAGAAACTGCATCGAAAATGTTCCTCTCCCCTGGGTAGAGGAACGGAGGTCCGTCGAATAGCCAAACATCTGCTGGAGCGGGACCCTGGCCTTTATCTCCGTTATGGCGCCCCGATTGGCTATCTTTCCCACCTCACCCTTTCTCGCATTGATATTTCCTATGACTTCCCCCATAAACTCACTGGGGGCAATAATATCCACCGTCATGACCGGTTCAAGCAAAAGGGGAATGCCCTGTGAACACCCCTCTCTGAAGGCGGTGGAGGCGGCAATCCGGTATCCCAGTTCCGTCGATTCCCCCTCTTTGAAGGATCCCCCCGTAATCCGAACAATCACATCGGTGACGGGATACCCGGCCGCAGCGCCCGACGAGGTGGCCTCCCTGATGCCCTCTTCGATGAATCCATAATATTCGCAGGGAATCTGGTCGTCATCGATCTCATTAGTGATCTGCAGGCCCTCTCCCCGCACAGCCGGTTCCAGATGCAACAGCACGTGGCCGAAATGTTTCTTCTCTCCCAGTTCCTTACTGAAGATCCCTTCGGCGTCTGCCGCCCTCTCGATGGTTTCCCGATAGACCACCTTCGGCTTGCCCACATTGACATTGGTCTTGAATTCCCGTTTCAGCCTGTCGATGATGATATCCAGATGCAGCTCACCCATGCCCGAAATGATGGTCTGTGCCGTCTCTGTCTCATATTTCACCCTGAGCGTGGGGTCTTCATTGACCAGTTTGCCCAGTGCCGTGGACAGCTTTTCCTGATCCTGCGGTGTCTTGGCCTCGATGGCCTGGCTGATAACGGGTTCATAAAACTCAATGGGTTCAAGGATAATGGGGCTTGATTCATCGCACAGCGTGTCACCCGTTGATGTTTCCTTCAGGCCGACGACGGCCAGTATGTTCCCCGCACCGGCCTCTGTTACCCGTTCCCTCTTGTTGGCATGCATCTTCAGGAGCCGGGCGACACGCTCCCTGATCTTCCTGACGGGATTGTATACCTCAACACCGGCCTTGATCGTTCCCGAATATATCCTCAGATAGGTGATTTTCCGCCCCTCGTCCATCATGACCTTGAAGGCCAGGGCGGCAAATTTCTCTTTGCTGCTGCTCCTGCGGTCTTCCCGCGCTTCGGTCTGCGGATTGACACCTTCAATGGGAGGGACATCCTCGGGCGAGGGAAGAAACTGTACCACGGCGTCGAGCACCTGCTGTATCCCCTTGTTCTTCAACGCCGTCCCGCACATGACGGGAACCAGTTTCAGTGAAATGGTGGCCTTTCGTATGGCCTCCACGATCTCCCCTTCGGTGATGGCAAGGCCTTCGAGATACTTGTCAGCAACGGCATCATCGACCTCGGCAATTGCCTCTATCATCCGCTCACGATATTTCCGTGCCCGGGCCTCCATGCCGGCGGGAATTTTGGAATAATCATACTCAATCCCCAGTGTATCCTCAGCCCACGTGACAAACCGCTCTCCAATGAGATCAATGATCCCCTCGAACCGGTCATGGTCATAGACGGGAATCTGAATGGGAAGGGGTGTGGAATTGAACCGCCGGGCCATCATCTTTATGGTACCGGGATAATTGGCCCCTGGCCGGTCCATTTTGTTGATAAAGGCTATCTTGGGGACCTTGTATTTATCGGCCTGGTGCCACACCGTCTCCGACTGGGGTTCCACACCACCGACGGCACAAAATACCGCCACCACACCGTCGAGGACCCTGAGACTGCGCTCCACCTCTATGGTAAAGTCAACGTGCCCCGGCGTATCAATGATGTGGATCTCTTTATTGTTCCAGTTACATGTCGTAACGGCAGAGGTAATCGTTATGCCCCGCTCCTGTTCCTGCGGCATCCAGTCCATGACGGCCTCACCATCATGGACCTCCCCCATCTTATGGGACCGCCCCGTATAGAAGAGTATCCGTTCCGTCACCGTCGTCTTGCCGGCATCGATATGTGCAACGATTCCGATGTTTCGTATCTGCGATATCTTTCCCTGTGTTGCCATTGTCTGTCTCTGATTCCTAGGTGCGGTTTTTAACCACCAGTTCCCTCTTTATGGAAAAGGGGCGCCTCGTATCGATATGCCCCCTGATTGTCTCTATGTCCTTGCCCTCTACACGGATCTTCACCTTCTGTACCCCCCCCATATTGGTAACGAGGGTGTTGGTCAGAGAATAAATCGTCATCATCTCACTGGAACTCCCCCCCGGATGGAGCTCACGCAATTGTTTCCCGAAATCAACATAGACGGTGTCCATCTTGACGGTGACTCCCTTCAGTGTCGCTTCTGCCGGAAATGTGGGCACCAGTTCGGTATGAGGGCCGTCGATGAGGGCCGTTACCAGTTCTCTCGCCTGGTCTGCCATCTTCGTGCGCTGTGGGACGTATCGTGTTTCGGCCATAAGAAATCGTTCATTGGAGTCGGCAAAGTAGAGCGTCACCTTCTGCTTTTCCTGCTTCGTAGCGGCGATCCTCTTTCCCGTTGTGGGAGGATAGATCTTATCGAAGAGAGAAACAAAGAAAAAGATGAGAAACGCGACGGCGACGAGAATCATCAGCGAGAGAAAGAATCGTCGTTTGTACCGCTTTTTCTTCGTTGCCTTGATGTTCCTCTCTTTTGTTTTCCTCTTTGATCCCATAAGTCGCCAGTCTCCTTTTCAGTAAATTTGTATATGTATGGTAATTTTCATATACTGTCAAGGCTGGAGCGGATAAAAATCGACGATACACCTGCAATGGCATGCCGGTACGTCACAGAATGAAAAAGCCATGATCATGGCACTGGTCATGGCTTTTTCTTCCCCTTCCGGTGAACATCCGTCACATCATTTCAAAGATACCGGCAGCACCCATGCCGCCTCCGATACACATGGAGACAATGCCCCGCTTCGCCTTTCTTCGTTTCATCTCGTACATGAGCTGTGCCGTCAGCTTGGCACCGGTACATCCCAGGGGATGGCCCAGTGCAATGGCACCACCATTGGGATTGATATCGCCTGCATTGAGACGCTTTTCGAGACCCAGTGTTCGGATACAGTAAAGGGCCTGCGACGCAAAGGCCTCATTTATCTCGAAGAGGTCGATATCCTTGTTCTTCAACCCCGCCATTTTCAGAACCTTCGGTATGGCAACAGAGGGACCGACGCCCATCTCTTCCGGCTTGCACCCGGCCACGGCAAAGTGAGTCAAACGGGCAATCGGTTTCAGTCCCAGTTCCTGTGCCTTATCTGCCGACATAACCAGCGTAAAGGCGGCGCCGTCGGTCATCTGCGATGCATTTGCCGCCGTGACGGATCCCCCCTCCTTGAAGGGTGACTTCAGCTTCGCCATACCTTCAAGCGTGGTGGGCCACCTGACACCGTCATCCATATCAAAGACCTTCAACTCCTTAACCCGTTTTCCTTCTTTGTCCACACGGTATGTGACGGCATCGATGGGAATAATCTCCTTCTTGAATTTACCCGCCTTGATCGCTTCATGGGCACGTCGGTTGCTCTCCATGCCGAACTGGTCCTGATCCTCGCGAGAGATCTTATAATTGGCTGCCACATTCTCGGCAGTCACACCCATGGATACATAGGTATTGGGCAGGTCCCCCCATTCGGGATGGGGCCGGAACATGCCTCCGCCCATCGGGATATGGGTCATCGATTCTATGCCCCCTGCCACAATAACATCGGCCCAGCCCATCGTTATGGCTGCAGTGGCATCGGCAATGGCCTGCAGTCCCGATGAGCAGAACCGGTTGACCGTTACCCCTGCAACGGTGATGGGCAACCCCGCTCCCAGGGCCACGACCCTGCCGAGGTTCATGCCCGTCTCCGCCTCGGGGAAGGCACACCCGCATATGAGATCGTCAATGTCTTCAGGCTTCACCGCGGGGACCCGTTCCATCAGTCCCTTTACTACCTGAATTCCTATTTCATCGGCCCTTGTCTGGGCAAGGCCGCCTCTCTTATATCGCCCGCCGGGACTCCGAACGGATTCAATGATAACAGCGTCTCGCATTGCATTTCCTCCTTATTGTCTGTAACGATTCGTTCTTTTCACCTGCAGCACCAAGGCAGTTGTTTCTAATTACGTAACGGCCTTCCCTTCATGAGCATGTGCATGATCCTGTCCTGCGTCTTCTGCTCACCCAGGAGACTGAGGAATGCCTCACGCTCCAGATCGAGAATATATGCCTCAGTGACATAGGTTCCCTCGGGACAGTCGCCGCCTGAGATAATCTCTGCAAGTTTCGTCGCCACATGGGCATCGTAATCGGAGATAAAATTCCCATGTCTCATGTTGTAGAGAATGGCGGCGGCCATACCCTTGAAGTTGTCACCCATGACAGGTATACGCGGCGGCCGGGGCTTTCTATAGAATCTCGACAATCCCAGGGCAATCTCCTTGGCATCCCGGATCTGATGGTCGCGGTTCAGGCTGATCCCCTCAGAGGGTCTCACATATCCCAGTTCCATGGCCTCCACGGCCGATGTGGCCACCTTGGCCATGCCGATATTTTCAAAGACCTTCTGGTAATATGTCTGGAGATTGAGGCCGCTCTCTATGAGGCCGTCGGGGATTCCCTCGGTACAGCGCACCATCAGTTCCTTCGTTCCGCCTCCCGCGGGAATGACACCGACACCGACCTCGACGAGCCCCATATAGGTCTCACCGCAGGGCTGACATCGTGCCCCGTGCATGGCCATTTCACACCCTCCGCCCAGCGCCATATCGGCAGGGGCGGTCACGACGGGCCTCTCACAGTATTTCATCCGCATGTTTGCATACTGGAACTTGCTAACCAGTTCGTCCAGTATGTCCCAGTCTCCCTGCTGCACCCCGATGAGGACCTGAAAGATGTTGGCACCGACGGAAAAATTCGTTCCATGATTGGCGACGACGAGGCCGGCATAATCCTTCTCAACAATATCACAGCTGTCGTAGATCATGGCGATAATATCGTTGTCGATGGCGTTCATCTTGGTATGAAACTCCAGGCAGGCAATGCCGTCACCGATATCGACCAGTGAAGCGCCGGCATTTTCCTTGATGGTCAGTGTGCGCTCCTTCAATGGAGGCAGGAAGACGATCCGGGGATTATCCGCCAGCTTGACATAGTCCTTTGTCTCAAAATCATAGTAGTAGGTACCATCTTCCTTCTTGGCATAAAAGGACTGTGCCCCCGACTTCACCATATCTGCCACCTTTTTGGGGACCTTCAGCTTCAGCGACTTCATGACGGCGATCGCCTCTTTTACGCCGAGGGCATCCCAGGTTTCGAAGGGTCCCAGCTTGTGATTGAAGCCCCATTTCATGGCATTATCGATACCGACGATGGTATCGCAGATCTCCGGAATCCTGTTGGCGGCATATATCAGGTTCTTGCAGAGATATTCCCTGACCACCTCGGCGGCAACATCCTTTCCGGAAAAGAGTGCCTTCAGCTTTTTCTCGAAAGAGGCCTCCAACTTTTTGGCGTCAGAGACGGAATCGTATTTCGGTTTCTTGAAGGGGACATATTCCATTGTCCGGTAATCCAGTGCCAGTTTTGTCCGTTTGCCCTGTGCATCCTTGGTCCGCTTGTAGAAGCCCTGCCCGGTCTTGTTCCCCAGCCATTTCTTCTCCATCATTGTCTTCATGAATTCGCTGGGCGCGAAATATTCTCTCATCTCATCGTGGGGGGCGGCCTCGTAGAGGTTGTTCATGACGTGATAGCCCGTATCGAGTCCCACGAGATCCATGGTGCCCCCGATCGAAGACCCCGGCCTGCCCACACCCTTGCCGATGATGGCATCCAGTTCCGCTATGCCGAGTTCCCGACCATCCATGATTCGCAGTGCATTGGAGATGTCGAAGACACCGATTCGATTTGCCACGAAGTTGGGCACATCCTTGCAGATGACAACACCCTTACCGAGGACATCCTCACAGAATGTCGTCATATACTCGACGAGCTCCTGCTTCGTCTCTTCCCCGGGGATTATCTCGAGGAGCTTCATATAGCGGGGCGGGTTGAAAAAGTGGGTCCCCAGAAAGTTCTTCTTCAATGCGGCACCAAATGCGGACGAAATGTCCCCGATGGGGATACCCGACGTATTGGTAGACACGATACAGTGCGGTTTCACCACCTTCTCCACCCGGGAGAAGAGGTCCTGTTTGATCTTGAGATTTTCAACAACCACCTCGATGATCCAGTCAACATCGGCCAGTCGATGGAGATCATCTTCCAGATTTCCGATGGTAATGAGCGAGGCGTACTTCTTGGAATAGAAACTTGCCGGTTTTGATTTCAGGGCACCGTCAAGGCCCTTTGCCGCGAAACTGTTCCGCCACTGGGGACTCTCTTTTGTGTATCCCTTCTTTTTGTCTCCATCGGTCAACTCGAACGGTACAATATCCAGCAACAGGGATTCAATGCCGGCATTCGCCAGATGGGCGGCAATGGTGGCACCCATTACTCCCGCCCCTATAACGGCGGCCTTCTTTATCTCGTATGACATGTCATACCCTCCTTTTCGGCATTACTGTCTCTATAGACATAGTGGTCAAAACGCAGCTTCCTGACAGATGCTGCAGTGTATCCTATGGGCCAGTGATCTATCATACTATGCACCGACCCCTTTTAAGACCCGAAAGATTCTTCCAGCATCTCGATGGGAGTCCTGTCTCCCGATTGTATGGCACCGCACCGGCTCTTTATTGTAGGCAGTATGTTTGCCGCAAAATATCGGGCCGTGGCGATTTTACCCTGGTAGAATGCCGCTTCGGGGTTCTTGCGATCCTCCGCTCGCCTTTGCGCCCGTGAATGGGCATGCGCCTCGTCATAGATGGCATTGAGTTTTTCATGGGCGATATCCGCCCCCTCTACCAGCTTCCATCCCACCACCAGGTCACCGAGAATCATGAGGTAGGGCCGTGCATTGAGGATGGGCAGAATCATGCTGGAACTCTTGGCCCACTGGCCGAACTGCATGGTCAGTGCGGCTACCGAGGAATAGGCGTCTTCGAGACTGACGGCGGCAGCCTTCAGTTCATCGTCCTTCTTCACCTTCTGACAGGTTGTACCGATCTCGCTGAAGAGGTTCATTGCATTCATTCCCTTGTTCTGTGCCAGCTTTCTTCCCACCAGATCCAGGGCCTGGATACCGTTCGTCCCCTCGTAGAGACAGGCAATCTTTGCATCCCTCATGTACTGTTCCATGGGATACTCAGTGATATACCCATAGCCGCCGTAGACATCGATGCCCAGTGAGGATATCTCGACGGCCATATCGGATGAGAAGGCCTTGCAGACAGGGGTCAGCAACTCCACAAAACCGTTCCATTTTTTCTTTTCCTTCTCGTTTTCGGCAATCCGTTCCATATCGATGGCGAAGGCAACATAATAATTCATTGCCCTGATCCCATCGACATAGGCCTTCATCCAGAGGAGCATGCGTCTCACATCGGGATGCTGTATGATGGGAACCGGCGCGGCACTGGGATTGGTCATTTCCCAGATCGGCCTGCTCTGGATGCGCTCTTTCGCGTACTGCAGTGCATGTTCATAGGCCGCCGTGGCATGTCCCAGCCCCTGCATGCCCACTTCCAACCGGGCCTCATTCATCATCTGGAACATGACCCGCATCCCTTTCCGTTCCTCTCCCAGGATTTCGCCGATACAGTCACCACTCTCACCAAAATTGAGTGTGCAGGTGGCGGAACCCTTAATTCCCATCTTGTGTTCCACATTGCCCGTTATGACATCGTTGAATTCTCCCACACTTCCATCGTCTGTGACTCTGTATTTCGGAACGATGAAAATGGATATCCCCCCCGTCCCCGGAGGGTCTCCTTCGATCCTGGCAAGAACGGCATGGATGATGTTTTCAGTCAGATCGTGATCGCCGCAAGAGATAAACATCTTTGTTCCCGATATGCTGAACCTGCCGTCAGGCAAACGCCGGGCCGTTGCCCTCGTGGCACCCACATCGCTGCCTGCATTGGCCTCGGTGAGGCACATGGTACCCGTCCATTCACCGGAAAACATCTTATGCATGTACCGGTTCTTCTGTTCTTCAGTGCCGTACTTCTTGACCAGCCCTGCCGCCCCCCAGGTGAGACCGGGATACATCATAAAGGCAAAATTGGCGGCATTGAAGAATTCCGCGCACGCCGTCCACAGGGCAAGGGGCATGTCCTGTCCCCCTATGTCGGGTTCCTGCGGCGCACTTATCCACCCCGCCTCACGAAATTTCCGGTAAGGACCGTGATAGGATTGGGGGATGGATACCTTCCCGTCCTGAAAGGTACACCCCTCCTTGTCACCTGCATCGTAGGTGGGAACGACATCCTCGACTGCCATCTTTTCCGCCTCACTCAACATCATGTCTACGACTTCACTGGAATACTCGCCGTAAAGTTCAGACTGGAACAGCCTTTCGATCCCGATTTGTTCATAGAGAACAAACCTCTGATCCCTCATATTTGTCAACATATTACCCATAGATACACCTCCTTTAGTGGGTCCGGCTTTTCAGCCCCTCGATAAAAATGTCCAGGCCCTTTTTGATATTGGTTCGTATCCGCTCTTCCCTGTTTGCCTCCCGGCCAACAAAGAGATGGAGCGATATTATCCCGTTCAATAGACCCCAGAATGCATTTCTCACCCTCCTGATTTCCTCCCTCGCAAGGTTGAACTCACCCGTATCGATACCCTGCTGTAATATCTTTTCAATCATAGAGACCGTCTTGTTTGTCTCCTGGATGACCTTGACATTCATTTCTTCCGTGAAGGCCAGGGTACCGCTGTGCAGCATGAAGTTCATCAGAAGTCTGAATAGTTCTTTATCTGCCAGAAAAAAATTGATGTAAAATTCGGCAAAATCGGTAATAATGACAGGCGCAGGCCGTTCCTCACTGAATATATGCGTCACCTTCTGGTTAAACTTTTCTATATCGTTCATGAGTATCTGAACATAGATCTCTTCCTTGCTCTTAAAATAGAGATAAATGGCACCCTTACTGAGCGTTGCCTTCTGTGCAACCTGTGCTACCGTGACATTATAGTATCCCTTCTCGAGAAATAATCCCCGGGCAACCTTCAGTATGTCACGTTTTCTCCGTTCCCGTTCTTTCTGTCTTCGTTTCTCGGTACTCACTTCGTCTCCCCCATGTACGCTGAGGTAAATTCCGGTCACTTTATGACCGTCGGTCATAAGTCCCTTATAGATGATACACGGCGCCTCTGTCAAGAAATATTAACAGACATAAAATAATAATTGACAGAACTAAATGTTATATGCTAGGCAGTAATCATTCCGCGGTATAGATAGAATTATCGGCAGGACATGCCGTACAGATGAGGAAAGAAATTGAAACTATCCAGGTTAGTAGAGATACTTGAAGGGACGGTTCTCACGGGAGAAAACCATCTCGACACCGAGGTAAAGACCGCCTTCAGTGCCGATCTCATGAGCGATGTGCTGGCCTTCGCAAAGCCCAAAAGTCTCATTCTCACGGGCCTTACCAACCCGCAGGTCGTAAGAACGGCGAGTATTCTGGACTCGGCGGCCATCGTCATCGTTAGAGGCAAGAAACCGCCCTCGGAAACGGTGGCATTGGCCAAAGAACTGAACATACCGATTATCTCCACAAAATACATTCTCTTCGAGACCTCGGGAAGATTGTACGTCAACGGCATGGTCGGGTGTGTTAAAAAGATTGGAGATTCATAGATAGTTGGGTTCCACGATAGACTACGAAGACAGCTTCCCTATAGAGGGGGGCAACTTTGATGAGGCGGGTGTGGTCTCTCTCCGCGTAAAGAGCATCCTGAAGGAACTGGGATTTCCGGGAGATATTCAGAGACGAGCTGCCATTGCAACCTACGAATCGGAACTGAATATCATATCCTACGCACAGTCGGGGCATGTGAGACTCCGCATTGGGCCGCACCAGATTCGCATTGACGCCGAAGATAAAGGTCCCGGTATTGAAGATATCGAACTCGCCATGAAAGACGGGTACTCCACGGCAAACGACCGCATTCGGGAGTTGGGATTCGGCGCCGGCATGGGGCTCTCCAATATCAAGAGATGTTCCGACACCTTTGAAATTACTTCAGAACGAGACAAGGGAGCTCATCTGAAAATGTTAATCGATACGCAGTGAGGAATACTATCCCATGGTACTTGCGTCACTGGTGGAACAATTGAATCTTACCGTCAGATGTTGCGGGGAACGGCTTGATCAGAACATATCGGGAGGGTATGTCGGGGATCTCCTGAGTGACGTCATCGCACACAGCGACAGGGGCAACGTATGGATCACCCGGCAATCCCATCACAACATCGTAGCGGTGGCCGAACTGAAGGAACATGCGGGAATCATCGTCGTACTGGGGAGAAACCCTGAAGACGAAACCGTTAAACGGGCCGAAGAGGCGGGAATACCCATTCTCACAACAGAGCTGACCGGTTTCGAAGTGGCCGGCAAGTTGTATGAATTCCTGCACCGGTGATGTGTCCGCAATATTACGATAGGTGATCCGAGGATGGGAAAAGATGCTCCAGGGATACAGGTGTGACCTTCACATTCATACATGCCTGTCCCCCTGCGCGGATCTGGATATGTATCCCACGGCACTGATAGAAAAGACCATTGCCGAAGGACTTGATGTCATAGCTATTTGTGATCATAACGCATCGGAAAATGTGGAATACGTTATCAGGGCCGCCGAAGACAAACCGGTCTTTGTATTCCCCGGGATGGAAATAACGAGCAGGGAAGAGGTCCACATCCTGGCCCTTTTTGACACGCTCGATGATCTGTGGAACATCCAGAATATCGTCTACGGCTCCCTCCACGGAACCAACAGAGAAGAGATCTTCGGATGCCAGCCCATAGTGAACGAGTTGAACGAGGTTGAGGGTTTTAATGAACGGCTCTTACTGGGAGCCACCGATCTTTCGTTGCATGAAGTCTGCGATTCCATTCACCGGATGCACGGCGTCACCATAGCGGCGCACGTGGACCGTGAAGGGTTCAGCATACTGGGCCAGCTGGGATTCATACCACCGGACCTGGCTCTTGACGCCGTCGAGCTGTCAGATGTCGGAGGGAACCGGCACCTCCAGGTGTCGGACTATCCCATTATCAGATCGTCCGATGCCCACGTCATCGGCGATATCGGCAGGAGGACTACCACCGTGTATATGGCAACACCCTCTATTGATGAACTGAAGATGGCCATGTCGGGCCGTCAGGGGAGACGCATCGGATCGTGATGAGGCATGCTGGAACTGTCTTTACATATTCTGGATATAGCGGAAAATTCGGTACGGGCCGATGCAACGGTGATAGAGATAGCAATCGGCGAAGACACCGTCGATGACACACTGACTATCGAAATCAAAGACAATGGGAAAGGTATGAACCGGGATAGTGCAAACAGGGCTCTGGACCCCTTTTTTACCACCAGACGTGTCCGCAGGGTGGGACTGGGACTTCCCCTCTTCGAACAGGCAACAGAGGCGGCCGGAGGGCATCTGGAGGTAGAAACGGAAGAGGGACGGGGCACACGAGTGCTGGCCCGATTCGTCCACAGTCACATAGATCGTCAGCCCCTCGGCAGGATGGCGGATACCATGGCCACCCTCATCGCCGGCAATGCAGGGACAGACTTTCTCTACAGACACCGGAAGGACGGCAGGGAATTTACACTGGATACGAGAGAGATGAAGAAGGAACTGGGAGGTATTCCCCTGAACAATTCCCGGGTCCTGCAATTCATAACACGCTACACCACAGAGGGACTGAAGGAGATCGGGGTTGATCAATGATCGCCTTTTTCAATGACTCTTCTATACAGGAGGACTGAGTGAATGGATGTGGAATACAATGAGCTGTTAGAGGAATTTACACCGGAACAGATCGACAGGCTGGATGATATTATCAGAAAATACCAGGACAGACCGGGCGGGCTTATACCCCTCCTTGAGGAGGCACAGGAATTACTTGGATTTCTGCCCGTCCCTGTGCAAAAGAGAGTGGGACGGGGTCTGAATGTTCCCCTCAGTCACGTCTATGGTGTAGTCACCTTTTATTCTTTCTTTACCATGCACCCGCGAGGCAAACATGTCGTACGGGTATGTCTGGGAACGGCATGCTATGTTCGAGGGGGCAAAAAGATATCGGACAAGATAGAGAAACTCTTCGGCATCAGCGAGGGTGAGACGACTCCCGACCGCATGTTTACCTATGAGACGGTGCGGTGTCTCGGGGCGTGCGGACTGGGACCGGTCATGGTCGTCGATGACGACGTCCATGGAAGAGTAAAACCCGACAAAATCAAAGACATATTGGAACAGTACAATTAAACAAAAAGGTGAACTGATATGGGCAAATTGAAGATTGAGGATCTCAAAAAGATCAAGGAGCGGGTACAGGCGGAAAACGCCCTCAGGGAAGGCGACCGGAGGGTCAAGGTGACGGTTCACATGGGAACCTGCGGCATTGCTGCCGGTGCCCGGGAGGTAATGAACGAACTGATCAGCGAGATAGAGACCGCCAGTGTCTCCGATGTCATCGTCGCGACATCGGGCTGCATGGGATTGTGCAGCAGGGAGCCGGAGGTTACCGTGGAAATCCTCGGCAGTGACCCCATCGTCTACGAACATATGACGCCCAACAAGATGAGACAGGTCTTTAAACGGCATATCCTGGGAGGTGAGATTCAAACCCCCTTCGTCCTCGCCAGGGATACGGAACACAAGGATCAGTAACAACATGCAACCAACACATACATGCGAGGAGGTCACTATCCGATGAAGGTTTTTCGGTCTCACATATTGATCTGCGGAGGAACCGGCTGTCATGCCACTGGAAGCGGAATGGTAAAACAGGCCCTGACCGCAGAGATTTCCAGGCAGGGCCTTACCGACGAAATCAGGATCGTGGAAACGGGGTGTAATGGTTTCTGTGCCATGGGCCCCATTATGGTAATATACCCCGACGGGATCATCTACATGATGGTGCAACCCGACGACGTACCCGATATTGTCGAAGAACACCTGCTCAAGGGAAGGCCCGTGGAGAGACTCCTCTACCGGGAGCCTTCAACGGATGAAGCCATTCCCGAGATGAAGGACATCCCCTTCTTTGCGCACCAGGAACTGAGGGTACTCCGGAACAAGGGTCTTATCGACCCGGAACGAATAGACGAATATATCGCCCGTGACGGCTATGCCGGTGTGGCCAAGGCCCTGACGGAGATGACCCCTGAAGATATTGTCCAGGAGGTACTCGATTCGGGTCTCCGCGGCCGGGGAGGCGCGGGCTTCCCTACCGGTCTCAAATGGAGATTTGCCGCCCAGTCGAAGGGGGACATAAAATATGTCCTCTGCAACGCCGACGAAGGAGACCCCGGGGCGTTCATGGATCGGAGCGTCCTCGAGGCCGACCCCCATGCCGTCCTTGAGGGAATGATCATAGCGGCCAGGGCGATCGGTTCCCATAAGGGATACATTTACTGCCGCGCCGAATACCCGCTGGCCCTTCGCAGACTGGACATAGCCATTTCCCAGGCGAAGGAATACGGTCTCCTGGGAGACAATATCCTCGACACCGGCTTCGATTTCGATCTGGAGATCTATCAGGGCGCCGGCGCCTTCGTCTGCGGTGAAGAAACGGCGCTCATGACATCCATCGAAGGAAACCGGGGCATGCCGCGTCCCCGTCCCCCCTTCCCCGCCGTTTCGGGACTGTGGGGAAAACCGAGCGTATTAAACAACGTCGAAACACTGGCCAACGTTGGACAGGTCATCGCCAAGGGCAGTGAGTGGTTTGCCAGCGTCGGGAACGAACGGAGCAAGGGAACCAAGGTCTTTGCCCTTACCGGTGATGTCAACAATGTGGGTCTCGTCGAGGTTCCCATGGGGACATCCCTGGGGACCATCGTCCACGACATCGGCGGCGGCATACCGAATGGCAAAAAGTTCAAGGCCGCCCAGCTCGGCGGTCCTTCGGGAGGCATGATCCCGGTACAGCACCTCAACGCCCCCATAGACTATGAACACGTGGCCGAACTGGGTGCCATCATGGGCTCGGGGGGACTCATCGTCATGAACGAAGACATGTGTCCCGTCGATATGGCCCGGTTCTTCATGGATTTCTGCCAGGACGAATCCTGCGGTAAATGCGCTCCCTGTCGTGAGGGAACGAAACGGATGCTCGAGATCCTGACCAACATCTGCGAGGGACGGGGCAAGGAGGGCGACATAGAGCTCCTGGAAGAGATGGCCTACATCATCAAGGACTCGGCACTCTGCGGTCTCGGCCAGACGGCACCCAACCCCGTCCTCAGTACCATCCGCTACTTCAGGAGTGAATATGAGGCCCATATCAGGGAAAAACGCTGCCCTGCCGGGGTCTGTGCGACCCTTTTCAAATCGCCCTGTCAGAATGCCTGTCCCGTCGGCATGGATGTCCCCTCATACCTGGCGCTGGTCCGTGCCCGTCGCTTCGACGATGCCTACACGGTGCTGCTCAGGACGAACCCCTTCCCCTCTGTCTGCGGTCGTGTCTGTGACCACCAGTGTCAGTCAAAGTGCAGGCGTTCCACACTGGACGAGTCCCTGGCCATCAAGTTCATCAAGCGTTTCATTACCGACACTGCCGAGCGACCGGCCGTTGAAGCCGTACCGGTAACGAGAGAGGAAACCATCGCCATCATCGGAGCGGGACCGGCGGGCCTGACGGCCGCCAAGGACCTTGCCATCAGAGGATACGATGTCACCGTCTATGAAGAGTTACCGGAACCGGGGGGTATGACCCGCTACGGCATTCCGTCATACAGACTTCCCCGAACCATACTGGCCGGCGAGATCGACGACATCCGGAAACTGGGTGTCGAGATTGTCTGCAACACGCGCGTCGGCCGCGATATCTCCTTCGAACAGGTCACCGAAGACTACGACTATGTCTATCTCGCCCCCGGTGCGCATAAGAGCATGAAGATGCATATTGCCGGTGAGGAACTCCAGGGTGTCTTTGGCGGCGTTGAATTTCTCAGGGACTTCAATATCGATGAGGCGGCCTGGCTGTCGGGTGAAAAATCACTGGGAAGCAAGGTGGCCGTCATCGGCGGCGGGAATTCCGCCATTGACGCGGCACGCTGTGCCGTCAGGCTCGGTGCGGAGGTAACCATACTCTACCGCCGAACGCGTGAGGACATGCCCGCAGCGGACGAAGAAATCGTCGCCGCAGAGCACGAGGGAATCAAGATCGAATACTATGTGGCCCCCACGGAGATCATCGGTGAAAACGGTACCGTCACGGGCATCACCTGTCAGAGAATGAAGACGGGCGACTTCGATCGCAGCGGCAGGAGACGACCCATGCCTGCGGAGGGATCCGAGTTTACGCTCTCTGCCGATTCCATCATTGCCGCCATCGGCCAGTCACCCGACCTGTCCTTTGTTGCGGAACAGGGCGGCATTTCCATCAACAAATGGGACTGCTTTGACCTCGCCGACGGCAGCAAATCCTGCACAACGAGTGATAAGGCCTTTGCCGGCGGCGATGCCGTGACGGGGCCCTGGACCGTTATCGGAGCCATTGCGGCGGGCCACCAGGCGGCAGAAGACATTGACGATGCCATACGTCAGCGGAATGGCGAACCGGCCTGGGAAGGACCGGCAGACGACGGTATCGTCATACCCTTCGAGATTGACGAAGACACGGAGGAACAGCCCCAGGCAGTCATGCCCGAGCTCGAGGCCGCCCGCAGGAAGACAAACTTTGATGAGGTTGAACTGGGCTACGGCATAGACGAGGCAATCAAAGAGGCGTCGCGCTGTCTGAGGTGTGATGCCGAAATATAGACGTATCGGGAAATGGTGCACGCCCTATGTATGCCACGCATCTCGTATACCGTTCACATAGGAGCACATAATGGAGAACAAGTTTTTATTGACCATCGATGGAAGGGAACTTGAAGCAACACCGGGGCAAACGATTCTGGAAGTCGCCCGGGCACATGGGATATATATACCGACACTGTGCTACTATCCCGGAACAAGCACTGCGGGCGCCTGCCGCGTCTGTGCCGTCGAGGTGGAAAACGCCCGGACCCTGGTGGCATCATGCTGCATGCCCGCAAGCCCCGGCATGGTCGTCAAGACCGACACGAAGCGGGTCCTTGACGCCAGACGAATGGTCGTGGAACTCCTCTGGGCATCGGGAAACCACAATTGTCTCACCTGTGAAAAGAATGGAGACTGCGAACTGCAGGACCTGGTCTATGCAATGAAAATCGAAGTGCCCCGCTTCGAAACCGATCCCCCGGGACACAGGATCGAAGATTCGAACTCCATGATCAGGAGAGACCTCGACAAATGTATACTCTGCGGCCGGTGTGTGAGAGTCTGCAGTGAAATCAGGGGCAACAGTATCATTGATTTCTCCATGCGCGGGTCGAAAGCAAAAATCACTCCCGCCTTCTATGATGATTTGATTGATTCCGAATGCGAGTTTTGCGGTTCCTGTGTCCAGGCCTGTCCCGTCGGCGCCCTGACATTTAAACAGGCGAGGTTTGGCGGTCGTCCCTGGGAAGTTCAAAAGGTACGCACAACCTGTCCTCACTGCGGAGCGGGCTGCCAGATGGAATTGTGGGTACACAAAGGCACCATTGGCGCAGTCTATGGTGTTGAAGACACAGATACCGAAAACAGGGGGCAACTGTGTGTCAAGGGTAGATTTGGCCTTGACTTTGTCCACAGTACAGAACGCCTGACAAAACCCCTGATAAAAAAGAATGGAGCGTTTCACGAGTCGAGCTGGGACGAAGCGCTGGATCTGGTAGCCTCCAACTTCAAGAAGATTCAGGAAGAACATGGAAGTGATGCCCTGGGAGGCATAGCATCCTCCAAATCCACCAATGAAGATGTATACCTATTCCAGAAATTTATACGTGTCTGTCTCGGCACGAATAATGTAGATTTCTGTACCCGTTTCTGTCACACACCCAGTGCAGTTGCCCTCACCCGTGCCTTTGGCGGTGGCGCAATGACAAACTGCATGCGCCTATCCGAAAAAGCTGATGTTATCTTGGTATCAGGTCTTAATTTGACCGAGATGTGTCCGGTGCCGGGCGCACTGATAAAAAAGCTGGTAACATCCGGTAATCTTAAACTTATCATTGTAGATCCGAGAAGAATCAAGATAATAGATAATGCCGAGATCTGGCTGAGCCCGAAGATTGGTACCGATGTCGCGTGGACCAATGGCATGATGCATGTGATTATAAATGAAGATCTTTACGACCATGATTTTGTAGAGAATAGAACGGAAGAATTTGATAGATTAAAAGACATGGTTTCAAGCTACACTCCGGAAAAGGTAGAAGAAATTACAGGAATCCCCGGAGAAAAGATCGTTGAAGCAGCGAGACTCTATGCCGCGGCAGATAATGCATCTATTTTATACGGCATGGGTGAAACCCAGCATATCTATGGGACAGATAATGTTTCGGCCCTTTGTAACCTCGCACTGCTTACCGGCAATGTGGGAAAAGCGGGCACGGGCGTTAATACCATAGCAAAACAGAACAATGGTCAGGGTGCCGGTGACATGGGGTGCCTGCCACCTATTTACCCCGGAGGCCAACCAGTTTCAAATTCAGAGGCCAACGAAAAATTCGAGAAGGCATGGGGCACAACACTATCCATGAAACCCGGAATAACAGAATCGGATATGGTAATCACGAAAGGTAACATCAAAGGTCTTTATGTGGTAGGCGGCAATCCGATGAGAAGTGGCCCAAATCTCAACAATATCGAAGAAGTAATGGAAGATATGGATTTTATAGTGGTACAGGATATGTTCTTAACCGAAACAGCAAAGGTCGCTGATGTGGTTTTGCCTGCCTGTTCTTTCGCTGAAAAAGAGGGCACCTTTACCAACACCGCCCGACTCATACAACGGGTGCGTAAGGCAGTCGATCCCGTAGGAGAGAGTAAACCGGACTGGGAAATTCTATGCGAACTCGGCAGGAAAATGGGCCATGAATGGAATTACTCCAGTCCGAAAGAGATAATGGACGAGATAGCTTCACTGACCCCCCCCTATGGAGGTGTTTCTTACGACCGTTTGGACAAGGGTGGTATACGCTGGCCCTGTCCGAACAACGATCATCCCGGCACCCCATATCTATGGAAGGAAAAGTTCAACACGGCAAGCGGTAAAGGAGTCTTCTTCCCGGCAGATTATAATCCGCCGGCAGAATTGCCTGATGAGGAATACCCATTCATACTCAGTACGGTTAAAGAACTGTGCCACCTTCATACCGGGTCATATACAAGATATTCAAAGGCATTGGCTGAACTATCGCCCGATGATTTATTGGGAATTAATCCTTTAGATGCCAAAAAGCTGGGAATTAGAGATGGAGATGATGTAAAATTGAGATCACGCAGGGGTGAAATTGTGATCGGGGCAAAGACTTCAGGAAACATCCCCGAAGGGACAGTCTTTTCCACGTTTCATTCGAGTAAAATACCGGTAAACGTCCTGACGACTGATACCCTTGATAAACTTGGAATGACGCCCGAATTAAAGATGTGCGCGGTTAAAATAGAACCTGTCTGAAGTGATGCCGCGACAACCAGAAGTCAGGATAAAAGACCACGCAGCTTCCATGCTTTTTCTTGCTCCTGACGTCTGAATAGTTGATCTCACGGTCATTGGCGTAACAAAGTGGTCCCATGGATGGAACCCCCTTTTTGTGGGCGTTACGCAAAGAACAATCTATGGTGCCGTGGGCCGAGTGAGTTTTTGTATGCAATTTCCTAACCGGAAATTACTGTTGAAAATCAGGTAAAGAGGAGACATGTTCCCGTCGATTTTAGATCTTGCTGCCTTAAGCTCTTTTATGCCTTTACAACTACTCCACAAATTAAGGAGCACATAATGGATGAAAAAATGCTACTTTCGATTGATGGAAGGGAAGTTAAAGCAACACCGGGTCAAACGATTCTGGAAGTCGCCCGGGAAAATGGGATATATATACCGACACTGTGCTACTATGCCGGAACGACCAATGTCGGTGCCTGCCGTGTCTGCGTCGTCGAGGTGGAAAATGCCCGGAGCCTGGTGGCATCATGCTGCATGCCCGCAAGCCCCGGCATGGTCGTGAAGACCGACACGAAGCGGGTCCTTGACGCCAGGCGGATGGTCGTCGAACTCCTCTGGGCATCGGGAAACCACAACTGTCTCACCTGTGAAAAGAACGGAGACTGTGAGCTGCAGGATCTCATCTATG
>Ga0272441_10003003_pt1 | contig 33097 bp, 26 predicted proteins | sample SSMProp6N_FD_193582 | JGI IMG/M metagenome (GOLD analysis project Ga0272441, IMG submission 193582) | Marine sediment archaeal communities from Little Sippewissett salt marsh, Falmouth, MA, United States - SSM-Prop-6N | ecosystem: Environmental > Aquatic > Marine > Wetlands > Sediment ... | reverse complement strand
TTCGGCACGTCCCAACGACGAGCCGGAACCCGGGTGTGCGAAACAAAGCCAATCCGCGCCCGCCCGCTACGCCAAACGAACCCAATTACCACACGGCCTAAAACGCCAGAAATCACGCTGCACAAACAATTTAAGAGAAACTCGCCACGAAATCGCCCCGAAAAAACGAACCCAATCTGGGCGTCTCCCGGCACCGAACCGGGACCCGGGCGTGCGAAACAAAGCCAATTCACGTGCGACCGGCTGCGCCAAACGAACCCAATTTCGAGGCGCCCGAAAACGCCCGAACCAACGCTTCAAAAAGGAGTGATGAGAAATCCGCCGCAAAACCGCCCCGAGAAAACGAACCCAATTTGCCCGCCTCCCGGCCCGGTGCCGGGGCCCGGGCGCGCGAAACGAAGCCAATTCACCCTCGGACAGCAGCGTCAAACGAAGCCAATGTGCACAGCCCCCCGAAGACTGGAACCTCCTTGTCTAAGAGGATTTGTAGGAAATCAATCGCAGAACCGCCTCGCAAAAACAAACCCAATTCCCGCGCGGCCCGGATGGACGCGCAGACGGAGTCGGATGGATTCGAGCTATGCGGAGGACCCGCTCCTAATTGTACATGAAGTAGACGGTGGCGTTGCAGTCCCGATCCACCCGGACGCGAATCCAGTGGGCCGAGAATCCGTCGGGGAACTCGTGGTGCTGGTAACCTTTGCGGAAGCGGAGCACCTGGTAGCGCTGCCAACTGCCGTCGCCCAGAAAATCCACCTCGAAGGCAAACTCCACGTGCTCTTCGCTGTCATGAGTGACGTGCACGACCTTCTTATCGAAACCGGTCATGAGGAACGGGTCGGAGACCTGGCCCGCTTTGACGGGCGTATCCCACCACGGCCCGCCCCAGCCGGTGGGCTTGCCCATCTGCCAGAGATCGTCGATGTTGCCGAACCACAGGCCCGATTGCGGCTGGCCCTGGTCGTGGTCGATCTGGTCGGAGGCCATGACGAACAGGCCCCGCCAGTGGCAAAAGTCCGGCACGACGCGCAGGTGCGAGCAGATCGGGCGGATACCCCAGATGCGTCCGGCATAGGAGAAGGCGGGCAGCTCGTAGAACATGCCGTGAGCGTCCATCAGCAACCGCTCGGTGACCGCGTGGCGAATCCGCGTCCATTCCGTGTTCCAGGCATGGTCCCAGGTATGACTGGCCTTCGGCAGCAGGTAGCGCTGCCACTTGCCTTTGACCAGTGCCCGCAGCACAACGCTCGAGCGGGTCCAGCCGATGGCGTAGATCGTATGCCCCCCGTAGGAGCCGCCGCTGGCGCTGCCGTGAACCTCGACGAAGGGATTGCGTTCGATGATCGTCCATTTCTTTCCGTCCCATTCGGCGAGGCGCCCGGCGTCACGCTGCCCGAGGAACTCCTTCTCGTCGTAGGTGTTGTTGGCCACGACGACGCGTCCCTGGGCGGTGTAGCCGCTCTTGAAGTGTTCCTTGGCGTTGGTGATTTGAAGCTCCTCCACGAGATTGAACAGCTTCTTCGCCTCCAGCGTATGGACGTCCACCTCCCAGAAGCGTCCCTCCATGCCCAGGAAGTAGACCTTGTTCTTCGGATCGGTCAGATGCGCGCAGGTGGCCGCCAGCCGGTACCGCTTGAGCTCTTCGATAGTCCGCACGTTGGCGTCCGTGTCGATCGCATAAGGACCGATGAAGGCCTGGCCGCTGGGCCAGTGGGCCATGCGGTTGGCGAACGTCCCGGTGACCGAGGCGGGATGTCGCCTCATCGTCATATCGTCTTCAATCTCGTACAGACCCAGACCCTGCCCGCGAATGTGCGCGACGTAGCCTACGGCCCAGAGCTTGTCGGCCCACGGAATCAACGCGCCGATCCCCGCCTCCGAAGTGCTGCCCAGACCATGGGCCATCACCGTCATCTGCGGAAAGACGCCGCCGACCCGGACGGGCGCCGGTGCGACCTGCTGCTCGTCTTCGCTCTGCGTCAAATACGCCCGCAGCGCCCGCGCGAGGCTGCGCCCGAAAGCCCGGGCGCTGTCGGGCGGCACGGTTTTGCCGCCGGCGTTGGCATAAGGAATCTCGAAGGGCGCGACCAGACGGATTCCGTCCAACCCACTCGCCCATCGGCTGCTGCTCTTGCCCTGGTCGTAGTTGGTGCCCGTGTTCCAGGCCTTGCCGAAGGGCAGATTGTCCGAGGCGCGGTACACCAGCGGACCGGTTTGCACCTGTTCCAGGATGCGCCCGAACGCGCGCTGCTGCCGCCACATGCGCTCGTCGGAGCTGCCCACGATGTAGATCACTTCGTTGTGAGGGCCCCGGATGTAGGGACAATGCAGATCGAAGGCGGCGCGGAGTTTGCCGTTGGACCAGTTGGGTACGAAGGTCCGCAGCGCGGCAACGGAGGGATACAAGCTCTTGCCGACGTAGTCGCGATTGTGGTCGCGGGGCTTGCGGTTCTTGCCCTGGTCGCCTTCGGCGACGCCGTCTTTGTCCATGAACGGCACGGCCAGGATTTCGACGTTGCGCCGGAACCAGAGGCCGTCGTCATCGCCGGCAAGGACGGCGTCCAGCAAACCCTCCAAGACGTAATTGGCCATCATTTCGCAAGCATGGTGTCGCGCCGTCAGCAGGACCCGGTACGTGACGTCACCGTCGAGCCGGCCGACGTGGAGACGCTCGACGCTGCGGCCCTTCCTCGTTTTGCACAACTCCTGCACGGAGAGATACGGGCTGTCCTTGTGACGGGCGAGAAAGTCCTTGAGGTTCTTCTCCTGATAGGGCACGGCAAAACAGAACCGCACGGCCCCGGCGTTGTCGGCAAAGGCATACTCGAACGAGGCGTCGTGCACGGCCTCGGCTCCGAGCCAGGTCCAGGTCTTGCCCTCGTCGGTGCTGACGGCCGGCCCGCGCACACCGATGGGACTGCGATCGGCGAACTGAAACGTCAGCGTCCGCCCGGCGGCGCCGCGCACCCGGAAATTCCAGTAGAACCACCAGCCCTCCGTGTCGCGCAGGTCAGGCCGCAAGTGGATCGTGTCTCCGTCGATTCGATCCACAATGATGTTGCCGCCCGGATAATGGGCGTCTATGGCCACCGACGCCGCCTGCGCCGCCGAACGGGCGTCGCAGAGGCCAGGCCCCAACCCAACCAGAAATCCAAAGACCAGGAGGAGGCATAGCGGCATGTTTGACAAGCGTGAAGGACCCGTTAAGCCGTCACGGGCGGGCGACCGGAGGAAACGCATTCTTCAACTCCCTTCCAAAGCACAATCCACAATCCGTTGCCAAATGCGATTGGCGGTATGGTCCTCGACTATATTCTGTCCCGCAAACGGTGTCAACGCTCTCCGAACCGCCACAACACGGGTTGTCTGGGCAATCTATCGGGCAGCATTGTTTTTGGCTACGGGTGGCAGCGTCAAGGCTGAAGGACTTGGCGATGGCGCAACGGCCGGGGCTCGTATCGCGCCACACGCAGCAGACAAGTCCCCCATCGCCAAGCTAGCGCTTGACGCTGCCACCCGCATGCCAGAATATTTTCACAGACACAACACGGGTGCATCCGGCGGGCAACGCCTGCGCGTACGCGAACCGGAGACGGCGCGGATCGAACGTAGTGCGTTAACGCGTGTAGGATTGTGGAGAAATTGTGGACAGCGGAGAGAGGGGCGAGAGAACCGTCCGAAAATGTCAGTTTTCTTCGGGGCCGCCGATGGCGCTCTTTTGAAGCAGGCGCTGGCAGCTTTCGCAATCGCAGGCGCCGACCAGGCGCAGATGCGAGATGCCGGCCAGACGCCGCGTCTCGATCAAACGGGCGCCCTTGGCTTCCATCTTGCGAAAGGCCATCTTGGCCTCGCGGTTGTCGTGATAACCCACAGCATCAACGACGACAGCGACGCTCTTATCCCGCTGGAGCAGGCCCAGAGCCATCGCTTTGACCGCCCCTTCGGCACAGGCGCCGATCAGCACAAACTCGGCGGCGCAGATTTCGCTGAGCAGACGGTCGATTCGCGGCTCCTCAAACGGGTCCACGCAGCGCTTGTGCAGGATCACCTGCCGATAACGGCGGAGCATATCGCGCGGGAGGTCCGTATTTCCGTCGGCCGGGAAACAAATGCGGCTGCCGACGAGGGTATAGCTGATCTTCCGTTGACCGGGCGTGCCGTCGATACAGTACCGGGGCTCGCCGTTATGATTGTTGCAGTCGGGATAAACCTCACAAGTGGAGATCAGAGGAACGCCTTTGGCGCGCGCCCACGCCATCATGCGCCGAATGTGGGCCAGCACCCGCCGGTGATTTCTGATACAGGCGCTGCCCTCGGCCAGAAGGAAATCCCTCTGCGTGTTAACGTCGATGACCACCTGTCTCCGCTTGGCCCTGATCATTTGAAGTATCATCCTTACAACTTCCTTTCCGGGCACCCACCATTCCACGTATTCAAGAATACGCCATGGCCCACAAAAGGGTTCAACACCCTATTAGTCGAGTGCCAATCCGAGACACTTTAGTAACGGTCGCATCCAAATTTTCCTTGTGTCTTCACTCGACTTTGACCTTTTTATATAATGGCCGGTGAAAATCCTACTGTGGGTAGTCTGATTTGCTTATTGGGACGTGAGAGAACGATGACGCGAACGTTAAAAGAATATGCGGACGTTGTAGTAAAACTGGAAGACTGGGACACGAAAATAAATTTTACCCAGATTTTCGGACGCACCGCCCCGGTGCACATCGAGGTCGGTTCCGGGAAAGGAACGTTCCTGGTGCACCAAGCGCAGGCGCAGCGCGAGGTGGATTTTTGGGGAATCGAGTGGGCGCGCAAGTTTTATCGTTACGCGGTGGACCGTATCGGGCGTTGGGGCCTGACCAACGTCCGCTTGCTCCGCACCGACGCCGTGACGTTCCTGCGCGACTTCGTGCACGAAGAGAGCGTGGACTGCTTCCACATATATTTTCCGGACCCCTGGCCGAAGAAGCGTCACCACAAGCGGCGTTTCCTCCAGGCCTCGAACGTGGAGATTCTCCTTCGTTGCCTGCGGCCGGGCGGTGACATCCGTATCGCCACCGATCACGACGAGTACTTCGAGCAGATCGCCGAGGTGGCCGCAACTTACCGCACCAAGCTGGACCAGATCGAATTCGTCAGGCCCGCCGGGGCCGACGACGGCGAATGGACCGGAACCAACTACGAACGGAAATACCTCAAGGACAACCGGTCGATCCACACACTGGCCCTCAGAAAACCCGTGTAATGGACTGCAGGAGACCTCCGAGCGATAGCGAAACGTGGCCTCCTGACGCTCCAACCGCGACGGCCCCGAAGAAGCAGGGTCACCGCGTGGGATTCACCTTGTTCTCGTCGGGGTTGAGCTGAGGCTCTGCCAGCGGGTTATAGGTCCCAGGCATGCGGTCGCGCGAACCGATCGAGCGCCAATGCCCCACCCAGCGCAGACACTCGCGCCGGTTCAGATCGACCTCGGCCCAGAAAACGCCATCCTTGCCCCGGTTGGAGGCCAGGATTCGGCCCATCGGGTCGATAACGAGGCTGCTGCCGTCATAGACCGAGGGAACCATGAACACGCCGTTGTCGCGGGCCCGCACGCGGAAAACCGTCTCGCCGTTGACCATGCCGTCCGCGTCGGGCAGGGTGTTGCCCCAGGTGGGCGCGAAGATGATCTCCGCCCCCTTCAGCGCCAATATGGCGGTCGGCTCGGGAAAGAACCAGTCGTAGCAGATCTGCATCGCCACCCGCCCGAAGTCCGTATCGAAGACCGGATATTCCCGCCCGGGCCGCACGCCCTGCTTCCACTCCTCGCGCGGCAGGTGCGTCTTGCGGTACGTCCCGGCGATGCGACCCCACCGATCGAACAGGACCGCCGTGTTGTAGACGACGTCGCCGGCGCGTTCGGTCAAACCCGCCACCACCCAGATGCGGTTCCTCCGGGCCGCCTTGCCCAAGCGGTCCGTCACGGGCCCCGGAATCGGCTGGGCAACCTCCGGCAGCGACGCCCGCGTACCCACACGCGTAATCACCTCGCCCAGGCAGACAATATCCAGGCCAAGCTTTCCGGCCGCGTCGATCTGCTCGCACCACAGCTTCAGATTGTTCTCGGGTGTGCTTCCGCGCGGGCGCAGAAACACGGTGCCGATCTTGACGGTGCGAGGCGCCGGCGGCGCCGCCGCGCGCACGCTGACGTGCTTCCACAAAACCGACCCGGCTCCGGGCCATTTCACTTCCAGCGACAACCGCGCCGCATTCGCTCCTTCCGGAGCAACGAAGACGTCGGAGAACTGCGAGGTCCGGCCGTCCACAACGGGTCCGCGCACCAGCATCCCCGCCGGATGGATCAGCCGTCCGTTCTTCAGCCAGCTTATCCGCACGATAACCGAGCGATACGGAGAGGCGATGTCACGCAGCTCGCACTCGGCGGACACGCGATACGCTCCGCCGGGCCGAATGCCGGTGATGTCCTGGGTTACGCCACCGACCGCGTAGGGATCGCCCGCCGACGCGACCAGAAGACCGCCGGCCACCGCCTGCGCGCGGCAGGCCGCCGCGTCCCAGGCCGGCTTCCACAACGACCAGCCGTCGGGCAGCAACGCCCCGCCCTTCGTCTCAAAGCGAGAGTTGACAACCATCTCCCCGCCGGCATCGGCGCCCAAGCATGGAAGCACCGCAACCGACGTGCCGAGGACCAGCAATATCGTGACGTCCAACCATCGAGACATCTTCACGCCTCACTTATCTGCCACCCGTCGAAATGAATCTCTCCACCCAGTACCGCGTGCGATCCAGATAGTATTCCGGCTCGCGCGGCCGGTAGTCCTCGTACTCATAGCCCGGAATCTGCTTCGGAACCGCCGGCTCGATCTGCGTGCCCTCGTGCCACTCGTTAAAGGAAGTCACGCCGATGATCTCCGGATCCGCCGCCAGGGCCGTCTCGAATTCGCGGTCGTAGTAGGCCCCGTTCTCGCGCGAGCGCGTGTTGCGTCCGTTCCACGGGCGGATGCGCGTGTCATCATAGCCGGGCCCGACGCAGGGAATGAAAAGCTTGTCGTGACGTTGGGCCCACCGCGCGAGCTTCGCCCAGTTCGCGGGCGTCGAGCCGTAGGTGAAACCTTCCGTCGCAAAGTACGTGTAGAATCCGTCGAAGCCGCCCTCTAACATGAAGGCCTCCTCGCGCTGCTTGACCCAGAGCCCGATCACGATCGAATCGTAGCGCGTCCCGCGAATCGAGTTCCTGCCCTCGGGCGAAAGGACCGTCGCCCATTCTTTCGCGGGCGTGAGATAGGAATCATAGACGTAGAACATCGGCCGGCCCCAGCCCGCGCCATGCCGGTAGAACGCGGGGTGCGAGCCGTACTGGTCGATGATAGTGACGACGGCCTCGCGCGTCGTCGTCGCGTTGCGGCCCGGGAACGGTTCGATGTGAAAGCAGACCTTGACGCCGTGCTCGCTCGCGCCGTCCAACAGTTTCGGAACCACCTTGTCGGAATAGTCGCCGATGCCCCACCACGAGGTGCAGATCGTCCCGACGCCCGCCCGGCGCAACATCCGCATGTGTGCGGCGATGTCACCGGCGCTGTTGGAACTGTAGCAGCCCAGCTTGGGATAGAAATTCGCCGCGATGTCCTCGCCGCCCGGATACTGCCTGGCCTTACCCTCTTTGACGAACTGCCCCATGCTCCAGTGCGCGTACGCGCCATCGGTCTGCGGATTGCAGTACCACGGATAATAGAACACGTGAACGCGAGAACACGGCTTCACGTAATTCGGCACAGCAGCATTTTGAGCGACCGCACCAGTCGCAAGGCCGAAAGACAGAATTGCCAAGCAGAAGCCGATCTCAAAAGCACGCTCTTCTCGATTCGTCGACAGAACACTCATGGTTGTTTCACTCCCGGGCGACTCGTCCCTGTTCCTTGTCAATCTGTACTTCGCTCACACCTGCCCCCAGTATGTCAGCATGGGCATCAAGCCCATCCTACCGGGCCGTCAGGCGCGCCAGGGCGGTCCTGGCCACGCGGGCGACGTACTTGTCTTTGTCCTCGGTGGCAGCCCGAATCCGGGCCAGGGCGGGACGCGCCCTCTCTCCGATCTTGCCCAGGGCGATCATTGCGAACAACCTGGCCTTGTCGGTTGGATGCTGCAACGCCGCTACCAGCACGGGCAATCCGCCGTCTGCGTCCCCCCAATCGCACATGGCATGTGCGGCCGCGATGCGAACCACGACCGACGGGTCTCGCAGCCGGCCGCTCACAGCCGTCTTGGCCAAACCGATGTCGAGGCCATACTTGCAGGAACCGTGCAGAGCAACGATCACCCTGTACCGGATCGCAGGATTGGCGTCCTCGACACGCGACAGTAGCGCGTGCGGCGCGTTGGCCCCAAGGAAATCCGCTTCCGTCGACTTGAGCAATCGCATGTGGAGGTTTGCCGCATCGAACATATCTTTCCAATGTTTCGTGCGTGTAACGGCCGGTTTGTCGCTGAGCGCGTCGCCCAGTTGGAACCGAACGACCTCGCTGTCGCGAAAACCGAGCCGGCAGGCCTTGGCGTACAAGGTCTCTCCGGGACGCAGGGCCACGGGCTCGACGTAAAGCAACCAGCCAGTCTTGTTCTTTGGATCGCCGCCGATCCGGTAGGCCATCGAGGCCCCTTGTGTCGAGCAGGCGATGGTTACATTTCCACCCCGCTTCGCATCGCCTCGGAGCCGGGTGACAACGGGCTCGCCTGTTTGGGCGTACTTTCCGCGCGGCCGCTTCATCTCATCGAAGATCGGCTCGGGCAGCAGACCCACGTCGTGCGTATCTCGATACCATTTCCGGTGGGCCTGGCGCAAGCGTTCCAGCACGTCCTTGTACCTGGCGTTCTTCGCGAGATTCTGCACTTCGTGTGGGTCCCGGACCGTGTCGTAAAGTTCCTCGACCGGCTTGGTGGGCTCGAAGTACTGTTTCTGCGGCCCGACCAGCTTGCCCTCGGCATGAAGACGGCGCATCTCTTGCATCGTCGGCATCTGGTTCATATACTCGATGTCCTGCCCGCGCGAGACATACCACATATAATTGCGGATATATTTATACCGTTTATCTCGGACCACGCGAATCAGGTCATACGCCTCGTCCATGCGATCGCGGGCGCCGTAGACATACTCGCGGGGTTTGGCCTTGCGCCGGCCCAGGAACGCGCGGCCCTGGATGTGCTTCGGGATCGAAAGGCCCGCCAGGGAAAGCATGGTCGGCGCCAAGTCGATAAACGCGATGAGATCGTCATTGGTCGAGCCCGGCTTGAGTGCTTCGGGATTGCCCGGCGAGACGAGCTTGCGCCACTTCGGAGGCACGCGGATCAGCAGCGGCACCCGACTGCCCGAATCATAGACCCAGCGTTTGGCGCGCGGCAGCCCGCGCCCGTGGTCGCCCCAGAACCAGACGATCGTGTCCTCGGCCAGCCCGTCGGCTTCGAGCTGATCGAGGACCTCTTTGACCTGCTTGTCCATGAGCGTGATGATATCGTAGTACTGGGCCCAATCCTGGCGCACCTTCGGCGTATCGGGATAATACGGCGGCAACTCGGCCCGAGCCGGATCGTGCCGTTCGTCGGGCCCCAGGCTGTCGAGCCGTTTCATCATGGCGGCGCTGCGGTTGCGGATCTGGCTCTCGTGCGTGGTCGTGAAGTTGATCACGGTGAAAAACGGCTTGCCCTTGGGCCGGTTTCGCCAATGTCCCTGGCGACTGCACTCGTCCCAGGCAGTCAGCGGAGCGTCAAACTGGTAGTCGGTCTTGACGTTGTTGGTGCAGTAATAGCCGGCCGCCCGCAGATACTCGCTGAAACACTTCACGTAGTGCGGCGGCACGCCCTTGCAGCGCATGTTGTGGGTCCCGATCGTGGTGGGGTACATCCCCGTGATGATGCCCGACCGCGTCGGGGCGCAAACCCCCGAATGAGAAAACACGTTGTCGTAGCGCACCCCCTGCCCGGCAAAACGATCCAGGTTGGGCGTGACGGCATAGCCGTCGCCGTAGCAGCCCAAGTCCGGACTGATGTCCTCGGTGCTGATCCACAGAAAGTTCGGACGCTCCGGGCGCCGCGCCGGCCCGCCGGCAAGCGGGACCTGAGGCAGCAGCAGCGCCGCCGCCGAACCCGATGCCATGCGCAAGAAACCTCTGCGATTCAGACCGCCTTGCGAATACGACATGCACTTAACCTCCACGCAAAACCAACCGGATGCATTTGCGGCCGACCTCCACTTGCCTGTTGGCAAGCTCAACGAGGCGTGCCGATGATTTTCAGAGAGTCTTCGAGGACGGGTAGCGCCTTGGTCTGGACCTGCGGATCGTCGGCCTTGCCCGTGACTTCCATGCGCACCACGGCGCCGCCCAGGCCTTCGGTGAGGGATTGCAGAACCGTGGGCTCGGCGGCGGCGACGCGTCGGCCGCGCGCCGTAAGCGACAGATCGACCGTCCCGCTGGGCAGATCCATCGTTCCCGAGCCGGCGAAGGCAATATTCGGGCCCGACATTTCGAATTCCTCGATCAGCAGCTTGTTTCGCTTCAAGTAGGAATCGATCAACATTCGCTCGAACGTGTAATCGGTCGAGTGCGTGATCTGCAACACCGAAAGAAGCTTGGCCAGCGGCGAGACCTTGCCCACCTGCATCTCCACGACATCGACCCGGCAGATGCCCAGCCGGGAAGAGCCGTCTCCGATGCGGGCGCCGAGACTGAGGGAGGCATCCATGGTGCCACTGCTGTACTGCTTTTCGGCCACGTCGTCGGCCCGGCCGGCCAACAGGAACTGCTGCAACTGGACTTTGTTGAACGCCACGTGCAGCATGTACTGCAGGAGCCCTTCGTCCACCTTGTCGATCTGGAGGTTGCCGAGGATTCTGCCGCCGTGGCAATCGCCGAAAAAATTCGCCGCCGACCATCGTCCGGTATTGGGATCGAATGCAATGTCGGCTCTCAGATCGGTCATCGACTTGCCGCGTATGGTGAGCCGCTCGGCGTCCAGCGCCAGCCGGGCGTCTTCTAAGCCGCCCTTCGTATCGTACGCACCCGCCAGCGCCAGGACCCCGTCCAGTTGCGTCCCGGCGCCGGACAGATTCAGGTCGCACGTCTTGAGGCGGGCCTTGCCGTCGAACGTGACGCGGGTATCGTCCGGCGCCACCTTCGAGAGCGTCACCGTCTCCAGATCCAGGTCAAACGGCCCCTGCGGCGCCAGGTCGCCATAAACACCGGAAAATGCCTCCGGCAGTGCTTTTCCAAGTTCCGGCGTGAAGGAAATGTCACGCGCCTTGACCTGGAGAGCGCCGTCGCGAAGCCCGTCCTTCGTCAGATTGAGCCGCCCGTCGAGCCACACCGACGGCTCTCCGTCCGAGCCAGCCGCCTCCGGGCGGGCCCTGACGTTCTGCAACGTCACGCCGCCCCGGTCGATCCGCACGGTTCCCCGAACGTCGCCGAGCGGATACGAGAAACGCGGGTGTTCGATTCGGTTCCCGAGGCAATCCACGGCGACCGCGTACCCGAGCGGCTCGTTGGGATCAACGGCCTTGACATCAACAGTGAGATTCACCTTGCCTTCCGGGTGGAATCGTGCAACCTGAGGTTCCAGCGAATCCGGCAGCAGACTCATAAGCTTCTCGTCCAGAGCCACGTCCTCGGCGGTGACTCTGAACTGCACGTGCTGCGTGGCGTTGTCGTCGCCCAACTGCACGCCGCCGGCCAACGTCACCGGACTTTGTCCGTACCGGCCGGCAAACTCCTTGAAATTCAGCGATTTCGGTGTAACCGAAACGGCTGCCGAAACGTCGGAGAGTGTCAGGGGCAATTTCTTCGGCCGCAGAGAATCCAGGTCGAGGGAAACGTCCGCGAAAAAGTCCCCCGCCGCAACGTCGTTCGCATCTCCGCTCGTGAAGACCCTGGCGCGCACATCCGCCGACCCGTCCACATCGTATTGCTGGTACAACCGTTCGTAAGACGGAGGGAGCACCGCAGCCAAGGTCGCATCCAGCGGAATGGAATTGGCGTCCACGTTGATATAATAGGCGGGCTTGCCGGTGCTGCGACCGGTGACCTTGCCGCCGATGTCGATCCGCCGCTGCCCCGCCGTCGAGACCACATCCGAGATGATGACACTGTCGTCGTCAAGGTACAGCTTGCCCGTGAGACCCTCGAGCGGGTAAGGAAACTTGTGATATTGCGCCGCCACGCCGCGCAGATCGACGGAAACGTACCGGCGTTTCTCGGTCGGCGACGTTCGCGTCACTCCATAGTCCACGCCGACGAAGCCGGTCGGTTCAAAGGCGTCCCAAAGCTGCTTGTGTTCCAACCGCAGAGCCGCGTAGAGATCCTCGTCGAGGATCATGTTGTCACTGGTAACGCGGTATTGGTACTGGCGTTCGTCGCCGTACCCCTTGGTCCAACCCTCGATCGCCAGATTCACGTCGCCGTGCCGCCCCGTGATGGCGTTGGCGACCACTCTCGATTCGGTCAGGTCCAGCTCCCCGGCCAGATGATGAATGGGATAAGGAAAGTTGCGGTAGCAGATCGAGACGTCCTCGCATACCACCTTCCCGGCCAGCCGACTCTCCCCCGGCTGGTTGAGGTTCCCCTCAACGTCGACTTTGATTTCCCCGACGGTCCCGGAGGGCTGATACCGGGCAAAGAACCGTTGCAGCGTCGCCACGGGCCCCGACTCCCGCATCGCGTCCGGTACGAGCATGCGGAACGTATCGACTTCCGGACTCTGCTTGCTGTGCAAATCCTGCACGCGTAGAGTCAGCTTATAATCGCCTTTGCGACTGTAGCGCAGATCGGCGGCCAGGACGTCCACCGCCCAGGCCCGCTCGAGCGAGGGGATGTCCGTGGAGGACAACCCGCCGGCCAGCGCCAGCTCGCCCGGTCGCCAGTAGCCGCTCAGCGAGCTCTCGCCGTACCCGCCGGAGAGCTTGGACGTCTTGATCTCGAAGCCGTATCCCTCGTGGCCCCCCTCGCCATAGCCCAGCCGCGCCTCGATGGGCACGGACATGACGACCTCCGTCTTGCCCCCGGCCACCTTGCAGTACCGCAGCTTCCCCTGCAATATGGAAATGGCCGGCATGTCCCCGGACCCTCTCGCGGCGCGGTTGAGCCGCAGGCCTTTGATGTTCCACTGCCCCGTATCCAGGTCGAATTGCAGATCGCAGATGAAATCCTTGAGGCGAATCTCCGTCAATCGAGGCGACAACAGGAAAACGCTGCCCAAGCTGAACTTCGCATAGACGCTCCTGGCGCGCAGGATGGCGTCGTCGTACGATTTCCCGTCCTGGGGACGCACGACCAGCCCGTCGATCGAAACCGACCCGTCGCGGTGCAGGTCGAAAGCCCCCATCTCGACACGCGTGTTCGTCAGACGGCTGATCTCCGCGACCGCCACGTTCGGCAAGGCCCTTCGAACCCAGAGCCCGATCCCGACGACCGTCACCGCCAGGATCGTCACCAGCAACAGGAAGCGGGTGAGAAGCCGACGTCGCCAGCGCTTCTTGCTGAACGGTTGATTCAGTTCCGGAGGTCTCGACCGTGCCATGGAGAATCGCTCTTCGTTTTCTGTGCCTAACGCCGCCGGATCGCCTTGTCGGCAATGTCACGACGGCAGTAGGCGCCCTCGAATTGGATACAATCACCGGCCTCGTAGGCGCGGGCCTTGGCGGCGGCGACGTCGGCGCCCAACGCCGTCACCCCCAGCACGCGCCCCCCGCTGGTTACCACGTCGCCGTTGTCCTCTCGGGTGCCGGCGTGAAAAACGGCCACGTCCTCGAGCTGCTGCGCTTTCTCCAGCCCCGTGATGACCTTGCCCTTTTCGTAGTCTCCGGGATAGCCGCCCGAGGCCATCACCACACACACCGCCGGCCGCGGGTCCCATCGGAGAGTGACCTCTTCGAGCCGACCCTCGCAGGTCGCCAGACACACTTCCAGCAGATCGCTCTGGAGGCGCATCAGAATCGGCTGGGTCTCGGGGTCTCCGAAGCGCACGTTGAATTCGAGCACGCGCGGGCCGCCGCTGGTAATCATCAAGCCGGCATACAGCACCCCCCTGTACGGCGTGCCCTGCCGATTCATCGCATCCACGACGGGCACCAGAATCTCCCGCGTGATTTTGTTCATCATGTTATCGTTGATCACCGGCGCCGGGCTGTACGCCCCCATGCCCCCGGTATTCGGACCCGTGTCGCCTTCGCCAATAGGCTTGTGATCCTGCGACGATTCCATCAGGTAAATGTTCCGACCGTCCACGAAGGCCAGGATCGAGGCTTCCTCGCCCAACAGCTTGTCCTCCACCACCACCCTGTCGCCGGCGGCGCCGAAGGCTTTGTCCACCATAATCTTCTCGGCGGCCAGGATGCCGTCGGAGGGTTCGTCGCAAACGATCACGCCTTTGCCCTTGGCCAGGCCGGCGGCTTTGATCACCACCGGCTCGTCCCGGCTGGCGATGTACGCCTTGGCCTCCTCGAACCGGTCGAAGGCGCGGGCTTCGGCCGTCGAGACGGCGCAGGAACGCATCAATTGCTTGGCAAAGACCTTGTCGGCCTCCAGTTGCGCGGCCGCCCCGCTGGGCCCGAACGCCTTGACACCGACCGCCTCCATTGCGTCGACCAGACCCGCTGCCAGCGGATCCTCCGGGCCGACAATCGCCAGACCCACCCTCTTTTCCCTGGCGAAATCCACCAGCGCCGTCACGTCGTTGTCCTTGATCGAGACGTTCTGTCCGCACAAGGCGGTGCCCGCGTTGCCCGGGGCGATGTACAGCTTGCCGAGCTGCTTGGATTGCCTCAGCTTCCACGCGATCGCGTGCTCGCGTCCCCCGCTGCCTATCAATAGTACATCCATGCTCGAACCTCATTCATCATGCGCGATCCTGCGAGACTCACTTGCCCCCCCTTCCCACCGGTCGCGGACGCAACCGGCAGTCGCTCACGAAGGCGTTACTTTACCAGAGTCGGGCGGTTTTCTCAAGCCGATAGTGGCCGGACCGGGGGCAATCGCACGAAATCTCCTGCGGTCCAACTCGCTCATCACCCTGTTGGAAGCCCTGCAGCATCGAGAGGAGGGTTCGGTCGCACCGGGATGAAAGCGGATGGAACAACGAGGTTCGGCACTCGTTTCCCTGCGCTCACGCCTTCCTGCGGGTCGCGTCGGTTCCTCTGGTCGCCGCCCGCTTGAGGGCCGCGACCTCGGCTTTTGACAGCCGCCGATGCTTGCCCGCGGCCAACTTTTCCAGCCGCAGCCCGCCGATTCTCGTGCGCCTCAAAGACCGCACGGGAAAACCGACCTTGGCCAGCATCCGGCGCACCTGCCGATTCATCCCCTGCCGAATCGTGATCTCGAGGACGGATTCGCCGCGGCCGCTGCGAACCACCTTGACCTGGGCGCGCGCCGTCTTGCCCTCGGCCAGGCGGATTCCCTTCTTCAGTTGCTCCACCGCCTCCTTGTCGATGTGCCCCCGGACCCTGGCGAGGTACGTCTTCGGAATCTTGTATCGCGGGTGCGTCAGCAGGTTGACCAGCTCGGCATCGTTCGTCAAGATGATTAGCCCGGTGGTTTCGGTGTCGAGCCGGCCGATGCAGAAGATGCGCTCCTGCGCCGGGATGAGATCGATCGCCTTGCGTCGCCCGCGCGGGTCGCTGTTCGTGCAAATGACCCCCTTGGGCTTGTTCAGCAGGAAATACACGCGCGCCGGGCGGCGCAGGCGTCTGCCTTCAACCGTGATCACGCTCGTGTCCGGATCGACGAAGACGGGGAGCTCGTCGACAACCTTCCCGTCCACGCGGACGAGACCCTGGAGAATCAGTTCCTCGCACTGTCTTCGCGAGGCCACCCCGGCCGAAGCCATCACCTTTTGCAGTCTTTCTTTCGCCATTACCGACAGCTTTCACGCACCGCCGCGTGAACTTGCCGCGACGAATCACATCAGAACGCATCTCACGTCAAGCAGCGCCCAGGTCCGGACCATAAACGATGCCGACGCACAGAAGGACCCACAACAGAACGCCGATCTGAAACGGCCGGTCCTTCAAAATCAATTGCACGGGGTCGGAGTACACGCCCTTCTGCGTCAGGGCGCTGACCCGGAATATACAGTACAGAACCAGCGGGCTCGTGTACACCAGGTTATTCGTGCCGAACAGCTCGCTGGTTCGATAGTCCATCGCGTACAGCAGAAAACACACCACCGCCAGCATGCTGGTGACATTGAGCATGTGCGAGAGCAGCTCGGGGGTGTACTCGCCGAGCGTCCGGCGAAACGCCTCGCTGCTTTCCTGGAGCTGGGCGATCTCCCCGCGACGCTTGCTGAACGCCATGAACAGACACAGCGCGAAGGTGCAGACCACCAGCCAGGGCGAGATCCCCACCTCGATGACCACGGCGCCGGCCACCGCCCGCAGGCAGAACCCGGCGGCGATCACCGCACAGTCCAGGATCATCACGCGCTTCAGTCCCACGGAATACAGAACGATGAGCACCACGTAGGCCAGAACGATCCCGCCAAAGCCCCTCGAGAGCATCACAGCGCCAACCAAAGCCACCAGGACGCAGGCGCCCGCCAGCAGGCCCGCCGCCGATACCGCCACTCGCCCGGCGGCAATCGGCCGGTCCCGGCGCTCGGGGTGCACGCTGTCGCTGCGCCGATCCATGATGTCGTTGAAGATGTACATCCCGGAGGAGGCCAGGGAAAAACAGCAGAACGCACCGACCGTCTGGCCCAGGGCCAGGAACGTCTCATCAAACGACTGCGATAGCTTCCGACTGAAAATCAGCGCGGCAAAAACGAAAACGTTCTTGATCCAGTGAAACGGTCGAAGGGTTCGCAGCAGATCCATCATCACTCTTTCGTGCCATCGGCGCGCGTGGGGGCGAAACGATATCTATCACGGTCTTGTGTCACAGCAACGCATGCCGTAATGATCGACAAACGACTGCGATGCGTGTAGAATTATACGCACCCGAACATCCTTTGTACACAATCGGCGTCCCGTCGCCGAAATCAAAGCTGTCTTTCGCCATGATAACGACCGTTGTTTTCGATCTCGATGATACGCTGTACGATGAAATCGATTATTGTCGCAGCGGGTTCCTTGCGGTCTCAGAACACCTCTCGCACTTATCGGACGCCGTCACTCCGGACCGGGCCTTTGCGGCATTGTGGAAACACTTCACAACCGGCAACCGCTCTCGCGTATTCAACGCCGCCCTTGATGAGCTCAACGTCCCCTGGGACGAGAACCTCATCAGGAGGCTTGTGGACGCCTATCGCACGCACGTCCCAACGATCACCCTGCCGCCGGAGACGCGAAGCGTCCTGAATAAACTGCGAAAAACCCATGCTCTCGCGCTGCTCACCGATGGTTTCCTCCCGGCCCAGAAGCTCAAGGTTCGCGCCCTCGGCATCGAAGGCGAGTTCCAGACCATCGTCTACACCGAGGAGCTGGGCAGGCAGTTCTGGAAGCCGTCCCCGCGCGGCTTCGAGCTGCTGCTGGAAACACTCGATGTCGCCGCCGGCGAGACCGCCTACATTGGCGACAACGAAATCAAGGATTTTATCGCCCCCAACGAGCTGGGCTTCACGACAATCCAGATCCTGCGCCCGGCTCGCCTGCACGCCGGCGTTTCCGATCTGCCCGGAGCGACCGCCAGGCACAAGATCCGCGAAATCGGCCACTTGCCCGCTCTGCTGAGGCAGTTATAGGACCCCTTCGGCCCCGCCCCTACAAGCGCACAAGCGCCGATCTCTTTTTTCTTGACTATCGCACGAGGAAACGCGATAATATGGTCAAAATGGTAGCTATGGGCGATTTCTTCGTATTCCAAGGAGTGCAGTCATGCCCCCAGGTAAAAGACGCCAAAGCAACGCAATGCTTTACACCCTGATCACGTTTATCGGGCTGTTCATCATCGGCACCACGGTCGCCGTGATCTACTACGTGCGTGCCGAAGAGCTTCGCACGAACGCCGAGGAATTACAGGAACAGATAGACGACCTGGCCAGCGGCGATGAAATTCGGCAGCTCGGCAACATCGTCGGTCCCAGGCAGGGCAGGGAGACCCGACTCGGAACGATGGTAAGCTATCTGGATCAAACGATCAAGCTCGTCAAGGGCACTCCCATCCAGCCCGGCGTCAATGCGGAGGTCAAAGTCGGCGGCACCATGGCCGCCGTCGTGCCCCTGCTCGAAGAAGCGCAAAAATACGTGAGGCTCCGTGGGGCCGAACCCAATCTGGCCGAGCCCAATGCGGTGGACCCCAACCAGATTGCCCTGACTATCGTCATGGCTGACCTGATGACGGAACTGCAGCGAAACATCGAGGTCAAGGACGCCACGCAGCAGCAGTTGGACGATCTGCGCAACCGGTACGACGGCGCGATCGCGACCATGCAGCAATCGGAACAGGCACTCACGGCCAAGGTCGAGGAATACCGCCAGCAGGTCCAACAGATCAAGAGTGACTACAATGACCTGCGGATCCTGGTGGAGCAAAGTTCCCAGCAGCGCGTCCAGAACCTGCTGGCCCAGCTCGACCAGGAGAAACTCAGCTCCCGGCAGCTCAACCAGGACCTGCTCAAGACACAGGCTGAACTGAACGTGGCCCAGGAGAGGCTCGCCGATGCCATGGTCAAGGTCGGCGAGATCAAGCCGCCGCCGGACGAGGAAGCCGCGGCGCGGACCCCGGACGGCAAGATCGTGCTGGTCGATGAGAGTGCCGGCGTCGTTCACATCAATCTGGGCTCCGACGACCGCGTCTATCGCGGCCTGACCTTCTCGATCTACGACAGGACCGGCGGCATCCCCGAGGACGGCAAACCCAAGGCCGAGGTGGAGATCTTCGCCGTGGACGGCAAGGTCTCAACCGCCCGTATCCTCTCTTGGGACAAGAAAAATCCCATCGCCACCGGAGACGTCGTGGCCAACCTCATCTGGGACAAGCGGAAAGACAATACCTTCGTCATCGCGGGTGATTTTGACCTCAACGACGACGGAGAGCCGGAATACGACGCCACCCGCAGAATCGGCGAACTCATCAAGAAGTGGGGCGGCACAATCGCCCCGGACGTCTCGGCCAAGACGGATTTCGTCATCCTGGGCACCGAGCCCAAGGTCCCGCCGCAACCCACGCTCGAACAGTTGGCGGTGGACCCCACGGCCACGGAGAAATTCAACGCCGCCAGCCAGAAGCTCCAGCAGTACCAGGAAATCCAACGGCGGGCCCAGGCGCTCTGGATCCCGATCTTCAACTACGACCGGTTCCTGCATTTCACCGGCTACGCCAGCCACGTCGGCAAGGCCGGCGCTTTCTGACAAAGCCACAACCGTAGAGTGAGAAGCGCATCTGAACGGACGTGCGCCAGAGCAAACGCCCCTGCGAGCGTCGGTGACGCGGATACCGCTTTTGAGGAATCGTGCGACGAGAGATTGCTTCGCTTCGCTCGCAATGACATGGAGGATCAGTATGTGTCATTGTCAGAAGCGTACTGCTTCATTACTCGTCAAATGATGCGTATCGTCCAGACGTTCTGGGTGGCAGCGTCAAGCGCAGCTTGGCGATGGCGCCTCTCGAATTCGAACGAACCATCGCCAAGGCCTACGGCCTTGACGCTGCCACACCGTGTCTAACCCATCATACAACATGTAACAGAGCAGTAGCGACGAAGCAATCTCCGTTCCGCGAGACTCGCGAAATGCAATGCTAATGCGGCGCTTCCACTCCAATCGACGCGACGTACAGTTCGCCCACATACTGACGGGCTTCGGGCACGGCGAGAAAGCCTTTCTTGACGGCCACAAACGTCACGGTGCAGCAGGCCCGAATGGCCGATCCCAACGGCTGCCCCGTGTCGCAGTCGAGTCCTGACGGGATGTCCACCGCCAAAACGGGAGGCTTCAGCGCATCGATCGTTTCTACCAGGAACCGATAGGGTTCTCTCAACTCGCCCTGCAGTCCAGTGCCGAAGAGAGCGTCCACGATCATGTCGGCGTGGCCCGCGCGTTGGCGGACCCACGAAGCCGCGTCCCCGGCTCCGGGGTCCAGGCGCTCGACGGTATAGCCAAGCTGCTCCAGAATGTCCAGGTTCACGCGGGCATCGCCGCGGACCTTTTCGCCGTCGCCGCAGAGAACGACGCTCACCCGGAAACCGGCGTTGAGCAGGTGGCGGGCGATGACGAAACCGTCGCCGCCGTTGTTGCCGGTGCCGCAGAAGACGGCCACCTCCGGATTCTCCACGGCCGCGAGCCTGTCCTTGACAAGCTCGGCGCAACTGCGGCCGGCGTTCTCCATGAGCACCACGCCGGGGATGCCTATCTCATGGATCGCCCAGTGATCGACCGCCCGGACTTCGTCCCGACTCATGACACGAAACGTTTTGTCTGTCGTATACTTCTCCATGGGCTTCCTTATACAAGGCCGACCGAACGACCGTCAAGAGCCACCGCTTGCCCTTCGCCGCCACGTACGTGCAAAAGTCCTGCGGCGCCCGGAGACCGCCGTGCGCCGGCCGCTGGCGTGGCCGTCTTTCCACGTGGGTTGAGAAGCCACCCTGCCGCTGCCACGCACATGCCAGGATATTTTCAGGCACCGCCGGGGGCAAGGCGTAATCGCCGATGAACGAAATTGACGCCGCCTCTCCGTGTTGCTACAATTCGACGCTCGATTGGGTCGTAACAACGGATGCCTGTCCGGGCAGACCCTTTCACAAAACGAAAGACGATTCGGCTTTGCGACGATGAAAATACTGCTGACAAACGATGACGGGATCTTCGCCCCCGGTCTGGGCGCCCTGTACAAGAAGCTCATCGAGCTTGGGGACGTGATGGTCGTGGCCCCGATAGAGAGCCGCTCCGGCGCCAGTCACAGCGTAACGTTCTTCGAGCCACTGGCATGCAATGCCGCGGACATCAACGGGCTGTTTTCCGGCTTCAGCGTTCGCGGCTCGCCGGCCGATTGCGTGAAGCTGGCGCACATGCAGCTTCATGACGGCCCCATCGATCTGGTGGTCTCCGGCATCAACAACGGGGCCAACGTCGGAATCAACGTGTACTATTCCGGGACCGTGGCCGCGGCGATGGAGGCGGCGTTTCTGCGCATCCCTTCGGTAGCGGTGAGCCTGGCGGCCGAACGCAAGATGGATTTCGACCGGGCCGCCCAGCATGCTCTCGACATCATCCGGGACCTGATGCCGCTGCAAAAAGGCGACGTCATGAATGTCAACCTCCCCCCGCTCTCGCGCGGCGAGCCCCGGGGCGTCCGAATCGTCCCGCAGGCCACGTCCGGATTTCACGAATACTACGTCCCGCAAAAAGACGGCAAGAGCGAGACGCTTTTTCAGTTGACCGGCGGCGCTCACCGCCAGGAGGAAACGCCCACCGACACCACCGCGCTGGAGCAGGGTTTCATCACCATCACCCCGCTTCTGCCCGACATGACCGACCACGAGAAGGCTCGCGCACTAAAGACGCGATTCGAGCAGGCGCCGTAGCCGCCGCAGGAGAAGGCCATGAAAGACGACAAAACGAGCCAGATCTGTATTGTGACCATTATCGGCCAGGACAAGGTGGGCATCGTCGCCAAGCTGGCGACCGCCATGGCCAGAGCCAACATCAATATCCTGGACATCAATCAGAAAGTCATGGAGGAGCACTTCGTGATGACGATGGCGGTCGATGTCACGCGCGCCACGATCGACATGGGCCAGATCAAAAAGAGACTCGACCGGATCGGCGGGGAGATGGCCCTCAAGATCACCGTCCAGGACGAGAAGATCTTCAAAGCAATGCACAGGGTGTAATCATGCGGATATCCGTCGAAGAGGTTTTCGAAACCGTCAGGATGACGCTGGATCATCACTTCGATATCCGCACCGTCACTCTGGGCATCAATCTCAAGGACTGCGTGGATCGAAAGACCGACGCGCTGGCTCGTCGCGTGCGCCGGCGCATCGTGGCCAAGGGGCGCCTTCTCAATCGCCACGCCGACGTGATCGAGCAGAAATACGGCATCCCCATCACGAATCGTCGTATCGCGGTGACCCCGGCGTCGCTGCTGCTGGAACCGCTGCCTCGCCGGACGTCCACGGCAGTGAAGTTCGCCCGGGCGCTGGACGAGGCGGCCGGTGAGGCCGGCATTGATTTTGTCGGGGGCTTCGGCGCCCTGGTGCAAAAGGGCATGACCGCCGCCGAGGAGAACCTGATCGACGCGATGCCCGAAGCGCTGTCCCAAACGCGCCGGGTCTGCGGATTCCTGAACCTCGCCTCGACCCGCGCCGGCATCAACATGAACGCCGTGGCCAAGGTCGGGCATATGATCAAGGACCTGGCCCGCCGCGGCCGCAACGGCATCGGCTGCGCCAAGCTGGCCGTCTTTGCGAACGTTCCCGAGGACAATCCGTTCATGGCCGGCGCCCATCACGGCATCGGCGAACCGGATTTTTCCCTGAACATCGGCATCTCGGGCCCCGGCGTCGTACGCAACATCGTCAGCCAGAATCCCGAGTGCGATCTGACGCAATTGTCGGAAGTCATCAAGAAGACCGTCTTCAAGATCACTCGGGCCGGCGAGCTGATCGGCCGGGAGCTGGCCGGCCTCATGGGCGTCGATTTCGGCATCGTGGATATCTCGCTGGCGCCCACGACCTCCACGGGAGATTCCGTCGCGGAGATCATCGAGGCAATGGGAGTCGTGCGGATGGGCTGGCCGGGTTCGACCGCCGCGCTGGCGCTGCTGATGGACGCGGTCAAGAAAGGCGGAGCCATGGCCTCCGGGAACGTCGGCGGGCTCTCCGGCACTTTTATACCGGTCAGCGAGGACACCGGGATGATTCGGGCCGTCGAGGCCGGTACCCTCAATATCGAGAAGCTGGAGGCCCTGACCAGTGTCTGCTCGGTCGGGCTCGACATGTTCGCGGTGCCCGGCAAGACCCCGGCCGCGGTCATCTCCTCCATCATTGCCGACGAGCTGGCCATCGGCGTGGTGAACAACAAAACGACGGGCGTCCGCGTGATCCCCGCTCCAGGCAAGAAAGCCGGCGACGTCGTGCATTTCGGCGGTCTGCTGGGCTCGGCTCCGGTTATGAAGGTTCCCACGTTTGCCTCGTCCGGATTCATCGACCGACAGGGTCGCGTTCCTTCGCCCGTTCAAGCCCTGCGTAATTAGCCTCCCCCCCGGGCACGGCCTCTCCGGAACCCGTGCAGAGCCCCCAAATGTACGTTTTTTTTGCCACTTTTCTTTGACATGTTCTCAATCGGTGGTGTATACTCGTAGTATGAGGCATGGTGTTTGCTCTGGGATTGCCTCTCCAGCCGTGGTTGCCGGAAGAAGGAGGATACGAATGGCACGGAGAGGAATGACCCTCATTGAGTTGCTGGTCGTCATTGGGGTCATTTCGGTCTTGTTGGCGCTGATTTTCCCCGCACTGATCCGCGTGAGGAATCAGGCTCAGGGCACGATCTGCATCCAGAATCTCAAGACTCTCTCATTGGCATGGCTGCTCTACAAGGACGACAACGAGGATCACTTGGTGGGCGGCGAAGTGGGAAAGAACCCGCACGACTGGGTGCAGGGCCCCACGGGTACGGGCACCTTCATTGAACGCAAGAAGGAAGGCATCCGCCAGGGCGCCTTATTTCGTTATGCCGGCGAAATGGTAGAGGTCTACCGCTGCCCGGCCGATCAACGCAAGCTCGAGCCCGGACAGGCAGCCTATCGCAGCTACTCGATTGCCGGCGGCGCCAACGGCGAGGGCTGGCAAAACACATTCGTCCAGGCCCGGAAGTACACGGAGATACATCACCCGGCGACCACCTATGTATTCGTGGAGCAGGACGACCCAAGGGGGTGGAACAAGGGGTCGTGGGTGCTGAATCCACAGGGAAAAACATGGGTCGATCCGCTTGCCATCTGGCACAGCCGGAACCGAAGCACTCTGGGCTATGCCGACGGCCACGCCGAAATGCGCCGTTGGGTGGACAACAGCACGATTGAAATGTGCAGGGAACGGGAACTTTTCCACCCCGTCCCGCCCAGCGAGGGCCAGGATCTGCGATTCATGCTCAGTGGCTTTCCGCAGAAAACCTCTGAAGCGCAACACGCCAGGGCCCGCTTACAACTGCCCTGGAGATTCGCCTCGAACAAGACACACCTGAGGCAAAAACGCTCGGCACCGCAATTACCGGGGAACAGGTATAACTGATTGAGCATCTTGTAAATGTTAGTGAGGCCGGGGCCGGGGGATTTGCTTTTGCGCCACCTCACTTTCCGACGCCGACAATTCAATGTTATTGACGAAGGGATCCGTAACATGCAACGAAGAGCGTTTACTCTTATCGAGCTGCTTGTCGTCATCGCCATCATCGCGTTACTGATGGCCATTCTCATGCCTTCTTTACGTCTGGCCAAAGACCAGGCCCAGCGAATTCACTGCGTCAGCAATACCAAAACGCTGGTCCTGGGCTGGCTCCTGTACAAGGACGAGTTCGACGCCAAGATCGTCCCGGCACACACCGATCCCGGAAACTGGGTGCTCCGACCCGACCGCAACGGCACGTGGGACCAGAAAAAGGACGCCATCCGAGGCGGCTTGCTCTTCCCGTACGTCGGCGAGACGGTGGAAGTGTACCGCTGCCCGGCCGACCGCCGCAAGGAAAGCTCCGCCATACCCGTGGCCTATCGTACGTTCTCGATCGTAGGCGGAGCCAACGGCGAGAACTGGGGCGACTACGACAAATGCACGATCTACGGCGAAATACTCAGACCCGCCGAGAAGTACGTCTTCGTGGAAGAAATGGACACGAGAGGCGCCAACGTCGGCTCCTGGCAGATGCAGCCGAACGCAAAGACCTGGACCGACCCGCTGGCCATGTGGCACAACAAGAAGACCACGCTCGGCTTTGCCGACGGCCATGCGGAGATGCATACCTGGGAAGACCAGTACTTTATCGATTGGAATCTCAAAGCGATGAACGAGCAGGCGACGTTTCAATTCACGACCGTGAGTCCGCCGGCCGACAAACGCAACGATATCGAGTATATGGCCAAGGGATTCCCGCAAAAGCTGAAGAAGTAGGCGGCCTCGGAGAACTTCAGCGTACCGACGCGGCCCGCTGTCTGAACCCCCTTTCCGCGCGTCGCAGACAGAAGTTTTCGCTGCGCGCAAGGGTAGAGTTCCGCCCGCCGCATCCACCCGCAACGAAGGTGATTTGCCTCCGCAGCAGACATCCGCTATAATGCCCCCGGGTATACAGGTGGATCGGAGCTTCTATCGCGCGGATATGAGGCGGATCAGGATGTGGGACTTCTTTGAACAACCGTGGACACTGTTGGGTGCGGCGGTCATCGTGTTGTTTGTCGTCCTGACAATGCGCAGCGTATTGCCCGAGAAGCGGCGGTGGTGGCAGTGGCTCGTGCCCCTCGGTCTTGCAGGGGCGGCGCTGGGCCTGGATTTCCTCGTCGCCACGGACCTCGAGAGAATCCATACGACGCTTGCGTCCGTGCTCCAGGCGGTAGAGAATGAGGATTGCCGCGCGGTGGCGTCGTGCATCGCAAACGATTACAGCGACTCCCGCCACCGCAGCAAGGCGCAACTACTGGTCCACTGTCGCGAAGAGCTCGACGGCCCCACCGTGGAGCGACTCAAGAACCTCGACGACATCATCGAAATCTCTTCGCCGCAAGCGACGGTGACGGTCTCGCTGTTCATGCAGTTCAACAAGGACAGCCGCATCGCGCAGCAATACAAGCACGTTTTCCTGCTGAAGGTCCGCCTGCACATGAAGAGACAGCCGGACAAGAAGTGGCTCATCGACAAGGCCGAAATCCTGGAGATCGACAAGCAACCCGTATCCTGGCGAAACGTGTGAGACGGATTTGAACGAATTCTCGTGCGATGAGAGGTTGTCATCCTGAGCCGTAGGCGAATCCCGGCGCGCCGGGATGGCCTGCGAATTAGAAGCCTCTCCCATGCGTAGCCCAGATCCTTCACTGCGCTTCGCTTCGTTCAGGATGACAAATCGCGCACCTGCCGGCGCTCACCACCGCTGAGTGGCCCGCCTCGATGTCACTTGCCGCCGGTCAACTGGGAGGCGACGGAGGCCGTGGCGGCTTTGATCTTCTCTTCGTCGGCCAGGTAGTAATGCCGCAGAGCGCCCAGATCGTCGTCCAGCTCGTACACCAGCGGGATGCCGGTCGGGATGTTCAGCTTCACGATGTCCGCGTCGGAGACGCCGTCGAGGTACTTCACCAGCGCCCGCATGCTGTTGCCGTGGGCGGCGATCAGAACCCTCTTACCCTCTCGCAGCACCGGCGCGATCGTCTCATGCCAGTAGGGCAGCACGCGCTCCAACGTGATCTTGAGCGATTCGGTGGCCGGCAACAGTTCCGGCGGCACGTCGGCGTAACGCGGATCGTGACAGGGATGCCGCCGATCTTCGCGTGAAAGAGGCTCAGGAGGCGTGTCGTAGCTGCGGCGCCATATCTGGACCTGCTCCAGGCCGTACTCATCGGCCGTCTCTTTCTTGTTCAGTCCCTGCAACGCCCCGTAGTGTCGCTCGTTGAGCCGCCACGAACGATGGACGGGAATCCACATCAGGTCCATCTCGTCCAGAACGATCCACAACGTCCGGACCGCCCGCTTCAGCACCGAGGTGTACGCGACGTCGAACGCGTACCCTTCCTTCTTGAGGACCTTCGCCGCCTCGTGCGCCTCGCGGACCCCCTGCTCGGAAAGGTCCACGTCCGTCCAGCCGGTGAACCGGTTCGCCAGATTCCACGTGCTCTGCCCATGCCTGACCATGACGAGTTTGATCATCTCAGACTCCTTCCCGCCCCAGCCTTTGCTACTGGACGGCATCAGTCCTGTTTGAGCTTGTACAGCGTGAGCGTGCTCGGCGGCGGTGCGGCCTCTCGCGGCCGGTCCCGATTGCGTCCCAGCGTCTCCCACCGCAGCGCGTAGCGAACGCCGGGCTCGCCGCTCGCGCCGGAATCGCCCTGCCAGCGCACCTGCGACCCCGGAAAATCAGACCGGGGCCTGGACGGACCCGCCGGCCAGGCCGGAGCCTGCTCGATCGTACCGACGGGCTTGAACGTTGCCTCGTCGAGTCGCCACGTGCCCCCGCCGTATTTTCCGTGTCGATAAGACTGCGACAAAGCCCCTTCGCCAAGCGCCCGCACCGGCGAGACCCGAACCTCGAAAGGAATCGAACCGCCGCCCTCGAAAAACCAGCGATAATCCCAATCGCTCGTCTGATAGATCCGCCAGCGACCGTTTTCAAATCGCGCGTTGTACACCTGCGTGTTGCCTTCGCTGTCGAACTTGTGATAGCTCACGACGGGACGACGCTGCGAATCGAAGCCGATGCGGGTATTGCCGTTGATCATGCCCCCCTTGACGGGCACCGGATCGACCACGACGGCCGTCGTCTCCACCGTCATCGGCAATTCGACGGGCTCACCCGCCGCCGTTTCCCAGTGGGCCAGGTCCTTACTGCGGGCGTAGCACAAATCGTGATTTGTGCTGCAATCGGGGGTGTCGCGCCAGACCCAGCACAAATGGAACCAGCCGTCGGGCCCCTGCATTGGTCCGACAGGATAGGCGTTCATCAGGCCCTTGCCATCGAGCAGGGGCTGTTCGAGAAGCCGACGCCAGGTTTGCGTGGGACCGTCATAGACGTTGTAGAGCCGAGCCCCCCTGCCGCTGCCGCCGTCGCGGTACGTGAAGATGAGCTCGCCTTGCGAGCCGCGCAGGAACCGCGGATAGGTGCACCGCTGCTCGCGTTGGCCCACCATCGTCGGGATGCGTCTGAGACTGCCTGCGTCACCGGGTTCGGCGCTGCGATAGTAGACCAGCGGATTGCAATGCATGTTGCCGGCCAGGTGCAGAAAACCCGCCTGGTCAACCGCCATCGTCACGTAATTGTGGCTGTCCCATCCGAGGACCGAATCCAGCACAGCGTACTTCCACCGCCGCGAGGACAGATCCCGCTGCGCCACCGTCAACCGCCGCTGCTCGTCGTAGTACGCCACATACTGCACGTCCTTCTGCGTGAGCAGGAAGAATCCCACGGGATGCCCCGCCCACACCTTCGAGACCGGCAGCGAGTCCTCTACCGTCGGTGCGGCCTTCTTTCCGTAGGCGCCGGACGTTGCCAGCAGCAGAGCCGCCCACAGCAACCAAACGTCCCGGCCCCGCGGCCCCACAGACCGAAGTGTCCCCTCCTGTCTCACCGCAGACACGAGCGCCCCGGCCACGTTACAGCTCTACCGGCTTGCAGAGGTTCTTTTCGTCGGCGGCCACACGACCACAGACTTTGCACATATACTTTCCGTCCCGAACCAGCTTCTTGTACTCCTCGGGATTGCTGATCTGGAACCCCAGGTTGTTGAGGTAACAGAGATGTCTGTCGTGTCCGGGATGCGGCATTTGAACATCGGCCATAAGGTTTTCCTTTCCGAGATCCAAGGTGTCCTTGTCTTGACATTAAGGTCATCGGCTCAGCATCGTGTCAACCGATTTCTCACAAAAGCCAGTTACTACCATACAGGCTTCCCGGCGGTGTGGTTCGCCGAAGCGGGTAGAACATGGCGGTTTCTCGGCCTCTCGCGCGATCGGGAACATTTGCTCGACGCCCGGGGGGTGCCCTGCTATACTCCCAGCCGAACAACCAAGAACCCGGCAAAATCAAACACAATGAACGGAGAAAAGAACATGGACTATCGCCGCATCATCCCCTGTCTGGACGTCAAGCACGGCCGGCTGGTCAAAGGCGTGAACTTCGTCAATCTCAAGGACGTGGGCGACCCGGCGGAGAACGCCGCCGCCTATAGCGAGGCCGGCGCCGATGAGCTCGTCTTTCTCGACATTACCGCCACGCTGGAAAACCGCAAGACCCTGCTCGACGCGGTCAAGCGAACGGTCGAGCGTATCTCGGTGCCCCTGACGGTCGGGGGCGGCATCAATAGCTGCCAGGCCATCCAGGATCTTCTCGATCTCGGTGTGTCCAAGGTCTCCATGAACACCGCCGCCGTGCGCAATCCGGACCTTGTCAAGGAGGCGGCCGAGACGTTCGGCAGCGAGAAGATCACGGTCGCCATCGACACGGCCGGCAATGCGGAGCTGCCCTCGAAATTTGAAGTGATGGTCAAGGGGGGCACCGCCGGAACCGGCATCGACGCGGTCGAATGGGCCCGGAAGGTCGAGAACCTCGGCGCCGGAGCCATCCTGCCGACGAGCATGGACACCGACGGCAGGCAAACCGGATACGATATTCCCATGACCCGGGCCATCGCCGACGCGGTTTCGCTGCCCGTGATCGCCTCCGGCGGAGCCGGCAGCCTCGAACACCTCTACGAGGCCATCGTCGAGGGACACGCCGACGCCGTCCTCGTCGCCTCCATCGCCCACTTCGGGACATACACCATTCAACAGATGAAGGATTTCTTGGCCGGACGGAATATTCCGGTCAACCGTTAGAACCGGAACCCGTTTATCGCCCCTTCTACGACACGCCCGTAAAAAGCCGCCGCGAGCATGGCGGCTCTTTTTCTTTTCAGCGAAAGTCGGCCCGTCTGCTGGTCGATAGGAGGAGGGTGATTGTTCGTAACCTGGGTTCGGATCGTTTTGAAACCGATATGTTCGACCGATTCAAAAAAAGCAAGTTCCTCCTGAAGACGAAGCTCTTCACCGTCCGCTGGTATCCGAGCATTCGCAGTTGCATCAGCGTGGGCAAGCACCGGCGCCCGCCGCAACAGATGCCCCCGCTCATGGTCCGCAAACCGGAGTGGCGCCGCTAAACACACCGCCCTGTCTCCATATCGCCACAGCTTCCACACGCAACCGATCTGCAGCCGCAAGGCCTCCACACGACCCGCGCGAAAGAAATAAAGCGAGGTCCGTCTGGGTATTCCCGCGAACCCCGCTTTCTTCTCATGTCACTGCGGACGGTACGCGTTGATACGTCGGCGTCACTCCGTCGCCGCAGTCTTCGTCAGCCAGAAATCATCGAAATAGATAGTCCCTGCGCCGCCCGGCGCCGCGGTGACCCGGTCGCCGACCCTGACGATCATCTTGACGATGGCAGCGGGGTTCACGTCGGCCAGTTCTGTAAACGGAATCTCCCACGCGATCCATTCCTTGCTCCCGGTGGCGGTGTTATCCGCATAGGGTATGACCGCCGTCCGTCCGGCGTTGTCCCGCAGCTCCACCTGCAGCGGGTCGGCGCCGTTGCCAGGCACGCCCCGAACGTGCAATACGAGAGCGTCGGCGCCGCCGGCGGTCCAATTCTGAGCCGCCGTCCAGGTCCGCTCGAACTCCGAGTAGTACGGCGCACTCAGGCTGTTGTAGTCCACCGGAATCGACTGGGCACCGGTGTAGACAACGTCCGTTTCCATAATCGTGGTGTAGGGCGTGCCGACCGTCCAGATGTCGTGCCCGACGGCCGCGTTGCTGCCGTTGCCCGGGTGGCCCGGCTCGGGCAGACTGAAGCCGATGCCATCCACCCAGACCTCGAACGCACGCTGTCCCACGTCGTTCGTGTAGCTCTCGAAATCATCCAGCGTGCGGAAGGTGGTGAAGCTCCACACGTCGCCCTCCTGGACGCTCCCGCCCGGGCCGATCTCGTCCACGCGCCAGTAGTACGTCGTCAACGGCACGAGCGGACCCGGCGCAAAGTTCGGATCAGCCGTGGTACCTTTGTCCGCCTCGGCGGTCCTGTCGTTGACGTCGGCGAAGTTGCTGCTGAAATAGAGGTGATGCGCGCCGGCCCCGATACCCGCCAGCCAGGTCAGGTTCGCATTGGGGTCGGTCGAGGCATCATTGGCACCGTCGGCCGGATCGGGCAGGTAGGCCGTATACGGCATGGCCAGGAACGACCAGACCGTACCGGTGTGAACGGTCATGTCCGTCTCAACCTCATCCACGCGCCAGTAATACCACTGTCCCGGTGTCACCCCCCCCATGTGGAAATACAGCAGCCCCGGCATATGCGATTGCATGAGATCATCCGGGCCCAAATTGGGATCCGTCCCGAAGTACACGTCGTGTAGCATGATCGTATCCAGCGACGTCCATTGCATCAAAGGCATCTGGACGTCCACGGCGCCGTCGGCCGGAATGGGATTCCAAGCGGTAATGCGTGGCTCTGCCGGAAGTTCCACGATTTCCTGCACCTCAGCCGCCGAGAGAGAACGGTTATAGACCCGCGCCTCGTCCAGCCTCCCGCCAAAGGCCTCATACGGCGCACTGCTGCCGTCGTTGCCGAAGTTGGCGATGGGATGGATGGTCGCCAGGCCCGTATACGTACCGCTGGAGACCTCCTCGCCGTCCACGTACACGGCGTACGCGCCATTGTCCCAGGTCAGCGCCACGTGCAGCCATTCCTTCAGCGACAGTTCCATGATGTTCGTATCGTGCGCGTGCGTGCCGCCCAAACCGATGTCCAGAACCCTGGAGTCATTGGCAACGTTTCCTTCCTGCATATAGATCTGGATGCGGTCCGCCCATGATCCCTGGGCCGTGTGCCCGAAAAAGTACCGCCCCCGCGTCATGGGCTGGGGATCGGCCAGCCATCCCCACACGCAGACCGTGCCCGCCGTGGCCGACATGCCCGTCGTCGGGAACTCCAACGCGTCGACGACCTCCTCATCGCCCGGAGCAGCCCATCCGAGGGCCCCGCCGTCATAGCCCGGTATCCACTCCAGCGTCGGCCCGGTCAACGTACCATCGTTTCCGTTGCCGGAGGCGTCAGCGACGATCTCCCCGCCGGTCTCGTCCATTTTGTAATAGGCGACCAGCCCGTCCTCCAAATCAGCGTCCGCCGGTCGCGCGGCAAAGCCCATCACAACCACGACGCAAACGAGAAACATCAGCTTCCTACACATGTGCGGTCCTCCACAAATGTCTGCCCAAACGAATCCTGGTCCTCCGCCCGCCGGTAATCCGGCGCAGCAACGATTTTACGCACACTCGAACGAGACCTGTATCCCGGGGACACCGGCCCCGCGTTCATCTGAGGCTGCGGCCACGCACATCGAGGCGCACAACCTTGCTTGACCATCGCCGCGTCCGTCACGGTCCGGCCACGTCGTTGGGCTCGACCGCCGGCGGCAAGCTCAGGTACACGTCGTCGATGAAGATCACGCCTGCGTCACCCGGCTTCGGATCGTTGCGATCGCCGACGCCAATGGACATCCTCGCAATCGAAGCCAAATCGACGTCGGCAAACTCGGCGAGCGAGATCGTCCACGCGACCCAACCACTGGACTGGACCACATTCGGATCGGGATGGGTAACCACACTCGTACGGTTGAGCGAGTCCTGCAGCGCGACGTACAGAAGATTCGCCCCGTCGGCGGCCCCGCCTTCGGCCACCAGCGCCGTGCCCCAACTGGCCGCGGTCTGCCAGTCATTGCCTATCAGGGAGTGCCAGGCGATCTGCGACTCCCGCGTGTCGGCGCCGTCGTCGTCATCGTTGTAGAAGCAGTCGATCCCGATACGCTGTCCGACCGGCGCCGCGGTGCCCATCAGCGACTGCCACGGGAGCTTGATCTCGATGCGCCAGCCGGTGGCCGTATCGACTTGCGCGTGCTCGACGCCCGTGAGATTCGTGTTGGTTCCCTGCACGTCGTCGGTGGTCCACCCGAAAGTGTACTGGCGGGCGTTACCCGTCAGCCCCGGCCCGGCCTTGGTGTTGTCGCCGTCAACGTAGAACTCCACGCTGTCATCGAGGTAGGACGAACCGGAGTCGTTGTAGAGTGCCTCGTCGTTGACGTCCACCAGGGCGTACAGGTTCTCCGCGTCGTAGAGCACGCGAAACTGCCCCGACGCATCGGCCGGCCCGCTCAGATCGGCGCCGTCGATATTGGTGCTCACGGGCAGCGGCGTCACATCGGCCCAAATAGCATCGACCTCGCCGTCGATCACCGGCGTCCCGGCATGAATCTCGAAATCCCGGGCCAGCCCCTGGACGTGCAATGTCAAGCCCATCTTCTACAGTAAGGGCAGTTATCCACCGCCAAAATCTTTGTTCTTGAGTCAGGAATGAGGATTTTGCGTTTTTGGCTGGTGAAATGTAGTGCCACAAAATGAG
>Ga0272441_10003002_pt1 | contig 33101 bp, 42 predicted proteins | sample SSMProp6N_FD_193582 | JGI IMG/M metagenome (GOLD analysis project Ga0272441, IMG submission 193582) | Marine sediment archaeal communities from Little Sippewissett salt marsh, Falmouth, MA, United States - SSM-Prop-6N | ecosystem: Environmental > Aquatic > Marine > Wetlands > Sediment ... | reverse complement strand
AAGGCTCTTCGGCCACCGGAACGTTTGCCTGTGCAAAGGCCGCTATCTTTTCCGCCGCCGTTCCCGCGGCGTTCGTGATGATCGCGCCGGCATGCCCCATCTGCTTTCCCGGCGGTGCCGTCCGGCCCGCGATGAAGGCGACCACCGGGGTGGTCATGCATTTCGCAATGAAGGTTGCCGCACCTTCTTCGGCGTCACCGCCGATCTCACCGATCAGGACAACGGCGTCCGTCGACGGGTCCCCTTCAAACATCTTCAGCAACTCGAGGTAATAGAGGCCGGCCACGGGGTCGCCTCCGATACCGACACAGGTGGTCTGTCCGAAACCGTGCTGCGTCAGGTGGGACACCACCTCGTAGGTCAGGGTGCCGCTCCGCGATATCACGCCGATCCTCCCCGGGGTAAAGATATCCCCGGGCATAATCCCGATGAGGGACACGCCGGGCGTGATGATGCCGGGGCAGTTCGGACCGATGAGCCGCGTCCCGTATCTCTTGATGACCGGCAGGATTCGAATCATGTCCCGGACCGGGATACCTTCGGTAATGACGACCACCAGGGCGACGCCGGCGGTCGCGGCCTCCACGATCGCCTCCGCGGCAAAGGGAGGAGGCACAAAGACAATCGAGGTATTGGCGCCGGTCCTTTCAACGGCCCTCTCCACCGAATTGAAGACGGGGGTCCCCTCAACGGTGATTCCCTCTTTCCCGGGCGAGACCCCCGCCACAACGGCCGTCCCGTAGGCCTTCATCCGCCGGGCATGGAATCGGCCTTCGCGGCCCGTAATCCCCTGCACGACAAGCCTCGTATTGTTGCCGACGAGAATGCTCATACCACTCGATTCTCCCCTGCCGCCGCCTGCCGGCACATCTCTATGGCAATCCGTACCGCCTCGCTCATGGAGGCTGCTGTGGGTACATGGTTTCTCTCCAGCAGTGCCCGTCCCTCTTCCGCATTGGTGCCGCTGAGACGCACGACGACGGACATATTGACCTCCAGGGAGGCCAGCGCTTCGATCAGTCCCTTCGCCACATCGTCGCACCGGGTGATGCCGCCGAAGATGTTGATCAGGACTGACCGGACAGCGGGTTCTGAAACCAGGAGCCGCATGGCGTCGACCACCTTCCGGGGATTCGAGCCGCCGCCGATATCGAGGAAGTTGGCCGGACTGCCGCCGTAGAGGTGAATCATGTCCATGGTCGCCATGGCCAGGCCCGCCCCGTTAACGATGCAGCCGATGTTGCCGTCGAGCCGTATATAGGAAAGCCCCTGTCTTCCTGCGGCGATTTCCCGCTTGTCTTCTTCATCGTCGTCACGCAGGGCCAGGATATCGGGCTGACGAAAGAGGGCATTGTCATCGAAATTCATTTTCGCGTCGACGGCCCGGAGTTCCCTTTCCGAGGTCACCGCCAAGGGGTTGATCTCGGCCAGGGTTGCATCGGTATCCACGTAGAGGGCATAGAGCTTCAAAAAGAGTGCCCCCATCCGACTGACCACCTCGGGGTCCTCAGACATCTTCAATGCAACGTTCCGCGCCTCCTCCTCGCGCAGGCCCGTCAACGGGTCGATGGGATACCGCAGTATCTTCTCGGGAGTGGCCCTGGCAACATCTTCAATGTCGACGCCGCCTTCCCTGCTCGCTATGAGGGTCACCGCCTGTGCAGTTCGATCATTGATCAGACCGATGTACAACTCTTCCGTAATGTCGACGACCTCTTCCACCAGGACTTTGTTTACGGTACTGCCCCCGATATCCATTCCCAGGATATGGCGGGCCCGGGCAGCCGCCTCTTCGGACGATCCCGCCACCTTTATGCCACCCGCCTTTCCCCTGCCGCCCCGGTGGACCTGGGCCTTGATGACGGCGGTCCCGCCTTTTTCGGCCACCGCCCGCCTCACCTTGTCAACGGTACGGCACAGATTTCCCCGCGGTACGGGAATGCCGTATCGCTTCAGGAGTTCCTTGGCCTGATATTCGTGTATCTTCATGACGAATAATAATCACCCATGACGGCTCCGAGACGAATCCGGGACACCCGTCCATCTTCCCGGAAAGCGTCAATTCTACACAAGCCGCGTGATGTCCGGCGCAACCTCAGGATACTCCTCCATGAGCCGCCGATCGTGACCGGGGAAGAGCAGTTCGGGAGAAGAGACCTGCGCGCGAAGCTTATCGTAGGTCTTCATCCATCCTACCAGATCGACAATCAGCGTGCTCGGCCAGTCTTCGTCGAAGTTCGCAAAGACATGGCCGCAATCGGACCCTATGATTGCCCTGCCCCCGGCGGTGTTCACGGCGACCGTCTGCAGCGCGACGGTATGTCCCGGCGAAAGGAGGCATTCAATCCCGGGGAGAATCTGCTGATCACCATCGAGGAGGACCAGCCGGTTCGTGCCCTCCAGGGCAGCCAGGTACGAGGCGGCATCGGCATCGGCCAGGCTTTTGAAAGGGGGACGCTGGGCGATGGGATTCTCCACCCAGAACCGGTACTCTTCTTCCTGCACGTAGAATGTGGCGTTGGGAAAGAGACTTACCCCGTTTGCGTGGTCAAAGTGCATGTGCGTGATAATGACATGGCGCACCTCATCGGCCTCGACGCCGATCCGCGAAAGCACATCCGCGGGATTCACGTATCCGTCGAGCTCCCGCTCCGCGGCGAGTCCCGGCGTCACGCCGGTGTCGACGACGATCGTTTCGCCTTCTCCCCTGATACACCAGATATAATAATTTATTTTCACCTTTGTGTCCCAGTCGCGGTACCACATGACGCTGGCACCCGCCCTGACAAAGGGACCTGCATATTTCAACGCGTAGATCTCGTACTCAACCATCTGAACTCCCTCGTTACACAAAATGGCGAAGGACTTTCGAGGGACATCGCACCGTGCGGCACAATGAATCCTGCCTGCTCCTTTCGCTCTTCACACCCTTTTAATCGATGAGGCACCGTTTGACAACCAAACTTTGACGGCATCGTAAAAAGTCCAACTGCTGCGTTGCGCGGCACCCTTCCCCCGCTGCAAGGCGGGGCTTGCGGGAGCACTCCCGGTCAAAGCATCGGTCATTGCGAACGAAGTGAAGCAATCTCTTTGGTTGTGAGGGCGTGAAATACATAGATTGCCGCGTCGCTCCGCTCCTCCCGATGACGGTCTCCCCGACTTTTTACGACGCCATCAAACTTTCAGTTCCGGAGAGAGGAGATACTGTGGCAGTGTGCGGCAGGATCGTTTTGGATGAGAATCTCGCGGACTATAGGATACCCGCCTGCATCAGGCAGTACAAGGTACCGCAGCGGCTATATCGCCCGGCCGGCAATGCCGCGCAGGGCATCGACGGCACGATCGATCTCTTCCTCTCTATTGAAGAGACCGAAGCCGAAGCGGACCGTCCCGTGGGGAAAGGTCGCCATGGTCTGGTGTGCCAGCGGCGCGCAGTGCAGCCCCGAGCGGCACATGATCCCGTACTCGTCACTCAGGAGTTTCGCTACGGCCGAGGGCGCCCTGCGCTGGATATTGAAGGATACCACCCCCGTCTCGATCAATGCCTCCGGCGCGTATACCACAAACCCTTCGATCTCCCGAAGGGCGCGCCGAAGGAACTGCCCGACCAGTTGTGCCTTGTGATGCCGGATGCCTCCGAGACCGCCGGGAAAGGCGGTAATATGGGCGACTCCCGCGGCGAGACCGCTGATGCCGGCCACGTTCAGGGTACCGCTTTCGAAGCGGTCCGGCAGAAAGGGCGGCTGCAGGGGTTTGTCGGAATAACTCCCCGTTCCCCCGTATTTGAGCGGTCGCAGGAGGGCTTCATCGAAATCGTCGGCAATCACGAGTCCTCCCGTCCCGGTGGGACCGTAAAGCCCCTTGTGCCCCGAGAAGGCAAGGAGGCCCACCCCGTCGGCCTTCATGTCGATATCGATCACACCCGCCGACTGGGCGCAATCGGCGATGAGGATGATGCCGCGCTCCCGGCAGAGGGCTCCTATTTCACGGAGCGGCTGCACGGTACCGTTTACATTGGAGGCGTGATTCACCACCATGACACGGGTTTCAGGTGTAACCGTCTTCAGGAGGGCCGGCACATCGACAATACCCTCGCGGGAACACCGGGCGATGGAGAGGGTCATCCGCTTCTGCTGCTCCAGTTCGACGAGCGGCCGCAGGGTGCTGTTATGTTCCATCGAGGTGGTAATGACATGCTCCCCCTCACAAATGACGCCCTGAATCGCAAGGTTCAGGGCATCGGTGGCGTTTGAACAGAATATCACCTGCATGGGATTGCCGACATGGAACAGCCCGGCGATCGCCTCACGGGCGGACTGCACGATCTCCGCAGCCGCGGTGGAGAGGGGATGGCCCGACCGGCCCGGATTACCGCCGACCCCGGTCATATAGTTCAGAACCGCGTCGATCACGGCGGGCGGCTTCGGAAAGGATGTGGCGGGATTGTCGAAATAGATGCAGTCACCGTCGTGGACAGAAGTGGTCATTTCTTTGATTCCTTTTTCGGACACGACGAGAGTTCATCCCCGTACCGCAGGCCCGGCCGCGGGGGAAGGGGAAGCATCAGTCTCCCGTCGGGTGTATTTTCTTTCGTATCTCGTAATAACGGACAAGGGCTTCAATCGCCCGAACGGCACGTTCGGGACCCGGATAGACAGGCATTCCGCGGGCGAGCAGTCCCCGAACGAAATCGTCATTGAAACTGCGGTAGGTATAGCCGACAATCGGTTTTTTGTATTCCTCAAGGAACCCTTCGATCCCGTCGCAGAGGCGGTTGATGAGTGTTCCGCTCTCCCGTTCGATATCTTCTTTCGGCACACCCAGTCGCGCCAGTGTCCGCGCCACCGATTCCGTGGGCATGAGGAGGTACATGAGCAGGATATCGGCATGATCCTCTTCAAGAAGCACCCGGGGAATGCTGTCGAAAAAGTCGAGGGGGTTCTTGCTGAAGGTTACATCGACGGGATTCTTGATGCTGCCCGTATGAGGAATCAGGGACCCCAGGGCTCCCACGGTCTTCTCCGAAAGTTCCGCCAACTGGAGCCCCACGCGTCCACAGACATCGGCAGCCTCGGCGCCCGGTCCACCGGAATGGGTCTGTATCACCAGATTGCGCCCTGCCGGTTCGGGCATATTGCCCAGCAGGGAACAGAAATCGAAGAGCTCCGTCATTGACGAGGCCCTGATGATGCCGCCCTGACGAAACATGCCGTCGTAGAGGGGGTCGGGTCCGGCCATTGCCCCGGTGTGCGAGAAACCGGCCTGTTTGCCCGTGTCCGACCCGCCGACGTAATAGGCCACGATCGGTTTGCGGGGAATGATGGAGCGGGCCGCCTCGATAAATCGTCTTCCACGCCGGATACCTTCGACATAGAGGGCGATGACCTTCGTGTGCGGACAGGCCCCCAGATACTCCATGCAGTCCACAATATCGATGTTCGCCTCGTTCCCCACGCTGAAGGCGGTACTGAAGCCAAGACCGTACTGGTCAAGATAATTAAACATCTGGGTGACGAAGCTTCCACTCTGGGATGCCATGCCGATAAAGCCGGGACTGCCTTCGCAGCGCAGGAAGGTGGTGTTGAGTTTCAGGTGCGGGTTGGCGACACCGATACAGTTGGGTCCGATAAAGCGTATGCCGTGACGCGCCGCGGTCTCGACAAGCTGCTCCTGCCGGCGACGCCCCTCTTCAACGCCTGATTCCTTGAAGCCGCCGGAGACCACGATGGCATGCCTGATCCCCTTCCGACCGCACTCCTCGATCTTGTCACAGACGATCTCCGTGGGCAGGACCAGCACGGCCAGGTCGGGAATCTCAGGAAGGTCCTCCACCCTTTCATAGGCCCTGAGTCCCTGCACCTCGGTCTCCCGCGGATGGACGGGATAGACGGTCCCTTCGTAGCCCAGCACCAGCAGGGAATTCAGGATGGTGGTTCCCATGGCCGATGAGTTGTTCGACGCACCGAAAAAGGCAATGCTCCGGGGATTGACAATGGGAAAGAGCGGACTTTCCCTGATCGATCTGAGCATGGGATGTACCTCATCGTGATGGATTCACTGTCGTTCGGAATAGATGACTCCGTTGCTTTATGGTCCTTTCCCCCAATCTCTGCGTTATGCTCAAAAAATAATCCTCGGAATATGAACTATATGCCTGCGGTTATTTTTTTCGCATGCCTTGATCTTGAACGAAAATCCTCATAAATCAACAGATTCATAGATGCCCTCATGGTTGATAACAAAAGGCCTTCCAATATTCAAGAAAAACCTTCCCCGTATGGGCGGAGGGGCGGTTGTCCGGTAATAAGCTTGTCCTTTACATCACCAGGAGAAATTGATAGGAGTAGCTTTTCACCTGCATCATCTTTGTCAGATCTGCCCGATTGTGAAGTTCCCCGCCCACAGGGCGGGGCTTCCCGGTAAGGAATTGTTCAATTATATTGTGCTCCATGACCCCGCCTGCAAGGCGGGGCTTGCGGGAGCACCCCCGGTCAATACAGCATCATTCCCGTCGAGGGGGTGAGCTCTGAAATACTGTAAGAAAGGAGCAACATATGTTTGACCACTTACTGAATGAAGAGCAGCGGAAGATACGTGATGAAGCGCGCGATCTGGTCAAGTGGGTTCCCCGGCAGATGATCCTTGACATGGACAAGGATGTGATCCGTTTTCCCAAGGAATTCCTCCAGGAAGCCGGCCGGCGCAACCTTCTGGGGTGCCGCTACCCGAAAGAATGGGGCGGCAGGGGACTGGACTGGGTTGCCACCTGCACCGTCATGGAGGAAATCGGAACGCTGGGATACGAGTTTGCCTGCGTCTTCGGCGTCGGGGCGGAACTGGTCTGCGACGCCATCGTCCAGCACGGGACGGATGAACAGAAAGAAAAATATGTCAAACCGCTCCTCCGGGGGGATCTCTTCGCGGCCGAATGCCTGACGGAACCGCGTGGGGGATCGGATTTCTTCGGTGCCACGACAAAGGCGGAAGACAAGGGCGACCACTTTCTCCTGAACGGCCAGAAACGATTCATCGTGGGGGGCGAAGGTGCCGATTTCTTTCTCGTCTATGCCCGCACCAATTTCGATCCCGGCGTGAAATCGCAGAAGGCCCTGACGGCCTTTATCGTCGACCGCGGTCCCGGTGTCGAAACGAAATATCTCTATGGGCTCATGGGATGCCGGGGTGGTGGTACGGCACGGATCGTTTTCAAGGATGTAAAGGTGCCGAAGGAAAACGTCATCGGCGAGATTCACGGGGCCTACCCGGTGTTCAATACCATGATGGTCCCGGAACGCCTGGGAACGGCCGTCATGACCATCGGCGCCGCCAGACCGGCGCTGGAAATCGCGACCAACTACACCGCACGGCGAAAGGCATTCGGACAGATTATCGCCCAGTTTGAAGGGGTTAGTTTTCAGATCGCCGAGGCCGTGATGCTTCTTGACGCCGCCCGCTCGATAGGATATACCACTGCACGGGCCGTCGATGAAGGTGTCGACATGCACGAAATCCGCCGCATGGTGTCGGAAAGCAAGAAGTTCATCACCGAAGCCTGTCAGAAGGCGGTTCACAATGCAATGCAGGTCGTGGGAGGTATCGGGTACACCAATATCTTCCCCATTGAACGGATCTATCGCGATGTGCGGCTCGCCTCAATCTGGACAGGGACGAGTGAGGTCATGTCGATGATCGTGGCCCATGAGTGGTACCGCGAATTTCTTATGAAAAAAGCGGCCGCCCAGGCCCGCAACTATGAGGCCGACGCGGAAGAGGCCGACGCGGCCGATGAAAAGATTTACGAATAGTGTGTTTGTTGAAAAGAGCCGCTCCGGGACACCCCACGGCAGGGTCGGCGCGATAACCCGAAACATGTGACTCACCGGCGGCTCGCAGCGATGCGGAAGAGGAGAGGCATCGCTGGACAGACACGTAATAACTGCAAACACATCTGTACAGATTGAACATCCATATGGCCGGACGTCTGTCCGGTCATATGGTTTTTTATTTCGCAGGGAGGGAGGAGACCCACGTCATGGGAAAGGTTCCTATAACGAAAGCGGGATTTCAAAAACTGAAAAAGGACCTGGATCGCCTGAAAACGGTGGAAGTGCCGGAAAATGTGCGGGATATCGAAGAGGCACGTGCCCACGGTGACATCTCGGAAAATGCGGAATATGCGGCGGCAAAGGAACGGCAGTCCTTTATACAGGGAAAGATCCAGGAAATTGAGAACAGCCTGGCCACCTCGGAAATCATCGACCCACGAGACCTGACCGACGAACGGGTCGTCTTCGGATCAACGGTCACCTTCGAAGATGTCGAGACGGGCGACGTGACGACCTACCAGCTGGTAGGCCCCTTTGAATCGGATGCCACGAACAACAAGATTTCCGTCACATCGCCCATCGGCAAGGCACTGATCGGCAAAGAAATCGGCGACGAGGTCACCGTCAAGACTCCCGGCGGCGTGCGGCAGATAGAGATAACGGATATTGCCATCATACTGAATGACTGAAGAAGGACGGTGTCCTTATTTCAGGTCGTTTCAGGAGAACCTGACGGAACAGAGCCTTTCGAGGAAGGACCCGCGATGTGATCCTTTTCCCAGTGAGAGGTCGGTAACGGCCACACGGTTGATGAGCCGGACCCGGTCACCCCACCAGCAGTGCTCGCGGTACGCCCAGGGATTATGAATCGTGCAGGGCCGGCCGTTGACCATCCCCAGATACATCATGATATGCCCGCGCAGATGGAGGAGTGTACAGGCACCCGTGGCGTTCCGCGCGAGGAGATTGATTTTTTCCTCATCGGACGCTCCCTCCGGATACTTACCGAGCGTGATCCCCACGTGCGCCTGTTTCGACGAGTTCCGCGGCAGGGCAATGCCGACGGTGGCAGATACTTCCTGTACAAAGCGGGAACAGTCCTGTTCCCCGTACATCCCGCCCCATCCATAGGGTGCATTGAGGAGTGCAAAGGCCTGACAGAAGATCGTCCGCGGGGTATAGGGAAGGTATCTTTCATGTATGCTCCCGGCCCTGACATAACAGATCTCTTCGGAGAGCCTTCCATTATCCTTCCGGAAGGGAACGACTATTTCGGCGGTACCGTCATCCCCCCGTTTCCGCCGGGGGAACTTGACGCCCATGCGGACGCAGTCGAAGTAGTCTGTCAATCCTGAATCGAGGTACAGATCAGCCTTCGGGGCAACCACTGCCGCGACGCGGTTCGCGTCCCTGCAGCGCCGTAAGTCGTCATACCCGCAGAGCGCAATATTTTCGACGGCCATCCAGCCCGCATTGAGGTGATCGATTACATAATACCATCTTTCATCCCGACTCGTATGCACCACGGCCACAGGGGTTCCCACATCGAGGGCGCTGTTCTGCAGCTCGTCGAAGTCTACATCAAAGGGTTTCGCATAGAGGGTTTCACCGGTGGGGAATACCCGCTGGTCCGCATAGTGCACGACAAGGCCGTACCGCAGGGGAATACCCGCCGGAAGGGCTTCTCGAGGTTCATCCGTGCATCCATCTCCTCATAAAAGGCAGGTGTCACAGGGCTGCCGTCCGCCCTGTAGAGCTTCCGTTCCCGGAACCACGCCATGAGTTCCCGCAGGTCATCCAGAATCTCCGATGCCGGACAGGGATCGGACAATCCGAGATCGGTCGTCAGCTCATCTTCGTCTCTGATGACACGATTCAGGTTTTCTATGCCATGCTCGTCGAGGATGAGGGAATCGGGAGACGGGTGGAGGACAATCCAGTACCCCGGAGATCTCATGAGGCGATCCGCCGCCGGGAGCATTCCCGGTGCGGCATAGTAGAGTTTTTCTTTCGATGCACATCCCGTGAGACCCACGAGACAGAAGACGATTATAAGTGCACAGGCAATCGGGTATAACGAAAATAACGGGTCATAGGATCTCCGATGGTCGTTTCACTGTCGCTACTCTCCATCACGTGACCACCATTCGATCAGTGGCGGAAAGGGAGAGAATACGAATGTTTCGGGGGCAGGGCACCGCCGACGGGACTGCTTACCCGATTTTCCAGGTGGTCGCCGTGGGGGTATCCTTGAGCACAACACCCTTTTGTGCCAGCAGGTCCCGTATTTCATCGGCTTTCTTCCAGTCTTTCGCCTGCCGTGCATCCCGGCGCGCTCCGATGAGCTGTTCTATTTCTTCCGTGTTCAGCCCTTTCTTGCGGACCTCTCTCATTCTGTCTTTCTCGAAATATTCATCGGGGTCTTCAAGAAACAATCCCAGAACCTTCCCCACGCTCCTCATGGTTACCCGGGCTTCATTCAGCAGGAAGCGGGCCTCCGGCGTGGGAGTAAAGTTTTTGTCGGCGATATAGCTGTTCATGACACGGACGGCATCGAATATGTAGCCGATGGCCCGTGCCGTATTGATGTCATCATCCATGGCCTCGACGAATCGATGGGGCAGTGACTCGATCTTTTCCCATACGGCCGCAACGTCCCCCGTCAGATCTTTCGCGGAAATGTCCGAATAATCGTCGGTTCCGGCAAGATGTTCCTTTATCTTCTGCAGCATCTCATAGAATCGCTCCATGCCGGCACGTGCATCGGCAAGGGATTCATCGGAAAAGTCGATATAACTTTTATAGTGGCTCTGAAGCACGAAGAGTCTCACCGCTTCGGGGTGATAGAGTTGCAATACATCCTTGATGGTAAAGAAATTTCCCAGAGATTTGGACATCTTCTCGCTGTTTACCCTGATAAATCCGTTATGGAGCCAGTACCGTGCGAAGAGTTTGCCCGAGGCACCCTCGGACTGTGCGATTTCATTCTCGTGGTGGGGGAAAATCAAATCCTCTCCTCCGCCGTGTATATCGAAGGTTTCACCCAGGTAGCGCTGGCTCATGACGGAACACTCGATGTGCCATCCCGGCCGTCCCCGTCCCCAGGGGCTGTCCCACCAGGGCTCGCCCTCTTTGCTCGATTTCCAGAGCACAAAATCGAGGGGGTTTCGCTTCTTTTCATCAATGTCGATGCGGGCACCCGCCATGGCATCCTCGAGATTCCGTCCCGAAAGTTTGCCGTAATTCCTGAATTGCTCCACGGAAAAAAAGACATCACCGTCAACGACATAGGCAAGTCCCTTCTCCAGCAGCTGACTCACCATGCGGATCATTCCCTTGATATTTTCCGTCGCCTTCGGCGTCAGCGTCGGACGAGCCACACTGAGCATGTCCATGTCCTGATTGTGTGCCTGAATGTATCGTTCCGATATTTCAACAATATCGGTTTCTTCCTCGTTCGCTCTTCCGATAATTTTATCGTCGACATCGGTGAAATTCTTGACATAGGTAACCGCATAGCCCCGGTATTTCAGATACTTGTAGATCACATCAAAAACAATCGCCGAACGTGCATGACCGATATGGCAGATATCGTATGCCGTAATTCCGCAGACGTACATTCCCACCTTACCCTCTTCGAGAGGGACAAAATCTTCCTTTTTCTTTGTGAGGGTATTGTAAAACCGTAAGCCCATTGCAAACTCCTGTATAGCACCACTCATCCAGACATTACGTTCAGTCTGAAGAGTCAACGTTGACATGTGCGTATTACGGGAAGAGCGGCACCAGGTCGAGTCCGGCCGTTTCTTCGAAGCCGCACATGAGATTCATGTTCTGTACTGCCTGTCCCGCGGCACCCTTGATCAGATTATCGATTGCCGATATGACGATCACCCGTCCCGTTTTCTCGTCGACGGCAAGGCCGATGTCACAGTAATTTGAACCTCGGACCGCGGCGATGGTGGGAACAGAGCCGGATTCGTAAATTCTCACGAACGGTTCATGGCGATAGAATTCGCGGTAGCGTTCGACAAGTTCCGTCTCCGACATGACCCTTGTCAGTCCCGCATAGAGGGTACTCAGGATTCCCCTGTTGACCGGCAGCAGGTGCGGGACAAAAAGGACCCTGACAGGACTTCCGGCGATGCTCTCCAGTTCCTGCTCCATTTCAGGGGTGTGGCGATGGCTGCCGATGCTGTATGCCTTGAATCCTTCATTTGCTTCGCAAAAGAGCGACCCGATCTTCAGACTGCGCCCGGCACCGCTCACTCCCGATTTTGAATCGGCGACAAGCGAGGCAAGATCAATGACACCATCGGCCGCCAATGGCGCCAGGCCGAGAATCACACTGGTCGGATAACATCCCGGATTGGCAATCAACCGGGCGGTCCGGATCTCTTCTCTGTAGAGTTCCGGAAGCCCGAATACGGCATGTTCGACAAATTCGGGCGAGCTGTGGTTCCCATACCAGGCGGTGTATACCGCCATATCGCGAAGACGATAATCGGCACTGAGGTCGATGATCCGTACCCCCGCCTCATAGAAATGGGGAACGACCGCCATGGCTTCGCCATGGGGAAGGGCAAGAAAGACGATATCGGAACGCGCGGCCACTTCGGCGGGCGTGGCGTCGATGAACGCCAGATCCGTAAGTCCCTTGAAGACGGGATAGATGTCCTCCACCGCTTGGCCCTTGTACATCCGGGATGTCACGGCAGTGATTTCTACGTCGGGATGACGCACAAGAATGCGCAGAAGTTCCTGGCCGGTATAGCCGCTCCCTCCATAGATACCCACGTTCACCATCGCTCTGCTCCGTACAAAAAAAAGGGGGCCAAAGCCCCCATAATGTTACTCTTATCGTTTCGAATACTGGAACCTTTTTCTGGCACCGGGCTGACCGTATTTCTTACGTTCTTTGACCCGGGAGTCTCTTGTCAGAAAACCGGCCCTCTTGAGAGTCGTCTTGAGATCTTCATCGAATTCGACCAGTGCTTTCGATATGCCATGTTTGATCGCGCCGGCCTGGCCCGAAATGCCGCCGCCCCGCACGTTGATGTCACAATCAAATTTGTTCTTCTTATCCGTAATGTCAAGGGGCTGCATGATAAGACGTTTCAAGATGTCACGGGTAAAATAATCATCGAAGTTCCGCTTGTTGACGGTAATGACCCCCGTTCCTTCTTTGATCCACACCCTGGCGATTGCGTTCTTTCTTTTTCCTGTCGCGTAATAAGTCTTGTCTGCCATACTTCTCTCCTCAGCGGTTTACATCTCCCAGGTCTGTAGCATTTGAGCTGCGTGTGGATGCGTGCTACCACTGTAGATTTTGAGTTTCTTCAACATGCTTCTTCCCAGGCTGTTTTTGGGGAGCATTCCTTTTACTGCCAGACGCAGGACATCTTCGGGTTTCTTTTCCAGCATTTTCTGGGCCGATGCTTCCTTCAAACCACCCGGGTAGCCGCTGTGGCGGTAATACATTTTATCGGTCAGTTTCTTTCCCGTGAGGGCGATTTTCTCGGCATTGACCACCACCACAAAATCACCGGTATCCACGTGGGGCGTGTAGATCGGTTTGTGTTTCCCCCTCAATCGCTTTGCGATCTCCGCAGCCAGACGCCCGAGCACCAGACCCTCGGCATCGACTATGTACCACTCTCTGGTCACTTCTTCACTTTTTGCACTGTATGTCTTCATAACCCACCATATCAATTATAGCTGTTGTAACGTAAAGGGGGACGTTATGAAATTACGCTTCGTTTGTCAAGGAAAAATCACTTGTTTTCATCCTATTATTCAGGAAATCCCCCGGAGATTTTCCCGACCTTGCCGAGACCGTAGAGCGAGAAGACGAGCATGAAGCTTCGGTCATCGGATGAATCGGTATACTGGGCGTTCACGCTCCAGCACTGCCGATGGTAATCGAGCCCGTAGGTGGTTTCAAGGTATTGTTTGTCCAGTATGTTGCGCCTCAGTACATAGCTGAGGTCCACTCTGTCCGACACCCGCCCCTTGAAGCGGAGGTTCAGTTCTTCCACGGAATCCTGGGTATACCGGTATTCAATGGTTCCCCTATCGCCACGCCGGTCTTCCATATCGAATCCCGCATTGATCTGTTTCCACTCGCCGTCATTGACGTCAAACCGGGCATCGGCATCGAGCGACAGATAGCGAAACGGATTCACGTCACACTCCAGGTCAATCACGCCAAAGGGCCGTCGTGCGGGGTCGGCATTCTCCACACCCCTCCGTGCCTCCAGGATGTCGTAGGTCTGACTGACCTTCATCCGCAGGAATTCCCGATAGGAGACCCCTCCCCCTTCATCGGCAAGCCTGGCGGTGAAGACATGGGTCATTCCATAGGTAATGCCGTTTTCCTCCTCGATGAGAGGGACGTAATCCGGCAGGTCTCCCTGATACACATTCGGCACATATCGGTAGGTCACCTCGGGCTTGATGACATGGCGAATCCTGTCCACACGGGGACCGCCTACTATGAAAATCCGTTCCACCTCCGTCGAAATCGTCCCTCCCAGACTGTATAATTCCCTGCTGGTGTGGGTTCCCGGATGTTCACCCGTGCTGTCGTAGCCATCCCAGTGGGAAAGCTGCAATCCGATTTCAGGGGTAAGGTGAAAATATTCTTTATAACGGAGCGGCAATGAAAGGATGGGATGATGATCGATCAGGTGGCCCCGGTATCCCGCGGTACGGTAGAAATAATCGTAGCGCGACTCGAGTTCGGCGTTGAGGGGGGTATTGAAGAGGGGCTGTTTGATGGCGGTCACGGTAATTTCGGGATACCGCTGCAGCGTTTCATCATTTGAATAACTCTGGAAATTGTCCGTATACTGCGCCAGGGCGGTGACATTAAAGAGGCGCCAGTCCTTCACCAGGCGCACCGTCGAGTCGAGGGAGGCGAGGGAACGGTCGGCGGCGAAGGAAACGGTGTCATACCTTCGATCACCCGCCGCGTTATAATGTTCCTGATAATAATTGTACGATTCAAAGTCCCTGAAATACCAGATATCGGACACCTTCTTTATGTCGGTGCGCAGATACAGACCCTCGCCAATGACCGTTTCGGTGTTCAGATAGTAGGACCACCGCTTCCTGTGATCGTTCCATTCGCGTTCCAGCCCGCTTCCATCGGGTTCGGTTGTTTCGAAGGTATCGTTGAGATAGTCGCCGTACAGGGTACCGTAGGAATCGTCCGCCAGACAGTACCTGAATTCCACCCCCTCCTGAAATCCCCGTTTGTCCATGTAACGCTGATAGAGGGTGGCATCGGTATACTCGGATATCTTCCAGTAAAAGGGGAGTCCCACGTCCCAGCCGAACTTGTCCTGCGAGTAGGCGATACGGGGAAAAAGGACTCCCGTCTGACGGGTTGTTTTCGCCGGGAAGATGAGGTAGGGAAGATAGAGCACGGGGATATTGCGGATCTGGAAACTTCCCTGGGTGAGCGTTCCATACCCATCGACCGTCACTTCCACTTCACGGCCGGCAAAGCGCCAGTCGGGCATCGCGCCGTCGCAGGTTGTGGCCCGGGCGTCTTTCAGGGTATAGGACGCTTCTCCTGTTTTCGATATTTCTTCGGCCTGGATATAGAGATTGTTCTCCTGCACGAACAGGAGTCCGTCAAAGACGGTTCCCGTTTTCCTCTCCACATTGAAACGGACCTTCTCCCCCTCGAGGATATCCTGATCGCTCCGGATGTAGACATCGCCCGCGGCATCGACGTCCTTGGTGCTGTTGTTCATGAGGACGTGATCAGCCTTGAGAAATCCCCCTTCGAAGGTGATCAAGACATTTCCGGCGGCTTCATAGGTGTCTTCGCCGCTGTCGTAGCGGAGGCTGTCCGCCTCAATAGTAACGGGACCCCGGACACGATCCCGTTCCACTCCCCGGGAGATTCCTGTCTGAAAAAGAATGATGAAGATGCAGAATACGAAACAAGAGAGTTTTCTCATGATTCTCCCGGGCCCTTATATGCCGAATTTCCCTGTTCAATATCATACATTCCCGGAATCACAAATCTAAAAAGAAAGATGGCTTCGTAAAAAGTGAAGCTCCCCGCCCACAGGGCGGAGCTTCACTTCTCACGAGGTCATCAAGAAATATGCCTTTTCATTTCTCCCACGAGATAGAGTGACCCGGTGACGCATATCAGATCATGCCGGCCGGCGACCTTCCGGGCTCGTGCAAGGGCCTCTCCGGAATCACCAACCGACTCAACACAGGCATGCAGGGTCTTCGCAAAGGCTTCGAGGCAGGCCGGGTTCACCGCCCGTTTTGCCTCCATGCCCGTGAGGATCAGCCTGTCAGCCAGGGGAGCGAGACGCCTCAGCATGCCGCGGTAATTCTTGTCGCCGAGCACTCCGAAGACCACAATCAGTCTATCGTAGGAAAAATCCTCCCGGAGTGACCGGCAGAGCGCCGATACAGCCGACGGGTTATGGGCGCCGTCGACGATAACAGGCGGAAAGGACCCGATGCGCTCCATCCGTCCCGCCCACTGCACCTGACCTAATCCTTCGGCAACGGCCTCTTCGCCGACGGAGAGACCCCGCTCGTTCAGGAATTCCAGAACCGCGAGGGCGCAGCAGGCATTTTCATACTGATACCTGCCCACGAGGGGGAGAACGAGGTTCTTTATCACACTCGATTTTCCATAATAGGAAAAATATCCCTCACCGGTACAGCGGTACCGTATCTCTCTGCCAACCCGGTAGAGCTGCGCATGCATGCGGCGGCACCTCTCCGCAAGCACATCCCTGACCGACCGCTGGCGGGCGGCGGTCACGCAGACACCTCCCTCATGGATAATTGCGGCTTTTTCGCCGGCAATCGCCCCGAGCGTATGGCCGAGAAAATCACAATGCTCACGGGAGATATTGGTAATAACGGCGACATCAGGCCGTGCCAGATTTGTGGCATCCAGCCGTCCCCCCATGCCGACCTCCAGGATGGCGATATCGACCTTTTGCAGTTCAAAGTAGAAAAAGGCGATTGCCGTGGCAAATTCGAAATAGGTAAGATCTTCATGAAGACTGTGCCGTATCTGTTCGATGAGGCGGGCCAGTTCCCTTTTGGAAATCTTCTTCCCGTCAACACGGATGCGTTCCCTGAAATCAAGAAGATGGGGAGAGGTATAGAGACCGACCCGGTATCCTGCCTGTCTCAGGACTGAAGACAGCATCGCGGCGACGGAGCCTTTGCCGTTTGTCCCGCCTATCAGCACGGTCCGGCATTTCAAGTGCGGGTTGTCATGCGTCGCAAGAAGCCGGGAGAGCGGGTCAAGCCCGAGTCGAATCCCCCTGTTCTCCAGCTGCGCAAGGTATGCAAGCGATTCGTGGATGGTCATTGATCAATCACTGTGCGAACAATCCCTCCGGTCCGATAGGGAAATATTCTTGTGTTGTTAATACAGCCCGTACGGCATGGCAACAGATTCGGTCCGGCGCACATGAAGACGAGCAGGTAAAAAAAAAGCCATGGAAAATCTCGACAACTCTCCATGGCTCGAATGATAAAAACAAGACAATGCCGACAGCTACTCAGGTATCACCTTGAACACCTCATCGCCGGGGCGAACGCGCTCGGAAACCTTTACACCAATGAAATCACCTTCGACGGCTTTCTCTATCTTTTCATTATTGATTTCCATTGACTCCAGTTCGTCTTCAAAATCGGTGGTGTGCCCCGTAAATTTAATGGTGTCACCAACATTCAGTTCACCAGCGACGATCTTGATTGCCGCAACGCTGGGTTTCGCGAAAAATTTTACTACCTCACCAACTTTCTCTTCCGCCATGACCTGTCCTCCTTGTTCCTGGCACTTGATAAATGACTATATTCGGTACAATATCTTTCGATACTTCTGTAACAGGTCGGATTATTATAGCTTTCGCGGTGGAAAAATCAAGAACAAAAAAGGGCATGGATTGTCTCCATGCCCTTTGCACACTCATAACCACCTTATATATCAGGCATTCTTTTCTTTGGCCGCGGTAGTCTTGCTCTTTTGTTTCTTTTTCTTTGTCTCTTCGGGAATCAACTCGATGATCGATAACGGTGCATTATCACCAACCCGGTAACCGGCCTTGATGATACGGGTGTACCCACCCGCCCGTTCCTGATAGCGCACCGAGAGTTCCTCAAAGACACGGGCCGTCACTTCCCGGTCACGTATATAGGAAAGTGCCTGTCTCCGTGCATGCAGACTGCCCCGTTTCCCGAGGGTGATCATCTTCTCGGCAACACTTCGCAATTCCTTTGCCTTGGCGTCTGTCGTAACAATCTTGTCATGTTTCAGAAGGGAAGTTACCATATTCCTCAGCATCGCCTTTCTATGGCTTGAGGTTCTTCCTAACTTCCTTCCAGCCTTCCTGTGCCGCATTGTTCCACATTCCTTTCACAACAATGTTACTCTTCTGCCTCTTCTTCACTGGTGGCAGGAGGAGTAAAGTCGATTTTCATGCCGAGACTCAGCCCCATCTCAGAAAGAATTTCCTTTATCTCGTTAAGGGACTTTCTCCCAAAGTTCTTTGTCTTTAACATTTCCGCTTCGGTCTTTTTCACCAGTTCGCCGATATACTGTATACCCGCATTTTTCAGGCAATTGGCTGACCGTACGGACAGTTCCAGTTCGTCAACACTCTTGAAGAGGTTCTCGTTTAACTCTTCGCCTTCTTCTGCCTCATACCGCTCCGATTCTTCCTCCACCTCGTCAAAGTTGATAAAGACATCGAGCTGTTCCTTCAATATCTTGGCGGCGAAGGCAATGACATCCTCGGGATAGACGCTTCCGTCAGTCCACACCTCAAGGATCAATCTGTCATAATCGGTAATCTGACCGACCCGCGCATTGGTAACCGTGTAGGTAACTTTCTTGATCGGTGAGAATATCGCATCGATGTTGATGGTCCCCTCAGGCTGCTCGGGATCCTTCTCCTTGCTTGCGGGGACATAGCCCTTTCCCAGCTCTACGCTCATTTCAGCCTTCAACGCAGCATCCTCGGAAAGCGTCGCAATGTAGTGATCGGGATTCAGCACCTCCACCGTTTCATCGGTGATGATATCTCCGGCCTTCACCGCTCCTTTTTTAGATGCATCTATACGTACCGTTCTCGGCCCGTCTTGATGAAGCTTTAAGCGAACGCCCTTTAAATTTAAAATGATATCGGTTACATCTTCCTTCACACCCGGAATTGAGGAAAACTCGTGCAGCACTCCCTCAAATCGTACGGACACAATCGCCGGTCCATAAATAGAAGAAAGGAGCACCCGTCGCAATGCATTACCCAGGGTAGTGCCGAATCCTTTTTCCAGGGGCTGGCAGTCGAACTCACCATAAAATTTGGTGTGGGTCTTTTCGTCCACTTCTATATGCTTCGGTTTAATAAGACTGCGCCAGTTTCTCTCCATGTTTACATTTCCTATTTTGTTACGTTGGGTTTAGAATTATTTGGAATAAAACTCAACGACCAACTGTTCCTGTATGGGCATCGTCAATTCTTCCCTGGTGGGAAGCGCCTTGACGGTTCCTACATAGTTATCCTTGTCTACCTCCAACCACTGCGGGACACCGCGCCGTGCAACTGTTTCCACGGCATCGAGTATCGAGGCCACCTTTCTGCTCTTTTCCTTCACCTGGATGGCATCCCCCACCTTGACAAGATATGATGGAATATTGACTTTTTTACCATTTACCAGAAAGTGATTGTGTCGTACGAGCTGCCTCGCCTCGGTTCTTGAATTGGCGAATCCCATACGGTAGACCATATTATCCATTCGCCGCTCAAGAAGCAACAGGAGATTCGTACCGGTCACACCCTTCTGCCTGTCGGCTTTTTCAAAGTAACTCCGGAACTGCTTTTCCAAAAGACCGGCCATTCTTTTGAGTTTCTGTTTCTCTCTCAGCTGAACGCCGTAATCCGATTTTTTCCTTCTCAGTTGGCCATGCTCGCCCGGAGCGTATCCTCTTCTTTCAAAGGCGCACTTATCGCTGTAGCACCTGTCGCCTTTCAAGAAAAGCTTGATACCTTCCCCCCGGCATAATCTGCATACTGAACCTCTATATCGTGCCAAAATTATCCTCCATATCGCGTTGATATCACCTGCTTCAAAATACGGTTACACTCTTCGGCGTTTCGGCGGACGACACCCGTTATGAGGAATGGGTGTTACATCCTTGATCATGCTGATATTGAGACCAGCCGCCTGCAACGCTCTCAGGGCGGATTCGCGCCCGCCGCCGGGACCCTTGACATAGACCTGAACGGTCCTCAGGCCGTGTATCTTCGCTTTTTTGACCGCATCTGTAGCCGTGAGCTGTGCGGCAAAGGGTGTACTCTTTCTCGAACCCTTAAATCCCTGTTCCCCTGCCGAGGACCAGGCGATAACGTTTCCGCTCATATCGGTAATCGTCACAATCGTATTATTGAAGGTCGATTGGATATGCGCAATCCCCTCGGCGATATTTTTCTTTTCTTTTTTCTTTACACTTCTTCTCTTCGGTCGAGCCATTTCGCCTCCAGACTATCTCTTTCTTTTACCGCCGATTGCTCTTCGCGGACCTTTTCTCGTGCGCGCATTCGTGCATGTTCGCTGTCCCCTTACGGGAAGTCCCTTTCTATGCCGTAAACCGCGATACGCCCCGATATCCATGAGGCGCTTTATCGACATGGCGATTTCTCTTCTCAGATCACCTTCAACTTTATGGTCCTTGTCTATAATATCTCTGATCGCGGTTATCTGATCGTCAGCAAGATCATCTGTCTTGGTATCATAGTCGATCTTCGCCTGCTCCAGTATGAGCCTGGACTTGGACCGGCCTATACCATAAATATAGGTAAGTGCAATTTCCATTCTCTTGTTTTTTGGTAAATCAACACCTGCAATTCGTGCCACCGGCAAACCTCCCTTTTCTTATCCCTGCCGCTGCTTGTGTTTGGGGTTTTCACAGATAACCCTGATGACGCCGCGTCGTTTGATAATTTTACATTTGTCACATATCTTTTTTACTGATGCCCTGACTTTCACGATATCACTCCATTGCTCTCGTTATTTGGATCGATAGGTGATCCGTCCCCGGGTTAAATCATAGGGAGACAGTTCAACGGTCACTTTGTCCCCGGGTAATATTTTTATAAAGTGCATGCGCATCTTTCCCGAAATATGGGCAAGCACCTTGTGACCATTTTCAAGTTCAACACGGAACATAGCATTCGGAAGCGGTTCGATCACCCTGCCTTCCACCACTATTGATTCCTCTTTTGCCATAGCCAATATATCCTCTTACGCTCTGTCGCTCAGAATCTCCGGGCCATTCTCGGTAACTGCTATCGTGTGTTCAAAATGAGCAGAGAGTTTTCCGTCCCTTGTAACCACGGTCCAACCGTCCGGTTTCACTTTTACCTTGAAGGTACCCTCATTCACCATGGGTTCAATGGCGAGTACCATTCCCGGCCTGAGTTCAATCCCCCGCCCGCCGACACCGAAATTCGGTATCGCCGGATCCTCGTGAAGATTCTTCCCTATTCCGTGGCCCACGTAATCCCGCACAACCGAAAAACCCGCGTTCTCAACATGACTCTGAACGGCATACGAAATGTCGCCGAGCCTGTTTCCCGCCTGTGCCGCTTCAATTCCTCTGTAAAGAGCTTCGTTCGTTATCTTCATCAAGGTCTCGGCTTCTGCCGACACCTTTCCTACGGAGAGCGTAATCGCTGAGTCTCCGTAATACCCATCGTGACAAACCCCAAAATCGAGGCTGACGATATCTCCTTCCCTGAGCGGTGTACCCGAGGGAAATCCATGGACAACCTCTGCATTGACCGATGCACACAGCGCGAAGGGAAATCCGTTATATCCTTTAAATGCCGGCCGCGCCCCCCGCTTGCGCGTAGCCCTTTCGGCATAACCATCCAGTTCCAGCGTCGTAATCCCCGGCGTTACCAGATTTTTGAGCCCCTTCAGGACCTCGGCAACTATTGCATTACTCTCCCTCATTTTTCGTATTTCATCGGGAGATTTCAGAAGCACCATCCAACAATTCCTTTTCGAAGAGCAATCCTCAACGCCTTTTGCTTATACGCCCTTTTTTCATAAAACCTTCATACTGTCTTGTCAGCAGATGCGTCTCTATCTGACCGGCCGTATCGAGCGCAACACCAACGACAATGAGCAGCGCCGTCCCCCCGAAATAGAAAGGCACGTTGAACCGCCCGATCAAGATACTCGGCAGAACACAGACCGCAGATACATAAATCGCACCACTGAAGGTCAAACGCGTCAGAACACTGTCAATATATTCGGCGGTCTTTTTCCCCGGACGAATACCGGGTACGTAGCCACCGTGCTTTTTCATATTATCCGCCACATCCACCGGATTGAACGTCACGGCGGTGTAAAAATAACAGAAGAAAACAATTAATGCGACATAGAGCACATTATAAACCAGGTGTCCCGGCATCAGGAATCCCGACATTGCCTTCATCCACGGATGGGGAACAAAATTGGCGATTGTTGCGGGAAACATGATAATCGACGACGCAAATATTGGCGGAATAACACCCGATGTATTGACTTTCAGGGGCAGATGCGTCGCCTGTCCCCCATACATCTTTCTTCCCACCACACGTTTTGCGTACTGAACAGGAATTCGTCGCTGGCCGCTTTCAACAAATACGATAAACCCGACCACACCGACCATAACCACTAAAAGAATCACAATAAAGAATATCGTCATTTCACCGGTCGATACCAGACGGACTGTATTGTACAGACCGGCCGGACCTCGACAGACAATACCGGCGAAGATTATGAGTGATATACCGTTCCCGATTCCCCGCTCGGTGATCTGCTCGCCCAGCCACATGATGAAGGCCGTACCTGCGGTCAGCGTAATGACCGACATCAAACGGAACCCCCAGCCCGGTGCGATCACGACGGATAATCCCGTAGGTCCCGCCATATTTTCCAGACCAACGGCAATGCCGAATCCCTGGATTATACTGAGAAGTACCGTCCCGTAGCGGGTGTACTGGGTGATCTTCTTTCGTCCCGCTTCCCCTTCTTTCGAGAGTTTCTCCAGATAGGGGACGGCAACGGTCAGCAACTGCAGGATAATGGACGCGCTGATATACGGCATAATCCCAAGCGCAAAGACCGAAAGGTTGCTCAGCGCACCACCGGCGAACATGTCAAAGAGCCCGAGGAGCGAATTGCGCGCCTGTTCGAAGAATGCGGCCAGCGCCGCCGTGTCGATTCCCGGCGTCGGAACATGAGCTCCGACACGGTAGACAGCAAGAAGGAGGAACGTAAAGAATATCCTCTTCTGCAGTTCGGGTATTTTCGTTATGTTTTTAAAACCGTCCAGCAATTTATACGACCTCTACCGATCCGCCTGATGATTCAATTTTTTCTCGTGCCTGACGACTGATACCGTTTACCTTTACCGTGAGAGGGTGCTCAATCGACCCATTCCCCAGGATCTTGATGCCGTCTCCCCGCTTCTTTATTATTCCGTTCTCCAGAAGGGTATCCCCATCGACAACCGCATTTGCCGGAAACGCCTTGAGCTGTTCGATGTTGACAACGACGATGTCCTTCCTGAACCGGTTGTAAAATCCCCGCTTCGGAAGCCGCCTTGTCAACGGCATCTGTCCACCCTCGAAACCGGGGTTGACCTTGCCACCGGAACGGGCGTTCTGTCCTTTCGAACCGCGACAGGACGTTCCGCCGTGACCCGATCCACTGCCGCGTCCGACACGTTTTCTCTTTTTCCGGGAACCTGCGGGAGGCCGTAATTCATCCAACTTCATTTTGAATCCTCCTCATATTCCTCAACGGACACCAGATGAGACACTTTCCTCACCATACCGCGGATCTCGACCGTATCCTGCAAGCAAACAGTTCTGTTTACTTTCCCGAGGCCCATGCCCCGAAGTACGGCCCTTTGTTTTTCAGGCCTTCCGATGGGACTCTTTACGAGTTTTATCTTAAGCTGTTTCCCCACAACCATCTCCTCAATGCGAATAATTCTCTATATCTCTGAAACGTCTTTTCCCCTCAGTGCAGCGATATCTTCCGGATTACGTAAATTTTTCAAGCCGTCCATCGTCGCCTTTACAAGATTATGCGGGTTATGAGAACCGATACATTTCGTCAGAACATTCTGTACACCGGCAACCTCGAGGATCGCCCTGACGGCACCACCGGCAATAAGACCGGTACCCGGGGAAGCGGGTTTCAGCAACACTCTCCCCGCGCCATAATGACCGATAATCTCATGGGGCAACGTTCCATCCTTGATGGCAATCTTGACCATGTTCTTCCTGGCCATTTCGGTGCCCTTTCGTATTGCCTCGGGAACTTCCTGGGCCTTGCCCAATCCAATCCCCACGGAACCGTTTCCGTCACCGACCACGACCACGGCGCTGAACCGAAATCTCCTGCCACCCTTGACGACCTTGGCAGTCCTCTTGATCTTGATTACCTTATCCAGAAGTTCGAGCTCTTCCATAGTTTCCTTTTCCACTCGCTAAGTTATATTTGTATCCCTGATTCTCTCACGGCGTCGGCCAGAGCCTTCACCCGCCCATGATAGAGGTATTTTCCCCTGTCGAAGACCGCCTGGCCGATATTCCGGTCCTGCAGTTTCTTCGCCAGCAGCTTTCCCACTTCCCGCGCCGCATCAACTTTCTTGAGTCCCTCGAGCTTTCCCTTTAAATCCTTGCTCAGAGACGATGCATCTGCAAGTGTCTTGCCCACGTCATCGGCGATCGCCTGCGCGTAAATCGACCGGGTACTTCGGAACACCGACACGCGGGGGCGCGCTTCGGTCCCGAAGATCTTGCTCCTGACCCTTTTCTCCCGCCGTGCCCTGACTTTTTTTAATTTCTTTGTAGACGTCACAATCAACAACTCCCCTGCACAATAAATATTACGCTCCTGCCGACTTCCCGACTTTTCTCCGCACCTTTTCGCCGGCGTAACGGATACCTTTTCCTTTGTACGGTTCCGGTCTCTTGAAATCCCGTATCTCAGCCGCGACACTCCCCACCAGTTCCTTGTCGATACCCGACACCACCATGTTCACCTGGCGGTCGATCCTGATGGAGACACCTTCCGGTATCTTATACTCTACGGGTTTTGAAAAACCGATCAACAGCTTGAGAATATCGTTATTTACCTCTCCGCGATATCCGACTCCGACAATTTCGAGTCCTTTCTCAAATCCCTTGCTCACCCCGGTTACCATGTTCGACACCAGGGTTCGAATAAGGCCATGCATCGAATGACTTCTCTTATCGTCACCCACTATCTGTACCTGAAGTGTCTTTCCCTCTATGACGATTTCCACTTCCTTGGGGATTTCCCGTAAGAGTGTTCCCTTCGGTCCCTCCACAGTGAGTGCGGAATCATCCTGTCTGATCGTTACACCATCAGGAATCTCTATCGGTTTCTTACCAACTCTGGACATGAATGCGTCTCCCAGTATTTCAATCTATATTTATTACCATATGTTACAGAGTATCTCGCCTCCCACGTTGAGTGCCCGCGCTTCCTTGTCGGTGATTACCCCCCTGGAGGTGGAAAGTATGGCAACGCCGTAGCCGTTGAGCACTTTCGGGATTCTCTTGCTTGCCGTATAAATTCTTCTGCCAGGCTTGCTGACCCTCTGGACGTTGGTGATAATAGCACCCTTCGAATCGGTGTACTTCAGATATACCCGCAACGCATCGTGCGACTTCTTGTCACCCTTGATGATATCATATCCATTGATGTAGCCGGTTTTCTTCAGGGTTTTCGCAATATTCACATTCAATTTCGACAAAAGCACATCGGTACTCTTGAACTTCATGCGACTGGCATTCCTGATTCTCGTCAACATATCGGCAATAGGATCGGTCATCCCCATTTCATTACTCCTCTACCAACTCGATTTAATCATTCCCGGAATTTCACCGTGAAGAGCTCGTTTCCTCAGACAGATTCGGCACATATCAAATTTACGATAATAGGCACGAGGTCTTCCGCAAAGCGGGCATCGGTTGTATTCTCTCACAGAAAATTTCTTTTCCCTCTTTGCTTTCGCGATTAAGGATTTCTTTGCCACACCAACTCCTCCCTAATTTCTAAATGGCACGCCCATCAACTGTAACAGCCGCCGCGCCTCATCATCGGTCTTGGCAGTGGTCACGATCGTGATATTCATGCCCTTCACCTTATCGATCTTGTCGTAGTCAATCTCCGGGAATATATAATGTTCCCCTATCCCCATCGAGAAATTTCCCCTGCCGTCAAATGACTTCGGCGGAATTCCCCTGAAGTCTCTGATCCTGGGGACGGCGACATTTACAAGTCTGTCGAGAAATTCATACATCCGTTCCCGCCGCAGTGTCACCATGCATCCGATCGACATGCCTTTCCGCAGCTTGAACGTAGCGATTGATTTTCTTGCTTTCGTGATAACGGGCCGCTGTCCCACTATTAATGCAAGTTCCTCCACGGCGCTGTCGAGAATCTTGATATTCTGAATCGCCTCACCCAGCCCCATGTTGACGACGATCTTCTCCAGTTTGGGGATCTCCATCCTGTTAGAATAATTAAATTCTTCCATGAGCTGGCTTGCAACTTCTTTATTGTAGTATTCCTTTAACCTTGCCATCTATCGTTCCCCAGTCTATTGATCCAGGATTTCCTGGCACCGCTTGCAGGTACGCACCTTCTTGCCGTCTTCCAGCACCTTATGGCCCACTCGTACGGCTTTGTCGCATTTGTTACAGACCACCATCACATTGGACAGATGGACCGAACCTTCCTTCTCGACGATTCCGCCCTTGCCGCGCATATCCGGTCGCTGGTGTCTTTTGTTGAAGTTCAATTTTTCGACAATAACCCGGTTCTTTTCCCTGTTCACGGAAAGTACCTTGCCGGTTTTTCCCTTTTCCCTTCCAGCTACCACTTCTACAATATCACCTTTTTTTATATACATGTGCTGTATCCTCAACACTCAAAATTCACGATATGTACTCTATATTACCTCGGGCGCCAGAGACACGATCTTCATAAACTGGCGCGCCCTCAATTCGCGGGCGACAGGCCCGAATATGCGCGTCCCCAGGGGTTCCAGAGAATCGTTTATCAGAACTGCGGAATTATCATCAAACCGCAAATAAGAACCGTCTTCCCTGCCGATCTCCTTCTTCGTCCGTACCACAACGGCCTTTAACACATCACCCTTCTTCACTTTCGAATTGGGGATCGCTTCCTTCACCGACACGATGATTACGTCGCCGACCCGTGCATAGCGTCTTCTCGAACCACCGAGCACCTTTATACAACAGACCTTTTTGGCTCCGGAATTATCAGCTACATTTAAAAAGGTTTGCATCTGAATCATGATTCATATTACCCCGCCAAAATCGTGCTAACTATTATTTCGCCTTCTCGACTATTTCCTTGACCCGCCATCGCTTGTCCTTGCTGAGGGGACGGGATTCAATAATGACTACCGTATCGCCCACACCACACTGGTTTTCTTCATCGTGGGCCTTATATTTCATATGTCGCCTTATATACTTGTGAAACTTCGTGTGTTTCACGAGCCGTTCCGTCAGAACCACGACCGTCTTATCCATTTTATCGCTGATGACCACTCCCTGGAGTGTTCGCTTGATCCCTCTGCTTTCCATTACCTTACCCCGTGATCTCTCTTTCTCTGAGAACTGTCTTAATTCGGGCAATATCTTTTCTGATATGGTTCATCGAAGATGGTGTATCCAGTTGCCCTGCCGCATAACGGAAACGAAGTTTGAAAAGTTCTTCCGAGAGACTCTTTTCCTTCTGTTGCAGCTCCTCGACACTAAGATCTTTGATATCTTTAACCTTCATCGAATATCTCCCTCGACAATATTGTCGTCTTGATGGGTAACTTCTGCGCTGCCAGTCTCAGTGCGTCATGGGCCACTTCCTTGGGAACACCTTCCATCTCGTACAGGACGGAGCCCTTTTTCACCACTGCAACCCACTCCTCAGGAGATCCTTTTCCTTTCCCCATTCGTGTTTCAGCCGGCTTCTTGGTCAGCGATTTATGGGGGAACATGCGAATCCATATCTTTCCACCACGACGCACCCTACGGGTAATCGCGATACGTGCCGCTTCAATCTGCCGCGCTGTAATCCGGCCCGGCTCGAGGGCCTGGAGTCCGTATTCGCCGAAATCAATCTTATTGCCTTTCTGGGCAACTCCTCCGACCCGGCCCTTTTGACTCTTTCTGAATTTAACTCTCTTAGGCGATAACATAATCCATTGTCCTATTAATAACGATCATATCTCAACTGATGAGTTCCGGATGCGCTACGCAACCACTTCTTCCTTGTCCGGCAAGACCTCACCATGGAAAATCAGCACTTTGACGCCGATGAGACCATAGGTGGTATGGGCCTCGGCAAAGCCGTAATCGATATCGGCCCTGAGTGTATGAAGCGGCACACGGCCTTCACGGTACCATTCCCGCCGCGCCATTTCCGCACCACCCAATCTGCCTCCGCAGGCCACGCGAATCCCCTGAGCACCGAACTTCAGTGCCGTCGTAACGGCACGTTTCATGGCCCGTCTGAAACCGACCCGCCGCTCGAGCTGCAACGCGATGTTTTCGGCCACGAGCTGGGCATCCATTTCCGGTTTGCGAACTTCAAGGATATTGATGATCGCTTCGCCCGTCATGATCTTTTCAAGATCTTTCTTGACTTTCTCTATTTCGGAACCTTTTCTCCCGATTATGATACCGGGCCGGGCAGTATGAATATTGATCTTCGCCTTGTCGGCGGCACGCTCGATCTCAATCTTCGAAATGCCCGCATGATAAAACTTCTTTTTCAGGTGTCCTCTGACCTTGATGTCTTCGTGCAGCAATTTACTGTAATTCCGCTCCGCAAACCACTGGGAATCCCAAGTTTTATTGATTCCTAACCTAAACCCGATGGGATTTACCTTCTGCCCCAACGTCTCACCTCCTCACTGATTAGCGCTCATCCAGTATGACAGTTATATGACTCGTTCTCTTCCGTATCGGTGCCACTCTGCCCTGGGCCCGCGCCCGCCATCTCTTCAGGGAAGGACCGGGACCGACGAACACTTCCTTCACGTAGAGAATGTTTTCATCGATATTCGGGTTCTGGGCCGCATTCGCGACGGCCGACTTTAGAACCTTAACCACGATCAAGGCTGCTTTTTTCCGCGTAAAATTGAGAATCCGCTCCGCATCCTCGACCTTTTTTCCTCGAATCAGATCAACCGCCAATCGCGCCTTCTGCGGTGATATTCGAACATATTTGGCAACGGCTTTTGCTTCCATTTATTCCTTAACTCCACGAGACAATTACTGCTCAAGTTATCGTTTCTTTACCCTGGTCTTTCTGTCTCCTGCATGCCCGAAAAAGGTTCGTGTCGGTGCAAACTCACCGAGTTTATGGCCGACCATATCCTCGGTAATATAGACGGGAATGAATTTCTTCCCGTTATGGACCGCAAAGGTGTAACCGACCAGATCCGGAATTATGGTCGAGCGACGCGACCATGTCTTGATGACTGATCTGGCTCCCGACTCTTCGGCCTTCCGCACTTTCTTTACCAGTTTCTCATTAATATAGGGTCCTTTTTTAATCGAACGCGCCACGATTAACCTCTCTTCTTGACAATGTACTTATCGGAACTTTTGTTCTTCCGAGTCTTATATCCCTTTGTAGGAACACCCCAGGGCGTACAGGGATGTCTTCCACCGGAGGATCTCCCTTCACCGCCTCCCATCGGGTGATCTATCGGATTCATGACGACACCCCTTACTTTGGGCCTCTTCCCTAACCATCGCGTTCTGCCGGCCTTGCCGATACTGATGTTTTCATGTTCGATATTTCCTACCTGCCCGATGGTGGCTTTGCACTCGACACGCACTTTTCTCACTTCTCCCGACGGCATTCTGACCTGTGCGTAGTCTCCCTCTTTTGCCATGAGCTGCCCGTATGCACCGGCACTCCGGATCATCTGACCGCCCCTGCCGATTTTAAGTTCCAGGTTATGGATGTGCGATCCGAGGGGGATGCTCTTCAAGGGCATCGTGTTTCCTTCTTTTATGTCGGCCTTCTCGCTGCTGATGACGGTGGCTCCCACCTTGAGACCCAGGGGTGCAAGGATGTAGCGTTTCTCCCCATCGGCATAGTGGAGAAGGGCAATTCTGGAAGACCGGTTCGGGTCATATTCAATGGCCGCCACCTTGGCCGGTATATCCATTTTCTCGCGTCTGAAATCGATAACACGGAGTTTTCTCTTATGTCCTCCACCGATATGTCTGCTTGTCAAACGACCCAGGTTGTTCCGTCCGCCTGATTTCTTCAAAGGTCTCAGCAGGCTTTTCTCGGGCTTCGTCTTCGTAATTTCCTCAAAGGTCGAACCCGTCTGGAATCTTCTACCCGGTGATGTCGGTTTATATGTTCTTACTGCCATTGATCTTCGCCTTTTCTCGTTATACTCCCTCGTAGACTTCGATACTGTCACCCGGAGCAAGGGTTACGATAGCTTTTTTCCAATCCCTTCTCTTACCGACAATTCTTCCCAATCTCTTCTTCTTGCCGGTTACAGTGGCGGTACGCACATCCATCACCTTCACCTTGAATATTTTTTCAACGGCACTTGCGATGTCGATCTTCGTTGCCCTGCGGTCGACTTCAAAGATATATTTATTCGCCTCATCTCGGGCAATGGTACTTTTCTCCGTAATAACCGGCTTCTTAATGACTGCGTATATATCCATTATGAAAGCAACGCCCCTTCTATCTTTTTTACAGAGGGTTCCAGGAGCACGAGATTGTCGTACTTCAGGAGGTCATAGACATTCAGCCCCTCTGATCTCATCATCTTCATGTCTTTGATGTTTCTCGACGACAATTCAAGGATGCGATCGGGTTCACCGATAATAAAAAGAACCTTCTTCAGATCGAACCGATCAAGCACTTCTTTGAATTTCTTCGTCTTGATCTCTTCCATCGGAAATTCCCGGAGGACGATCACCTTGTTTTCCTGGACCTTGAGGCTGAGGGCCGATTTGAGTGCGGCCTTCCGCGCCTTCTTTGAAACCCGGAAAGAATAATCCCTCGGCTTGGGACCAAATACGATACCCCCGCCCCGCCAGATCGGAGATCGAATGGTACCGGCTCGGGCTCTCCCCGTCCCTTTCTGACGCCAGGGTTTCCGTCCACCCCCGCTCACATCGCTTCGACCTTTCGTTGAAGCAGTTCCCTGCCTCCTGCCGGCGAGCTGCATCTTGACCACGTCATGCATGACATGCTCTTTTATGGGAGCGGCAAAGACCGCATCGTCGACCTCTATCTCGCCGACCTTATTCTTTTCTATATCGTACACTTCCAGAATCGACATGATACCACTCAGTTTCCTTACAGTTTTATTGCATCTCTGAGGTACACTATCCCGTTTTTGCTGCCGGGAACGGCACCCTTGATTAAAATCAGATTGTTTTCAGGCCGTACACCGGCAACAACGAGGTTCTGAACGGTCTTTTTCTCATTCCCCATATGCCCGGGAAGCCGTTTCCCCTTGAACACGCGTGACGGATATGCACTGGCACCAATCGAGCCGGGAGCACGGTGAAACATCGAGCCGTGGGTCGCCCGCCCGCCCTTGAAACCGTGGCGTTTAACGACACCTGCAAACCCTCTCCCTTTCGTGGTACCGATCACATCAATATGGTCACCGATAGCAAATATGTCGGCTTTCACTTCCTGGCCGACCTCATATTCGTCCTGTGAATCCAGCCTGAACTCCTTCAGGATCCGGAAGTATCCCTTGTCAGCCGCCTTGAAGTGTCCCTTGAGAGGCTTGGTAACGTTCTTTTCCTTCAGCCTGCCAAATCCGAGTTGTACGGCTTCGTAACCGTCTTTTTCCGTCACCTTTTTCTGTACCACCACACACGGCCCGGCCTCAACAACGGTTACCGGTATCACAGAACCGTCCTCCCAGAATATCTGGGTCATCCCCAATTTTTTACCGATTAGCGCCCTTTTCATGACAGTTGCATATTCCTAACTACTGTTTCGACAAAAAAGGAGGAGATGAAAGATCTCTTGCTGCCATCTCCTCGCTCTCGTTCGTCCTATAGTTTTATCTCAACATCAACACCGGCTGAAAGGTCCAGTTTCATAAGCGTATCTACCGTCGCCTGTGTCGGTTCAATAATATCGATCAACCTTTTGTGAGTTCTGACTTCAAACTGCTCTCTCGACTTTTTGTCGACATGCGGCGACCTGTTGACGCAATATTTGTTGATGATCGTCGGCAGCGGAATGGGACCTGCCACGCGTGCCCCCGTCCGTTTTGCCGTTTCCACGATATCCTGCGCCGACCTGTCCAGCAGTTTATAATCGTACGCCTTGAGTCGAATCCTTATTTTTTGATTTTCCATTTCTCTACTCTATAATCTGACTGATAACTCCCGCGCCGACAGTTCTGCCGCCTTCACGAATTGCGAATCTGAGCTGCTCTTCCATAGCAATGGGGGTAATAAGTTCGGCAACCAGTTCCACATTATCGCCGGGCATAACCATTTCCGTTCCTTCAGGCAACGTTGCAATGCCCGTCACGTCGGTGGTCCTGAAATAGAACTGGGGTCGGTACCCATTGAAGAAGGGTGTATGCCGTCCGCCTTCTTCCTTCGTAAGAACATATACCCGCGCCTTGAACTTCGTATGCGGCGTGATTGATCCCGGTTTTGCCACAACCTGTCCGCGTTCCACTTCTTCACGTTTTGTCCCTCTGAGCAGAACACCGATATCGTCACCGGCCCTGCCTTCATCGAGAGTCTTACGGAACATTTCCACACCGGTACATACCGTCTTGAATGTCGGCCTGATACCAACAACTTCGATTTCGTCTCCCGTCCTTACGATGCCGCGGTCCACTCGACCTGTGACGACGGTACCGCGTCCCGAGATGGTAAAGACATCACCGATGGGCATAAGGAATGGTTTGTCCAGATCGCGTTCCGGTTCGGGGATGTATGAGTCGACCGCTTCCATCAGCTCCCAGACGCTCTTCACATCTTCCGCATCCGAATCGTCGCTCTCAAGGGCCTTCAATGCGGACCCTCTGATGATTGGAATATCGTCACCGGGGAACTTGTATTCCGTCAGCAGCTCACGCAGCTCGAGTTCCACGAGGTCAAGAAGTTCCGGGTCATCGACAAGATCTAC
>Ga0272441_10003001_pt1 | contig 33104 bp, 23 predicted proteins | sample SSMProp6N_FD_193582 | JGI IMG/M metagenome (GOLD analysis project Ga0272441, IMG submission 193582) | Marine sediment archaeal communities from Little Sippewissett salt marsh, Falmouth, MA, United States - SSM-Prop-6N | ecosystem: Environmental > Aquatic > Marine > Wetlands > Sediment ... | reverse complement strand
GGCTCGCAATCCTTTTCACGATATTGGCTTTCGCGATTTCCATCGCCCTCGCCGGAGGCCAGCAGACCGCCACTTACGACAGTCTCAACGTTCGTGTGCACTGGACATTCCACGGGGCGCACGAGTTAAGGGGGCTTGCTCTCGCGCCGGACACCACGCTTTGGACTTGCTACCCCGGCAACGACACCCTAATCGAAATCGATGCCTCGAACCCCGACGCTATCGATACAAATTTCTACGATTTGGATACTCTAATTGAAAGAATTCTAGGGATAGTCAACGATTCTATGTTAATTGCTTATTCTACGACGCCCTCGTATTCGCTTCGGACTATCAATATCAACCTTTCGCCGCCAGCCGTCGTAGCAAGCTATTTCTCGCCGCATTTGTCCTACGGTGTGGAGTCTGAGATTATAGATAATTATTATATAACGATAAGCTCCGTAAATTGGACTCGCCTCGTATTTTTCGATCTGTCCGACCCGATGAATATAGACACCCTCGACACCGATGTAGATGGGATATTCACCTTGGACTCATTGCTCTGTTCGCCTTATGACTTGGCGATTAAGGACTCCTTCCTTTACTCGTTTATTTTTATGGATACCTCTCCACTGACTTCTTATCCTCCTTACGACTTAGAATTCATGATAAGAATCAATAATATCGCCGATCCGTCTAATGTTGTTTTCGACACAATGTTGTCCTTACTAACAAAAATGGACTATTATTCCTTGAATGCCCCTTGCCCCTCCGTCATCGTCGATACGCTTTTGTTTGTCGCAGCGAACTATGACGGCGGCCCTTGGGGAAGTAATTTAGCGGATGTCTATAATATCGCCGACCCGACAAATCCTTATCACGTGGGCACGGTAGGAGATTATCTTAATGAGCGCAGCAAGCGCTGTATAGCTTTCCAGAATGATTATCTTTACGCAGGGATGTATATCTACGATTTGCAGGGCTACCCCGATACAGATTCACTGGTGGGATATATTACGGGAACGCCGCAATGGCAAGAAGTTATGGGGAAATATATATACTTAATACAAGGCCCTACTTTCGGGATTGTGGAATTCTTTGGTTTCGACACTACCCGGCAAGCCTGTTCGGAAACAGCACCGCCGCGCGCTGAGAAAATTTCCATTTCCGCATACCCGAATCCCTTCAATTCGGCGGTTACAATCTCCTTATCTGTCATCCCGGCGACCTCTTCTGTCATTCCGGGCTTGACCCGGAATCCAGCAATCGAGATATTCGATATAAACGGGCGACGCATCGACGTCATTGCGAGGAGGGCATCGCCCGACGAAGCAATCTCGCCGAATAATAGGTCGAGCGTCCCGCTCGACACACGGCGAGACGCCGTGTCTATTAATAATTGCGAATTCGTCTGGCAACCCGCCCCCTCCATCGGTTCAGGCGTATATCTCGTCCGCGCACGCATCGGAGAGGAAATGGCAACAATGCGCGTCGTTTATCTTAAGTAGAATACTTAAAAACACAAGAATCGCCCGCAAACACCTATGGTTGACCATTTCTCCCATAGGTTTTTTCATTTTCCCCAAAGGTTTTTTAATATCTCCCAAAGGTTCTTTCATTTTCCCCAAATGTTTTTTTGTTTCTCCCAAAGGTTTTCTCGTGTCTCCCAAAGGATTTTTCATTTTTCCCATAGGTATTTTCATATCCCCCATTGGTTTTCTCGCATTTCCCAAAGGTATTGCCGTATTTCCCATCGGTTTTCTTATATCTCCCAAAGGTGTTGCCGCATTTCCCATAGGTTCTTTTATATCTCCCATAGGAATTTTCTCGTTTGCGAAAAGTGAAAGGTCTTTTTTCACTCCCACATTCGGTATTTGAAAAGACAAAGCGCCGTTCCTCATCGAATAACCGGCGCGAATTTTCGCGATCCGAAGCGAATCCGCGAAGCTGTTGTGCGAGTTAACAATTAACATTTGCGCAAACGATTTTAAAACCGTAAATTTGTTACAAGTTAGTTGAAGGGAGTTCTTATGCTCGATAAACGAAGATTTGCGCTGTCGGTTTTAATAATAGCTCTGTTTGCGTCCTGCGTTTACGGCCGGATGCCTATCCAATTCCAGCAGGGGCGGCGCGCGCTCGAGGAAGGCCGCTATGACGACGCACTCGATGCGTTACGCACGTCGCTCGATAAGCCCGGGGTCGAAGATAAGGATAGGGCCCGTATTCACAGGGCGATAGCGCAGGCTTATATCGGCATGAAAGATTGGGATAACGCGGCGGAAGAACTTCGCTGGGTTTTGGCACGAACGCCGGGCGGAAAGGCAAAGGAAACGACTCAGGAACTGCTCGATATTGTTACGGCGCCGGAGGAAGAGGGTGTTACGGTTATGAACCTCGGTGCGTCGCTGAACAGCCGCTATGAAGAACTTGCGCCGGTTATCTCGCCGGACGGCAAAACGCTATATTTTATTGTCGATGGTTCTCCTCACGGCGAGGGCAAGCAGGATATTTATTTTTCGAGGCTAAGCGAAAGCGGAGGGTGGCTACCATCGGAGAATATCGGGCCGCCGCTGAATACGAGCGGCCACGATGGCATCCTTGCGATTTCCCCCGACGGCACAACCGCGCTACTCGCGGGAAGATATATGCCCGACGGCAGCAAGGGCAACGGGCACAGTATCGCGAGACTGAAAGGCGGGCACTGGCGCGATCCCGAGAATGCTATTATCGAGGATTATTATAACAATAATCTCCTTACAAGCGCTTACCTTTCCACAAGCGGGAAATATTTGCTCCTCGCTCTCGAACGCGAAGGCGGTTTCGGCGACCTCGATTTATACGTTTGCTTCAGGAAACCCGATAACACGTGGTCGGCGCCGGTGAACATCGGCCGAAATGTCAACACAAACGGCACCGACGGCACGCCTTTCCTCGCCACCGACGAGAAAACCCTCTATTTTTCATCTAACGGCAGAATCGGTCTCGGAAGTCAGGATATGTTCAAGACCGAGCGTTTGGACGACACATGGACGAATTGGTCGCGCCCGATAAATCTTGGTAAACAGGTCAATAGCGCGGGTTGGGATGCATACTACACTATCCCCGCCGAGGGCGATGTCGCCTTTTTTGTTTCGAGTGGCGAGGGCAGTATCGGCATGAGCGATATCTGGATGATAACGCTTCCGCAAACCGCGCGCCCGGGCGCGGTTGTGATGATATCCGGCGTGGTCATGGAGCCGGATTCCACGCCGGTCGGCGCGGATATATCGTGGGAAAAACTTGCAACGGGTGAAAATATGGGGATGGCTCACAGCAACGATGTCACCGGCGAGTATATGATAGTGCTGCCGGTTGGAGAGTCCTATGGCTATGTCGCGCAGAAAAAGGACTATCTACCGACGAGCGACAACCTCGACCTATCCGATGCGGAAGCATACGCGGAGATTCATCACGATATTGTTTTGTCGCCTATCAAACGCGGAGCGCAGACGGTTCTCAAGAATATTTTCTTCGATTTCGATTTGGCCTCGCTAAGAACCGAATCGATCGGGGAATTGAACCGTGTATTGGAGATTCTCGAAGATAATTCGAGCATGGTAGTGGAAATTGCGGGGCATACGGATAGTATAGGCACTGGAGCTTATAATATCAAGCTTTCACGCGAACGGGCACAATCCGTCGCCGAGTGGCTGATTGAGAATGGAATCGACAGATCGAGACTTAAAGTCGAGGGTTACGGAGAATCGCAACCAATCGCGGACAACGCGACGGAAGAGGGCATGCAGCAAAATCGCCGCGTTGTTTTCGAAGTTTTAGACATGTAGGAGGACAAAATGGACATAGAAAATACTACGGCATGCGGTATCCCCTGGGATAATCGCAAGGAGATAGGTTTTTTCACCGCGCTGGTGAAGACGATAGGCGCGATTATTGCGCATCCAACCGAATTTTTCCGAAACATGAAAGACGGTGAAGATATTGTCGAGCCGATGATTTTCGGTTTTATAACCGAGGCTCTCGTATTAATCGGCAGCTATATTTGGATTATCCCGCTTATATTTATTATTCCAGGTCTCGTAGCGGTGTTAGGCGAGGATCCCGACGTGGCGGCTTTCGCGGGAATCAGCACGGCTTTCCGGCTTGTGTTTCAGTTTATTATGGGATTAATCGGGATTATCCCCGGGCTGTTTATTAACGCCGGGGTTCTACATCTCGGGCTATTGATACTCGGTGCAAACAAACGAAGCTATATAGAGACATTCAAGGTGGTTTGCTTCTCGAAGGGCGCTTCGGTTCTAACTATCGTGCCAGTTTTCGGGATTATTCTCGGAATGTATAACGTTGTCGTGGAGATAATAGGGCTTCGCGAGCGGCATGAGACAACGACCGGCAAGGCGATTCTCGCGTGGCTGATAATCCCGCTGATTTGCTGTGTTCTCGTGGCGGTTTTAGTTGTGCCGTTAGCTGCCGGTTTGATTTTTTTAATCGCGGGGAATAATTAACGGTTGACAAAAGAAGATTGAAACTGAATATTTCTCTTACTGAACGGTATAATTCTATTGGAATGATTGAAAACCGGTAGATTTAGCGAAAAGGGGAATCATGGACGAAAAAAGATGCCCATATTGCGGTGGAGTTGTGAAGGACGATTTCTGCTCTCATTGCGGTGCAGCGGTTGCGCCCGACCAACAATTGGATCCGGATCAAGCCCCCGAGCTACCTCCAGTTGAAACTCCTCCGGGAGGGTGGGGATACGAGGAAAAGGTGCCCTGGGAGCGTATGGACGAACTCGGTTTCTGGTCTGCACTGGCCGAGACAGTCAAAGAAATCCTCGCTACTCCGGAGGATTTCTTCTCGCGGCTTTCGCCATCGGGCGGTTACGGAGGGCCTTTGCTTTACGGGCTTCTCCTTGGGGTTGCAGGTGTTATTGTCAGCCAGGTTTGGAGTATTATCGGCAGCGCTATAGGATTCGGTGCTATGGGTATGCTTGGATCTCAATTCGGCGAGGTTGCGGCGCAACAGGCCGGGATCATTATGCAGGCAATAATCGGCATCATGATCTCTTTGATACTCGTTCCCGTGATGTTATTCATAAGCTCCGGAGTAATACATCTGATGTTGATGATACTCGGCGGCGCAAACGAGGACTACGAAGCGACTTTCCGTTGCGTTGCGTTCGCCCAAACCGCCCAACTGGCGCAGATAATCCCTGTCGTGGGCGGTCTGATAGCTGCCATATGGACGATTGTATTGGAAGTAAAAGCATTAGCCAATATCCACGATATTTCGGCGGGGAAAGCGCTTCTGGCTATCTTGCTTCCCGGAATCGTCTGTTGTGTAATTATCGGCGGATTCGTGGCGATTTTCGGTATCGGCATGATGGGCGCGTTGGGTTCTATGGGCGGCGGGATGGGTGGATTTTAAGCTGCAATGAAACCCGGGAAATATGTCCATCCTGTTCATGGTGTATGGCCGTTAATAGGCTTGCTCGGGGTAGTTTGTGCGAAATTCTATTTCGCCAACATGCCCCGAGCCTTTTTAATTTGCCCATCGCGTTTTCTTTTTGGGATTCGATGTCCCGGCTGTGGGAGTGGCGGGGCGCTTCTCGCGCTGACCGAGTTCAGATTTCTCGACGCGATAATCGCCAATCCGCTTTTCGTTATCGGCGGGCTTGCGCTGTGTTTATGGGGCGCGGTCGCAGCGTTGGGATACTCGATAGGCAAACCTCTCCCGATATGGGCTACAACCGAAAAGAAGAAGGCTATTCTAAGATATAGTATTATCGCGGCATTATTGCTAACCTGGATTTACGAGCTTTATATCTATCCAATCGTCACATAAAAAGGAAAACTAATGACCGACGAACTTCTCGAAAAGGCGCTTGAACTTCATTCCAAGGCCCCGCTTATCGATCTTCACGCCGACACGCTCTCGACCCGCGAGGACACCTCGGATTTCTTATCCGGGTGGCCGAAAAAGCACATGGATCTCCCCCGGATGCTTGAGATCGGAATCTGGGGAGAGGCGTTCAGTCTTTTCGTGTATCCGCATACAAAGGGCGACGCCGAACCACTCTGGCTCGAAACGGCGGAGCACGAGCTATCGAACATCCATAACGCAATCGATAACTCCGACGGGAAATTCGCGCTCGCAACAAACGCGGATGAACTGCTCGCAAATCGTCGGAACGGCGCGGTTAGCGCGATTATCGAGATCGAAGGTCTCCATTCGCTGGGCGGCGATATTGGATTAATGGAGCGATTTTACAAGCGCGGAGTCCGTATTTTCACCTTAACATGGAACAATTCCAACGCGTGGGCAACCTCATGCATGGACGCGGCCGATACCGGTCTGACAGCATCCGGCAGGGATGCGATCTCCGAGATTAACCGGCTCGGCGGCCTCGTCGATTTTTCGCATTCCGGCGAAAAGACCTTTTGGGAAACTATCGACATGCTCGAACGCCCGCCGATTTGCACACACTCCTGTTGCCGAGCGCTTAAAGATTCCAGTCGAAACCTCACCGATAATCAAATCCGCGCTATTGTCGAGCACGGCGGCGTGATCGGCGTGAATTTTTTCCCGGGATTCCTCTCGCGCAAAAAGTATAGCGCGGTTACTGCGGCGGATTTAGTCGATCATATCGAGCATATTGTCGATCTCGGCGGCGCGGCGAATGTCGGCCTCGGCTCGGATTTCGACGGCGTAAGCAACCTACCGGGGATGACAGATTGTCTCGGCATTGTCGAGGTAACTATCGAAATGCTTCGGCGCGGACACGACGAAGACCTCATTACAGGCGTTCTCGGCCGCAATTTCCTGCGCATATTTTAATTCGTAAAACGGGAGGGTCTCAGACCCTCCCCTACTGTCATTCCGGACTTGTTCCGGAATCTACTCTCACATCGCGCTCCATAGATTCCGGCTGTCGCCGGAATGACAAACCGTCGGCCCTTGCCGCAAAAAAAGGGGCGACCCACCCGATCCGCCCTCTTCCATTTTTCATTGCTAATTGTTAATTTTTAATTTTACATTGAATCTTTATATTTAATAGGTCGAGCGTCTCGCTCGACACGCGGCGAGACGCCGCGTCTATTATCTGTCATTCCGGACTTGTTCCGGAATCTACTCTCACATCGCGCTCCATAGATTCCGGCTGTCGCCGGAATGACAAACCGTCGGCCCTTGCCGCAAAAAAAGGGCGACCCATCCGATCCGCCCTCTTCCATTTTGCATTGCTAATTGTTAATTTTTAATTTTACATTGAATCTTTATATTTAATAGGTCGAGCGTCTCGCTCGACACGCGGCGAGACGCCGCGTCTATTATCTGTCATTCCGGGCTTGATCCGAAATCTATTCCTCACGCTACCCCTCTGGATTCCGGCTCTGGGGCCGGAATGACAAACCGTCGGCCCTTGTCGCAAAAAAAGGGGCGATCCATCCGATCCACCCTCTTCCATTTTTCATTGCTAATTGTTAATTTTTAATTTTACATTGAATCCCCGACGGGACGTCGCGTCTATTAAGATTATTTTACAGAAGCGAATCGGCGAATCCGTCGAGCCTATTGCATGTCGGCGCTTGCCGACCCACTCCAATGCCCTTCTTTGCCGTTGGCGATAGCGCGGACGCGAAAATCGAACGAGCCAGTCAAACCCTCCGGCGGGGGGCAGGAATTCTCCGCGCCCTCGTAAAACGCTGTCCAATGACCGCCCTCCCCCGCCGCGCGATAGTGCGCCTCATAGCTGTCCGCGCCGTCGATAAAACTCCAACGGAACGTCTTCGCGCTCTCGTCGAACCGGAAATTCTCCGGCGACGGCGGCCGCTTCTTCGTCCAGACCATCGATTTCGGGAGGAATCCCCTGCCGATGAAATTCGAGCTATCGACACCCCAGACTAAAACGCCCATCTCGTAAATTAGCCTGAGTCGTTTCGTGTCCTCGCGGAAACGCGCCTTCATCGCCTCGCGCGCGACTTTCGCCTTTAAAAGTAACGTGCACGCCGTCGTGTGCAAAACGCTCATCTCGGTGCGAAGGGCGCGAATTTCATCGACAATGTGGTCAGGAAGAACCCATGGGTCGCCCGCCGCCTTGTAAATTTCGTGCTGGCGCGAGAGGTCGTCCACAGCGGATTCGAGGCCCTCGCGCGTTCGCGGCGTCGTGCCGTTGATAGAATATGCGTGCATTATTTCGGCGGTGTTGTCATGTTCCGCGATCATCGCCTTGAGGATATTTTTCGCTTTCTGATAAAGCTTTTTGCAGTCGATTTGCTTATATCTGAACTCCGAGAATGCCCTTTCTTTTGCGATTTCCTTCGTTCGGGCTTCGCTCCGTGCTTCTTTCCATTGGTCTTCGCAATTCTGCGCCCAGGCAAGCAAATTACCCGTCACGCCAAGCTCTGCGGCGATGTCATCGATACTCCCCTGAAGGGAATGAAGCCTCTCCATTCTATCGAAGGTGTCGTCTTTTGAGAAAAGATTGTTGATTATCGCCATTTTAGCCCTTTCTTTTGGATGATATTCATTCTATCCTTGTTAATCGCCATTTATAACTGTTTAATTTCTATTTGAGATAGGTATATTTAATAAATATCCATTATAATATCGAATTTAGATAGGTAAATTTCCATTTTGGCCTATTTACATATTAATAAATCTTCATTCATTTCCATTTATTCTATATTGATATTCATTTTATCTTGAATAATATCGATAAAAAATTACTTCTAATATCGATATTAATCTTTCAACAAATAATATAAATATATTTTAATATGAATGCAAGTTATATTTTATCAATTACAATAAAATATAATCCACTAATAATCAAGTAAATATTAAGAGTAAAATGTATTTAATAGATATTAAACAATATGAATATAATATGGGCCTGTCACGAGATGATATCGATTTGTCGAAAAACGATATCAGCGGAAATATCGGCCTAAATGGCGGGGTATTGGAGGATTTGGGTGCGCCGACCTTTTCCTTTACCTGTCATTCCGGCCCCCGAGCCGGAATCCATTTGCGGCGGATGATAAAGAAGATGGATTCCGGGTCAAGCCCGGAATGACAATTGAAGGGGCGGGGATGACGTGCGAAACGAGGAGATTGCCTCGTCGCTCCTCGCAATGACGGGGACTGTGCGGGCGACCACAAGGGATCGCCCCTACGGGCAGTCGCAATCGGTCACTACCCAGCAAGCCGGGTGTTCATCGATAAAATCGCAGACATGCGCGCAGGAGGCGGAATCTAAAAAGTTTTCGTCAATATAAAACTCGGCAAAAGAATCCAATTCCCATAGCGGGTAAAGGGAAATAGAAGTAAGTTGATTACGGTCAAGTGCAATACCTCTCAAATTCGCACACGAGGCCAATGGTGATAGGTCAATCGAAGTAAGTTGATTACCCCAAAGAACGAGCGCTTCCAGTTTCGCGCATGTCGCCAAAGGTGAGAGGTTTATCGAGGTGAGTTGGTTTCCCATAAGGTATAGCCCCTCCAAATATATACACGAAGATAACGGCGACAGATTTATCGAAGTGAGCTGATTACACACGAGTATGAGCCACTCCAGTGTTGAGTCGTATATCTCGATGCCATAAATACAATTCCGGCTTGAAATATCCATACTACCCAAGTCAATCCCAACCACACAACCGAGAGTATCACGCATAATTCTGCTTTCCGGTATCGTTTCGCCGTTCAGCACTACTGGATTCGACGGGTCGCATGGGTCGAAAGGCGGATTGCCGTTAGTGTTGCTCGTGCCGTCGTCGCAGTCGCAGCTTGTGAACAAAAAACCCGCCAATACAATAATGGTGAAAATACCGTAAACGATGCGTTTCATTTCCTCTCCTCCCGGTTGGCTGTTCGGAAATATAACCGCAACGGCGGGGAAGAGCAAGAACAAACTGCGGGTCGCCGCTGGCGCGACTTGCGCGTGCTAAATCGTGTAGGCTTTTCCAAATTGCACGTAGCGCAAGGCGTGGGCTAAAAGCGCCCCACGGGCCAGCGGTTGAGCATGTCATCACGGGCATTGCCCTCCGCAACTACAATTCACTTGCGCCGTCGCGCTATCTTTACTATAATGAAACGCTTGTGGTAATTACAATCTCGGAGTGAACCGTGGAAAATAAAAAAATAAGACAGAAATATATCGACTACTTCTCGGGCGCGGGCCATACCGTGGTCAAATCCAGTCCGCTGGTGCCTATCGGTGACCCGACGCTGCTTTTTGCCAATGCCGGCATGAACCAGTTTAAGGACATTTTCCTCGGCAAAACGGAGCCGGAATATAAACGCGCGACTTCCTCCCAAAAATGTATGCGTGTGTCCGGCAAACACAACGATTTGGAGGATGTAGGGCGGGACGGCACTCATCACACGTTTTTCGAGATGATGGGCAACTGGTCATTCGGCGATTATTTTAAGAAGGGCGCTATCGAGATGGCGTGGGAGCTACTCACCAACGGCTACGGTCTCGACCCGGAGCGCATTTGGGCGTCGGTCTACACCGAGGACGACGAGGCAGAAGAGATATGGCGTAAGATTTTGCCGTCGAAAAGAATACTCCGTTTCGGAGCTAAAGATAATTTCTGGGAAATGGCTGCGACAGGCCCCTGTGGGCCGTGCAGCGAGATTCACTATGATATGGGATTCGGTAGCGGGGAAAAACCGAACGACCCCGGCGGGAGGTTTGTCGAGATTTGGAACCTCGTCTTTATGCAATACTTCAAAGACGAGTCCGGTGTCACAGAGCCACTGCCGCAAAAACATGTCGATACGGGTCTCGGTTTCGAGCGCCTTGTTACTATACTTCAAGGCTGCGAGGAGAACTACGAGACTGACCTGTTCGCCCCGATAATCGCCGAAATAGAGGAGATAACGGGCGCGGATTTCGAGAATCCCGATGAAACGGTGGCAATTAAGGTTATGGCCGATCATATCCGCGCGCTCGCTTTCGCTATTGCCGATGGCGCTTTGCCGGGCAACGAAGGCCGCGGGTATGTTCTCAGGCGGATATTGCGTCGGGCGGCGCGGTTCTCGCGAAATATCGGATATCATCAGCCGATAATGTTCCGGCTGGTTGCACCCTTGGTGGATACGATGGGCGATGTTTACCCCGAACTCGTTACGCGTAACGAGCATGTTGTCCGCGCGATCAAAGCGGAGGAGGAGAGTTTCGCGCAGACTCTGGATGTAGGTTTGGAATTGTTCGCAAACCTTGCGGGGAAAGCCTCCGAACGTGGCGACGGAACAATCTGGGGCGCGGATGCATTCAAGCTCTACGATACTTACGGCTTCCCGCTGGATTTAACAGATCTGATGGCCTCGGAGAAAGGTCTCGTGGTCGATCATGTCGGTTTCGATAAAGAGATGGAGAAACAACGCGAGCGTTCGAGGACTTCGACTAAATTCGATGGGCCCACCGAATCGACTGAAAACGATTGGATAAATAAAACCGATGGGGCGGATTCGGAGTTTATCGGCTACGAGAAGACGGAAGCGCAGGCTTTAATCCGGCGCTGTTTGATTGACGGCGAAATAATCAAGCTTGTTTTGAATAAAACGCCTTTCTATGCCGAGTCCGGTGGGCAGGTCGGGGATACGGGCACTATCGTCGGAGACGGCTGGTCGGTGGATGTTACAAATACAGTTAAAGATGCCGACAGCATAGTTCATGTCGGTATCTTAACCGGCGAAATCGGTCAATCTACAAGCGTGATTGCAAAAATCGACTATACGCGTCGCATGGCGATAATGCGGAATCATACCGCGACGCACCTCCTGCACTTCGCTTTGCGTAAAGTGCTTGGCGATCATGTCCACCAATCCGGCTCGCATGTGGCACCCGACCGGTTCCGTTTCGATTACACTCATTTCGAAGCGCCAACCGAAGTCCAGTTGCGAAAAATCGAGCGTATCGTCAATGAAGTCGGTATGGCCGATATTCCGGTTTGCGCCAGGGAAATGGCTTACAACGAGGCTTTGGAGAAAGGCGCTATCGCGCTTTTCGGTGAAAAATACGGCGATAGCGTTCGTGTTATCTCGATAGAATCGGTTTCCAAAGAGCTTTGCGGCGGAACGCATATCTCCCGAACCGGGGAAATGGGAGCTTTTCTCATTCGAGCTGAAAGCTCCGTGGGCAGCGGTCTGCGGCGGATCGAGGCGATAACGGGAAGCTCGGTTGTCGAATGGAGCGAGATAATCCGCGACGAAAAAGACGAAATCGCCGCCGCTCTGAAATCGAGCGCCGACGATATAGTCGAGAAAGCAAGGGGCCTTATCGCGGAACATAAACGGCTCGAAGACGAAATCGAGGAACTTCGACGGGGACAGACAGGCGATACTGCTGATTATCTGTTCGATAAGGCAGTGGAACTCGCCGGGGGACGTTTCGTGGCCTCGGAAGTCAAAGTCGTTTCCCGCGAACAACTTGCGGAACTTATCGACCAGTTAAAATCGAAACTCGGTAGCGGAGTTGTTTTCCTCGTTTCGGAAATAGAAGGCAAGTTGGCAATAATATGCGGTGTTACCGACGATTTGGCCGGAACCAAAGCGCACGCCGGAGATTTGGTGCGCGGAGCCGCAGGTATCACCGGCGGTTCTGGCGGAGGTCGCCCCGATTTTGCCCAGGGCGGCGGGAAAGACGTTTATCTGGCGAAGGAAGCACTCGATTGGGTGCGAGACCAGTTGAAAAACAAGCTGGGCGGTTGATTTGGCGAGCACCCCGATTATCAAGGCGAGATTTCTTGCGGTGGATCTCGAGATGACCGGTATCGATCCGGTTGTGCACGAGATAATCGAGGTGGCCGCAGTGCCGTTTGTTGGGATTGAAATAGGCGACGAAGAAGCATTCTATTCAGAAATTCAGCCGGGGCGAACCGTCCCGTCGGAATCGAAAGCGATCCACGGCCTTAAAGGCAGTCAATTATCCACCGCCCCGAAACTGGACGAGGTTTTGCCGGAATTCTTGAAGCTGTTTTACAACAGAATACTTGTCGTCCACGGCCCCGACGCCGACCTGAATTTTCTTATGGCGAAATCGCGCATTGTCGGTGTCGAGCCGCCGCGCAGGCCTGTTGTAGATACGGCAAGACTTGGATCGTTACTGATGGGCGATAATAAATCCCGGCCCAGTTTGGACGAACTTTCCGCGCATTTTGGTCTATCGAGACCTAAAGCAAAACACAATGCGCTGACCGATGCGATTCTCACTTCGAGAGTTTTTTTGAAATTAGTGGCTAAATTTAAGGTCGATGGCGCGATTACCACGGTTTTCGACCTACTTAAGCTGGGTGGTGTATAATGAGTAAATTCGATATTAGAGGATTTTTTCAGGAATCGGGAAAAAAGTGCGGATTGTTGCTATTAATCGATCCTGATAGAGGGACTCCCGACGAATTGTCATTAAGGGCCTCGAAAGCGGAAAAACAGGGCGCGGACGCCGTTTTAATCGGCGGTAGTTTCCTTTTGAATGATAATATGGATGCCTCGATCCGCGAGGTAAAAAAGCGCACGAACTTGCCGGTAATAATTTTCCCGGGCGGCGGCTACCAACTCTCTTCCGCTGCCGACGGCCTGCTGTTTCTCTCGCTAATTTCCGGCAGAAATCCTCGATGGCTTATCGAAGAGCAAGTCTATGCCGCGCCGCGCGTCCGAGAAATGGGCATTCCATCGATTCCGACCGCCTATATGCTAATAGGTTCGGGTCCGGCGACATCGGTAACGTATATGAGCAACACAACGCCTATCCCTCGCGATAAAAATGATATAGCAATCGCGCACGCAATTGCTGCGGAATATCTTGGGATGCAAGCTATCTACCTCGAAGCCGGCAGCGGGGCTTCGGAGCCTGTTCCTCACGAGCTTGTTCGTGCGATCAAAGCAGAGGTTTCGCTACCGGTGATTGTAGGCGGAGGAATAAAATCGCTTGATACGGTATCGGATTTGGTGAACGCTGGCGCCGATTTTTTGGTAATAGGAACCGCCTTCGAAACCTTTGTAGATGAAGCCTTTCTGCTAAATGTTGCCGAGGCTATCCACGGTCGATAGCGATAAGATTCAACTGAAGTCTATCTTCAGTAAAAAGTGGAATTTGCATCGTCTTTTCAGTATAATAAAAGGATATTTGCTTTTTTATAAAGTGAGGTGCTATGCGATCCGTTACTTTTCTTATATTTCTTTTTGCTATTTCCGTAATTCTATTAGCTGAGACAATTCGAATTCCTATCGAATTTTCCGAAAACGACTTTGTTATCGAGCGTGACGATTTCACGCGCGTTTATTATAAAGACGGCACTATCGGCGGTTCACCGGGAGAGCCGCAGTATCCGGTAATCAGCATACACGCCCTCCTTCCGCCAAACTCGATACCTATAGACGTGCGTATCGAAAACGAAAACTGGGCGTTATTGACCACTGGAACGCCGTTTCCAGCACAACCCCCGGCAATCCTCTCTATCGGCGATCCGGGGATCGTTGCTCCGGACGCGGGAGCCTATTTATCCCCCGGCCCTTGCCCTCAGAATCCAATTCTCGCTTTTTCCGATGGAAATATGTCAGGGTATTCATTGGCAGGTATCTGTCTTGCACCTCTCCGATGGAAACCTGTTACCGGTGTAGCGGAACGTTTGACATCCGGCGAATTGGTTATCGAGTTCGAGCCGGGTAGCAGGATTGCGCCTTCGCGACGGTCTTCGCACAGCAACGAGCTTTGGAGACGTGCGATAGGCAGTTTGGTAACGAACCCGGAGGCGTTGAACTCGTATTCGGTCACACTCGACGACGACGCTTACGACTGGGCGCTATTTCTACCGGCGGGAACTTCCGTTTCGTTGACGGAGCTTCTCAGGTTGCGTCGCGGGTGGGGTCTTCGCGATACGGTGATTTATCTCGACGAAGTGTATGTTTCATTCCCCGGCGTTGACCAAGCCGAGAAGCTGCGCAACGCAATCGCCGATCTTTATATGGAATATGGTATAACTTATGCCGTCCTCGCGGGGGATCCGATGCTCATGCCCGACCGCTGGGTTTTCGCGATGACATGTGAAGCTGGTTTTTATGACGACGAAGACCAGATTCGCGCCGACCTTTATTTTTCCGATCTCGATGGCAGTTGGAACGCAGACGGCGACACTATCTGGGGCGAGGTTGAGGACTCGGTAGATTTATACCCGGATGTTTTTATCGGGAGGTATTCGCTGATTCCAACTTCTGAATTGGGCGATTATATAGATAAAATCGTCGCCTATGAAACTATTCCCGCAGGCGGTTTTGCCACACACGGATTAATGCTCGGGCAGGTGCTTTGGGACGATCCATACACCGACGGAGGCGCGTTTAAGGACGACCTTATCGATGAAGTATTTCCCGATGATTTCACATTCGGCAAGGTCTATTCACGCGACGGCGGCGACGCCGAAATCGGACTCGACAGCCTCGATACCGGTCCTAACACGATCAACCACGCCGGTCATGCGAGTAGTTCCGTTATATGTCTCGATCACGGAAGCTGCATTTGGCTAATGGATATGAACCTTTTGACTAACGCCGCACGACCCTCGATTATGTTCTCTATTGGCTGTTGGCCGGCGGCGTTCGATAAGGATTGTATAGCGGAGCATTATGTCAACAGTCTTTATGGTGGCGGCGCGGCGTTTATAGGGAACAGCCGCTATGGCTGGGGCTCTCCCGGCAATCCCGGCTGGGGCTATTCGGAGGTTGTTGACCGCGAATTCTGGCTACAGATTTTCGACGGCAATCCGCAACTCGGATTTGCCATGAACCTCGCGAAAATTAAATACGCGCCGTATGCACAATGGGAGAATGTTTGGCGCTGGGTTGTTTATCAGTTGAACATCCTTGGCGATCCGGCAACGGCGGTTCTCGACGGTTCCGAAGCTATAGCTTTAATATACGAGCTTAGCGGTTCTGATATTGGGATTACGATTACCGACGGCACATCACCGTTATCCGATGCTATCGTTACGGTGCAGGATGACGGCGGTTTAATCGACCGCGCTGTAACGGATTATGCCGGTCGCGCAACTATCGATATGGCTTCGGCGACGGCCCCAGTGTTCCTAACTGCACGCCACGGCACATCGCGCTATGTCACCCAGACGCTTTCGACGCTCGAAGCGGGATTTTATCGATACGCATACAACAGCGGCTACGGTTATTCCGACGGCACCGCAGACCGTGGCGATACTGTTCGGGTCGATTTCACAATCGGTGGTTTCGACCACGCCATTTCGGGAATTTCGTGGTCGCCGAACTCAGATTTCGGCGCCCCGATTTCGGTCTCGCCAGCACCGGCAGATTTAAGTGCAGGGGATAGCACGGTTTTGTGGGCGACATTCGAAATCCCCGAGTCGATAAGCCCGGGAACGAGCTTCACTATTACGCCGAGTATAATTCACTCCGGCGGAACAATCGGATACGCGGCTTCACTCGAATTGAATATCCCGGAATTCGAATTCACCGGAGCAAGTTTGCTTGCGGATGACGGAGTTTTCGATTCCGGCGAGACGGCGCAACTTCGTGTGTGGTTCGAGAATACCGGCAACGGTCAGGCGGGTGGCCAACCTGTTTCGATAACTTGCCCCGGCGGCGAATTGGATATAACAGGCTCCCCGTGTTCGATTCCGCCAATAGAACCGTCGGAAACCGGCCAAGTGGGCCCGCTTACGCTGGAATGGGCGACCGGAGTCGAAGCCAAACCTGTTGTGCGGATGGCCGCGACTATCGAGGACGACGATTGTGATTTTTATCTTGCGACCCGCCTGCTTGGTTTCATTCACGACGCCGAAACCGACGATTCGCCGTTTAATCTCGGTTCCCCGCCAAATTTATGGCATCGAACTACACGCAAAGCCTATTCCGGCGATTACTCGTGGTGGTGCGGCAGCAATTCGACGGGAACGTATTTCCCTACTATGAACGACCTTCTTTACTCCAATCCGGTTATAATTGGCGATGGTTCGGAGCTTAGTTTCATGGCCTATATGGCTTTCCCTAATTACGGTTCCGACGGTTTACATGTCGAACTTATCGGAAGCGCGGACACAGTGAAGCTGGATTATCTCGGCAGCGGCGGCGCGTTATTGTCGTTTATCGTTGGATGGTCGGAATACCGCTATTTGCTCGATGACACGCCATTCGAGCCGGGCGATACGGTTAGTCTTCACTTCAGTTTCACCAGCGATGGCGAGGATCAGGATGAGGGCGTTTTTCTCGATGATATCGTATTCTTGGGCGGAACTACCGATATCGAATCGGGGATCGGTGAAGGCAAAAGAATGCCGGAAAGGCTTTCGTTGCGTGCTTATCCGAATCCATTTAATTCGAGACTGACAATAATTACGAACGGCGTGGTTCCGAAGGATGGCGCTATTGCCATATTCGACCTAAACGGCCGGCTCGTAAGGAAATTCGACAACCTTCCGGTTAAAATTCTGACCTGGGACAGTAGAAACTCTTCCGGAGGCGAATGCCCGTCCGGCGTATATTTCGTGCGGTTTATCAGCGATGAAGTAGTTATAACGACCAGAGCGGTTCTTTTAAAATAAATATGACGATAATCAGAACGGAAAATTTCGATATGTATAATTCGGCAAATAAACGATTGTGTATTTTAATCCTCGTTCTTGTTGCCACGGCGCTATTTGGAAGCCAATTCGACAGAGCGGCCAGCGAACTTGTTCGTTTTTCCATTAACCCCTTTGTTTCCGCCGACGGAATCCCCGAACCACCGACCCGGGAACTCCATTTCGAGGGCTTCTCGCGCGATTATGGATACTACATCGTGCAGTTCTCGGTTCCGCTCGATAACTCTGTTCGGGAAAGCGTCCTCGATGTCGCCAAAGGCACTCCGCTCGGGGCCGCGAGCTTCGGTTATGTCCCGGACAATTGTTTGATTTATCGGCTGTCAAAAGAATCGCTAAACGATGTCCGTGCGGTGCCGGGCGTTCGCTGGGTAGGACCGTTGCAGCCGCAGTTCAGAATCTCACAGATATTGCTCGACGATAAGGAACCACCCGATCCAAACGGTCGCATAAAGTTTTTCGTGAATCTTTTTAAGGGAGAAGACGTAGATAAGCTCGTCGATAAACTATCCGGCTTTAAGTTCATGGTTATCGAAAAAGGCTCGAGCACGCGACACGAGTTTATTCTGTTCGATATAGACCCGGAAATAGAGACGGAGTTCGCATTCGCAATCGCGCAATTCGAGGGCACAGAATGGGTCGAGCGCCGGATGCCGAAATACACAAACAACGATTGGTCGCGCTGGATTAATCAATCATATAATACGAGCGGCATGGGAAGTGTTGCCAGCGGCTGGTATGCCCAGATGTCCGCGGATGCAACGCATGTGCCGGTTCATTACAACGGTCTTTACGGCGACGGCGAAATAGTCGGCAGTTCCGACACCGGCCTCGATTTCAATTCGGTCTATTTCTGCGACACATCGCCATCGACGCCGCCGGAGATCAACTTCGGCACATCGACGAACTGGACATCGACAGTTTCCGATAACGGCCACCGCAAAGTAAGGGCATACAGTATGCACTCAGGTACCGATTATCGTGACAGGTATTCCGGTCACGGCTCGCACACTGCCGGTTCGATTGCGGGGAATAACCAATCGCATAATCCGCCGAATACTACTTTCGATGCCGGCGACGGTATGGCCCCGCTTGCGCGTTACGTTTTTTCGGACCTCGAAGGCTCGACCGAGGATGCGCTGAATGTTCCATCGGTGCTGAGTAATACAATATTCAAATTCGCTTATAACCACGGTGCGAGGATACACTCGAACTCGTGGGGAAGCAGATATACATACCCAACAACTCATCCTTATAACTCCGAATCGCAGGATGTGGATGATTTTATATGGGATTATAAGAGTTTCCTGATTTTCTTCTCTGCGGGTAATAGCAACACCTGGTATGGTTCATATCCGCCGGACAGAATAAACGGCGAGGGTTTGGGCAAGAATATTGTTACCGTGGGGGCTGCGGAATCCGGCTCCGGTTGGGACAATACGACATGGACGAATCCCGGTAGCAACGACGGTAATAATCCGGAGAACAACGCCGAATTTTCTTCGCACGGGCCTTCTTCCGAGGGTCAGATGAAGCCCAACCTTACGGCCTGCGGTGGATGGTATGTCTTCTCTGCGGATGCTAACGATGGTGGATCGCTTTGCCACACGGGCATAGAGTATATGGGAGGGACTTCGATGTCCTCGCCGACAACGGCGGGACTTGCGGCGCTAATACGAGAATACTATAGCGACGGTTTTTATCCTTCGGGTTCAGAGACCGGCGGGGACGCTTTTCTACCATCTGCAGCCCTCGTAAAAGCAACACTGGAAGCCTCCTGCCGGAACATGACAGGATCATATACGGTCGATGCGGTTAATAATACCGGTCATCAGGATGTGCCCTCGATGGGTCAGGGGTGGGGACGCGTTACTCTCGACGACGCGCTTTATTTCGATGGCGACAGCCGCGATCTCGAGGTTTACGATGTTTCACCTGGATTCAGCTCGACCGGTGAAGATCATTATGTAATCAGCGCGGGGCCTTCGACAACGGAATCGTTCAAGGTAGTTTTGTCTTATTCCGATTATCCGAGCACTCCCGGAGCGTATTCGACGGTTAACGACCTAAATCTGGAGGTCGTGGTCAATAGCAATTCGTATAAGGGCAATGTTTTCGCGTCATCCGGAGCACGTTCGACTACCGGCGGCAGCTACGACGATTTGAATGTCGATGAGGTGGTCTGGTTGAACGGCTCGACCGTAGCTTCCCAACAGGTCGATGTTTACGTCCATTGCACGTCGGTGCCTTACGGCTCGCAGCCTTATGCCTTAGTTGTTGTTGGCGACCTATCGCCAAATGAGCCGAGTTTGAGTTATTACGACCACACTATCGACGATGCAACCGGCGACGCGGATGGCTATGCCGAAAAAGGTGAGAGTATCACGATGCCTATCGAGCTGGAAAACGCGGCGGGAGCCGCTATCGCAACATCGGTAACGGCTACTGTCTCCGAGAGCGACGCTTATATCTCGTTTACTGATAACGCGTTAAGTTGGCCGGATATTTCGCCGGGAGCAGTCGAGGAATCGAACATCAATCATTGCAAATTCGATGTCGCCGATGACGACGCGACTTGCGGACATGTCGCGGAAATCGTAATCGACTGGTCGGCGGGAGGCGGTATTTACACCGGCAGCGATAGTTTCGATGTTACACTCGGTTGCCCCGCGCCGGTTCTGGAATATTCGAGCCATGTTATCGACGACAATATCGGCGGCGATAATGACGGATATCCCGAACCGGGAGAATCGATAGTTATGCCGATTAGCCTTCATCATATAAGTGGAGCAAACGCGCAGGATGTTACCGCAACGATTTCCGAATCGGACGCTTTTATTACTGTAACCGATAATTCGGCGATGTGGCCCGATATCGTAATAAGCGGGACGGAACAATCTCTCGCCAACCATTTCGGGTTCAATATTTTACCGGGCTGCCCGGAGGGCCGCGTGGTGACGTTCACAATAGATTGGGATTGTTATTGCGGTTCGGGAAGCGACAATTTTGATATAACAATCGGTGGACCGGCTCCGGAACTTGTTTATGTTCTTACGGCGGGGATAGATGACGCAGCAGGCGACGGCGACGGCTATCCCGAAGCCGGGGAAACGATAGTCATGTCGATCGATCTTCGGAATGACGGCACGGAGAACGCCGCCGGAGTGCGCGGACGAATATCGGAGTCCGACGCTTATATTACGATTTCGGATAACTACGCGACATGGCCGGACATCGCAATCGGTAACACGCGGACATCCAACGCAAATCATTTCGAATTCGCGATAGATCCAACAACACCTTGTGGTAGGGTAGTCGATTTCACGTTGATCGACACTTGCAATACCGACCGAGTCGATACGAATATTATTTCGATTACAATGGGAAGCCCGGCGCCAGACCTTTCGGAGGGTGGTTTTATAATTGACGATGGTGCCGGTGGCGACGGCGATGGAATCCCCGAGGCGGGCGAGACATTTTGGATGATATTGAGCCTCGATAATAATATCGCGACGAACGCGCACGATGTAACCGGGACGATTTCAACCGGTGATGCCTTCGTTTCGATTATCGACAATGCCGCCGACTGGCCGGATATCGCGGGATTAGGTAGCGAAAGCACAATCGCGCCGCATTTCACGCTCGAGGCCGATCCGCTGACAACTTATCTACACGACGCCTCGATAACATTGAACTGGACAGCGTATTGCGGCTCGGGCATCGATAATCTGATTCTTACAATCGGCGATCCGTCGGATACTGCGCCGAATACTCCCGGTCTCGACCGCCCATTCCCATTCGAGAGGATCGGTGACGGTGCGGCATCGACCGAACCGGACCTTTCGTGGTTTGTTCCAACGGATTCCGACGGTGATGAATTACATTTCGAGACACGATTCGGTACGAACGAGACTATGGCCGGGGCAACCTCGATAAACAGCGTCACAAACACAACGGGTTTCTCGCCGATGCCGCCGGTTACCGAGGGAATCGGATCGGCGGCCTACGCAATCAATTCGCAGGGTGAGGGCACTCTCACGAATGGCACTTCATACTGGTGGGATGCCCGGGCATTCGACGGCAATATTTGGGGCGACTATGCGTCGAATAGGTCTTTCACAATCGATATCGGTCGAACCGATGCGGATTGGTTCCAGACTACCGACGAGCAATTTGAGACGGGTGTCGTTACTGACTTAACAGTTTCGAGCGACCGTGTGATTTCCGGCGAGGGCGTAACTATCATTTTCGAGGACGATTTCGAAAGCTATTCAGATTACGACGATTTCGCCGCAGAATGGACTACTTCCGGGACTTATCTATCATGGCAAACCACACATTATCAATCTCCGACACACGCAATCCGCGTAAACGATTCCAATACCGGGCTAAAGTCCTATTTCTATCATACTTTCACGCCCATCGAAAACGGCTTTATGGAGGTTTGGACGATGGCTTCCAATTCGTCGGACGAGGGCGAAATCCTTAGGTATTACACCGACGAAGGTGCGGTGCGTAAGGGCCAGTTGTATTATCGCTCGGGCTATGTCGCATATTGGGACGGGGTTTCGCGAACGAATTTAATGGCTATCGATGTCGATACTTGGCATCATTTTAGAATAGAGTTCGATTGTTCGGATGCGCAAACTTACGTAATAATCGACGGCGGCGCGCCATCCGGTCCATACGATTTTATAGACGGCGCTTGTTCTGACCTCGACCTTTTACTTAGCGGAACTTACGGCGCTAATGCATATACTTGCGACGCTTATTTCGACGATTATGAGGTCGGGCAAGCTGGTGGCTCCGGCGAGGGAACGATAGTTTCTGACCCGATCGTATTTGCCTGGAATTCCGGTTTTACAGCATGGGATAAAGTATTCTGGACACAAGCGGCGGGTGATTCGGTTGAAATCGTCTGTGAATGGCGGAATGCGGGGGCGTGGGAACTCTACGATTCTGCGTTGGCAAATGCAAGCGCAACTGTGGGCACACTCGATATAGTCGGTCTCGCGGACGAAGATACTATTCGTCTCCGTGGTAAATTGGTTACGAATGACGCCGACCTCGCGGAGCTTTTCGATTGGTCGGTGAGCTGGGCGAGTTCGATGCTCGGTGTCGAGATTTACGAGGGCGGCCCTGCCGGGCCGCGCTATAGCACGACTTCCTGGGATATCGGGCAGATCGACGAAGGCACGGTTATCGTGATGAATACAGGTGAAAGCGCTTATATAAAAAATACAGGCACTGTGCCGATAGATATACTTCTGAAAGCCGCTACGCCCGTTTGGGCGCTCGCGAATTCTCAAGGGTCGGATGCTGTGTTGCTAATGGGTCTTTTCGATCTCGAAACGATCCCGCCTAATCCTGGCGATTTCAACTCGCCTACGGACGTGTTAAATACTATATACAAGCTTTCCGGCGATTCCGATCCGGGGACTTTTGCATCCGACGCCTCGACCGGTGTTGATATTACGGTTGGCAGCGGACGCTACTTATATCTGTATTTCGGCGCTCCAACAACTAATACTATTGCGACACAGCAAATTATAACGGTCACGGTAGCAGCTATTAGTAGTATGTAGTGTTTGTAATATAGCTCGGTGGTGGGAAACCGCTGGCACGCCTCGCGCTACGTGCGATTTTGAATGAGGTTACACGATTTCGCACACGCGAGTCGCGCCAGCGGCGAATATGCTCCAGCAAAAGAACTACAGTTTATTCTAATCGTCCAAATCGCTAATAATCTCTTCCCACCGCTTTAAGATACATTCGAGTTTTTCGGTAAGGGCGTCATTTTCCCGCTGAAGCGCGAACATACGATTCCAGTCGTTGGCGAGAGTGCCGTCGGACATTAACTCTACGACTTTAACGCGCTCTCCCTCGATCCTGTGCGCCTCCGATTCGAGTTCCACGAGTTCACGGCGCAGCTTGAAAATGTTAACAGAACGTTTCCCGGATTTGCTATCTGTTATTTGTTTCGGTCTATGCGGTTTAGGCGCGGATTGTTTCTCTTTTTGCGCGGGCTTGTTGCGAAAATAGCTTCTGCGTTCAAGATAATAATCAAAACCACCGTCGAACGCTTTAATATCCTGTGACTCGAATGCAATAATTTTCTTGGCTACATTTTGTAAAAAGTATCTGTCGTGGCTCACGATTATCAATGTGCCTTCGAAATTGCGCAAAGCTTGTTCTAACATTTCTCGTGAGGGGATATCGAGATGATTTGTCGGTTCGTCGAGTAGAAGGAAATTCGATCTGCCGAGAAGGAGCTTTAGAAGCGCAACCCGCGCCATCTCACCGCCCGAGAAAGTCGAGAGTGGGCGGAAAACCATGTCGTCACCGCGAACCGAGAACAACGCAAGCGAACTGCGAATTGCCTCTTCGGACATCGAGCCGTCGAAATCCTGAATTTCCCTGAACGCGGATTTCGATTCGTCCACATCGGCGAAATCCTGGGAATAGTACCCTATCGAAATTCCCGCGCCAATCCGAACCACGCCGGAATCAGGAGACCTTTTCCCAGCTAATATAGAAAGCAACGTCGTTTTGCCACAACCGTTTGGGCCAACAACTCCGATTTTCTCGCCACGTGTAATGAAAAGATTGAAATCCTCGAACAACGTTCTTTTGCCTACTTTCGCGGATAAATTCGTTGCGCGCAAAATATCGTCGCCGCCCCGGGTCACGGTTTTAAAGCGCATGGCCAACTCGGCAGTTTTCGGCGGAGGGGTCAAGCGTTCCATGCGGGCGAGCATTTTCCGTCTCGATTGCGCCTGCTTAGTTTTTTGCCCGGCAAGGTTGCGGCGGATAAACTCCTCGACCTGCTTGATTTCCGCCGTTTGCTCGATAAATCGCTTGCGCAGGTCTTCATCTTGCCGGTCGCGCTCCACGCGATATTGCGAGTAATTGCCGACGAACCTGTTCATCTCAGCAAAGCGAATTTCCAGAATCTCTTTGCTGATCCTGTCCAGGAAAAACCGGTCGTGAGAAACTACGATATAGGCTTTATTGCAGGTTTTAAGGTAATCCGCAAGCCAGAGAAGGCCGTCGTAGTCGATATGATTGGTCGGCTCGTCCATCAGGAGGATATCCGGGTCGCAAAGTAGCAAACTTGCTAGTGCCGCGCGATTTTGTTCGCCGCCGGAAAGCTTGTCCATAGGCGTCGCGAATTGGGCTTCGCTGAATCCAAGGCCACCAAGAACCGCCTTAACGCGGCTCTCGAAATTGTAGCCGTCGAGTTGCAAAAATCGATTTTCGATCCGCTTGTATTCGGATGTGTCAGAATCATCGAGGCCGCACGCGGCGAGAGTTTCCATGCGATCGGCCAACTCCGGAATTTCCGGATGACTCAGATAAACCGCGTGTGCGAGCGACGATTGTCCGCTAAGCCTGTGCTCCTGATGCAAAACGCCGATCCTCGCCCCGCGTTGACGGTGCACCTGCCCGGAATTCGGCTCCAACTCGCCGGCAATCACGGCGAGAAGCGTGGTTTTGCCCTCGCCGTTCATTCCGACAAGCCCGAACTTATCGCCCTGTTCGATATTAAGGGCGACATTCTCCAGCACCGGCCCGGAGCCGAAATCCACTGTGATATTATCGAGGTTCGCTAACGGCATAACGCGGACAATATATGGATTTACGGTATAAAAAAAATGGAAAAGTTTCGCAGAATTCGGGGGGCGGTATTCCTTCACCCTACGCTTTTATCATGTTGTTCCGAACAGCGAATACCTGTCATTTCCAACGGGCTATACGGTCGGTAGGGAACCTGGAATAACTAGCTCAACCACTTCCTTTGGTTTTCATTTCCGCGCACCATTTCAATCAATTGAGGGATAAGTGCCGATGTGAAATATTTCAACTTTTTATTTGACATATCGAATTATAGGATTATATTCCAAAAAGTTAGGCGCACCTAATTATTGTAAAAACGGAGGTAACGAATGAAAAGGAGAGCGAAAATGTTGATTCAAATGAGAAGGGTCTTTTTTTTAGCGGCGATGTTAGGCATACCTAACTTATATGCCGCCACTGTTGTAGGAACAATTTATGACGCCTCAACGCGACAACCATTACCCGGAATTAATGTCTTCATAGAACAAAACCACACAATCGGTGCCGCAGCGGATTTAGAAGGCTATTTCAGAATCGTGAATTTACCCACCGGGAAATGGACTTTATCCGCTTCGGGCATGGGGTATGGGAAAGTTTCTCAGGAAATAACAATAGCCGATGAAAAAGGCGAATACACCGTCGATTTCGGCATGTATCCGACTGTTCTAAGGGGAAACGAGGTCATTGTTACCGCCACGAGGGAACCACGGGTGCTCAAGGAATTGCCTGTTCGCACCGAAATTATTACGCGCGACGACATAGAACTCAAAGGCGCACTCGATCTATATCAGGCGCTCGAAGGCCAGCCCGGAGTGCGCGTCGAACAACAATGCTCGAATTGTAACTTCTCGATGCTTCGTGTCGAGGGTTTGGAAGGCGGCTATGCCGAAATCCTCATCGATGGGCAACCGGTGTTCACCGGATTAGCAGGTGTTTATGGTCTTCAGCAACTCATGTCGTCGAATATCGATCAAATCGAGATAATCAAAGGCGCGGGGTCAGCGCTTTATGGCGCTGGCGCTCTCGGTGGCGTGTTTAATATCAAGACAAAAGAACCCGATCCTATCCCAAGAATCAAACTCGGATTTATCGCAGGCGAAGACGAGACATATTCCATGAATTTCGATGGGACTATGCGAAAGGGAAATTTTGCCGTGGCATATGCTTTTCAGGTTGACACCAAAGGCGCAATCGACCAAACCGGAAATACCGACCCCGATTTCGTCGATAATAACGACTACGAAGATGCCGGGCCCGATGGTTTCACGGATCGCGTCATGTCCGACAACTACGGCGTGGTCCTAAAGGCTTTTCTCCTGGAACCAATCGGAGAGGGAAGCAAGCTTATTCTCACTGGCCGCACTCTCGGCGAATTCAGGAAGGGCGGTTTTATCGAAAATTTCGACGATCCCTTCGATCTCGATGCCGAACATATTCGCACAAATCGCTACGTCGGCGGTGCGTCATATATTCACGATTTTGCGCGTGGAAATCACCTCGAATGCAACCTGACTTACGTCGATCACTACCGTAGCGCAACCAACGGCGCGGCATGGGATAAGGCGATAGATGCGGGGATGTTAGACGACGATCTCGATCTTACCCCGGCAGGACAGGAAACACTCGATATAATTGGAATGGCGGAGTTCGATAGCAGGTATTTCCCTGAACCGTTCATTGCCGCCGAAAACCTCTATCTGGTCGATGTCATGTTCTCCCATCCGGTTTTTATGGCGGGCGACGCAATGGCCGGTGCGCAATATCGCAGAAGCGAGATAGAGCAAGACATCAACGGAGCGATAATTAAAGACTCGAAGCAGGCCGACGATTTCGGGATTTTCGTTCAACTCGATATCTACCCGTTTACCGAGAAATTTGAACTGATTACCGGAGCAAGATACGATATTCACGATTCCCAAGACGATCTAGCCGGGATCGAATATAACGAAAGCGTTTTTAATCCGAGGGTAGCGGCGCGTTATTTCCTGAGCCGTAACGTCACCTTGCGAGGATCGTTTGGAAGCGGTTTCCGTGTGCCCTACCTCTTTTCCGAAGATCTGCATCTCTGCGCTTCATCGCCGCGAATTTACAAGGGAAGCGATCTTAAGCCGGAGAAGGCCTCGAGTTTCTCACTTGGAACAGATTATATGACCTCCGGCATCGAAATGGGAATCGGCTTTTTCTACACTAAGATAAGCGATAAGGTCGAGTTCATTGAACCGGGCGGCGGAGATGTGCCTACGGGCTTCGATTTCCGGTGGGCAAATGTTGGCGAGGCCACAACTATAGGATCCGAAGTGTTTTCCAGAGGCTCGCCCCTGTCATGGCTCAGTTATAACGTCAACGCCGTTTATACGAACGCTCGCTTCGACGAAAAACGCGATCCCGATATAGAGAATAGCGACAGAATCCCGCGTTCGCCCGATTTTACCGCTTATGGCGAGATGGTCTTCAGGATAGGGCGGGCTAATCTGAGCGCTAGCGCCAATTTCACCGGCAGCATGTTCATCGACCACGTCCCCGAAGAGGACGAGGCTAATTATATATTGGAAAAAACTGTTCCCTTCGCCACGTTGAACGCCAGAATTGGTTACAGGATTAACCGATTTGTAGAACTTCAATTGGTTGCTAAGAATCTATTCGGTTATACACAACCGACGCGCGACATAACCGACGCCGCGTATATGTATGCGCCGCTTGTCGGTCGCCAAATATCTGGAGGTATCACTATCAACCTGTGATGAAATCTAAGCGTATATTAAATCGCATATTCGAATCGCAGAACGGGGGGTGGTTGGTCGGTTACGCAGTATAAGCAACGACGGACGACACAGATCGTGCTAACCGAATTTTTCTTATTTTTCTCCCTTGACAAATCCAAATCGCGTATATAATTCGGGCGAACAAAAGTTCTCTTTTGGAACTCCCCGAAATCTGACACGCGAGGTTACTATGCCTGAAAAGGACATGGCCGGAAACGCTTTTGCCCTCGATCCCGAATCCATCATTTCCGGCGACCCGATAAAACGGTCTTTCTTGACTAAAATCGAGAAGATTATCTCCAAGCCCGATGTCAAAGCCTCCGAGCTGAAAGCCGCGCTGGAAACCTATTTGAAAATAGAAGACCGCAGTCCGACCGGCGAAGAAATCGCGCCAGGAGGCGGGCGGCGAAAGTGCGATTCGCACACTTACCGGACGTGGCGTAACACGGCTCGGAGTTTACTCCGGGCATATCGCGGATGGCATCCATGTGGTTCGCTCGAAACTCCTCTCTGCGGAAGGCGGTGTTGCGCTCAAAATATCGCCGAATTGCAGGCGGCTTATCGACGATTTCATGGCTTACAAATATCCCTCGGACGCCGACGGTAGCCCGCTCGGCGAGTTGCCAGAAAAAGACGGAGTCCACGATCATACAATGGACGCGCTGCGCTATATGCTGGATTTCATCACTCCGCTGGTAAACACGGAGTGGCGGTTCGGCTAAGCGAGTTTTTTCACTATTTCGGCTGCGGCAATAATGTTCCCGATTTTCCCCGTGGGGATTTCGTCCGGCGAGAGTGAAGGATTAATGAATCCGGCCTTCTGCAAGATTTTCAGATCGGGTGGGAATTGAAATAGGGCGCGAATTGCTTTGCTCATATCAGCGTGCGTCAGCGGCTGACTCATCGGTTTACCGGTTACGCGATAGCGGATTTTTCTGTAGAGTCTTCCGCCAAGGTCGAAAAGTAACGCGATCTTATCGGCCATAATGGCGGCTTTGCCGTCACGAAAGCTCTGTCCTCGATCGGTTTTTATTCGTGCGAGGGCGGGTGAGGCCGAGGAGACATGCTCGCGAAAAAAGCGGTGCATCCGCTTGTCGGAATAGCGCATATTCGCGGCGGAGTGGATTAGCTCGTAATCACAGAACAATGGAAAGGTAGGGATTTGGCGATTGCCGAACGTCATCACTCTTCCGCCGCCCGCGCGATGGCGGTAATGAAACGCGCAAGCCTCGTTGGCAAGGCGCGCCGGGCTGCGCGAATATCGCCTTTCGAGCGCCCGGACGATGTCGTCGTCGAAAGTCCTATCGAGATTTTCGATGTGGGTATTTTTAAACATGCCCGGATAGCTTTTTGACTTCATTCGTATCGAATAAAGCCGCGCGAAATTCGGCTTCCACCTTTTGCAGAAAGGCCAATCGGAGAACATCCAGAAATCACGCAACATAACCGCCGAACCCGATTGAACGCGCAGGTCGAAGCCATCGCGCAAAAGATCGAGGTTCATTTTGTAATTATCGTAGAAAGAAATCGTGTTGTGAAGATAATCCATCTTGCTAAGCATGCCGTCGAGGTCATCCGGTAGGTCGTTCGGCTCGACGAATACAGGGCGATACTCGAATCCGCCGACCTCGGCAAGGCGTTTGGGAATCTCGATATCGGGATGGCCGGGAACGCCGTGCGAAAAGGCCGTGAACGGGATTTCCCGCGCAAGGCAGAAGGCCAGGGTGAGCCGCGTATCGAGACCGCCGGAAAGGTCGATTGCGATTTTTCGTCCGCGAAAAGATTCGAGCGATTCAGCGATGATTTCGTCCGGTGGCCGGACATCGTCGTCCGGAGTGAAAATATCGATTAGACCTTTGCTAATCGTCGAAAAGCCGCTCGAAACGGGCTTTTCGGAGATAATCGAGTCCGCCGCAATTCGCGTGACGCCCTCGATTGGCGTCCTATCGAAGAACAACAAGCCCTCGCGTAACAGGTCGGTTATACCCGCGAGGTCGATGTCCGATATACCGAACTTGCCGCTATCGAGGAAATCGACGAAGTCCGCAGAGACGAGATTTTCCGAGCGATAGGCGTAAAAATAGCCGCAATTATCGACGAAAGCGAAACGCTCGCCTCGCGGATTCTCATAGACCGCGAAAAACAGGCCCTTGAGCACGCGGGTCGCTTTTTCGAGGCCGATTTCGACGACGAGGCGGAGGAACTCGGCCGCAGAGGTTTCACCCTCGGCGAAGTGCGGGATAAACAGAACGCCCTCCCAAGCAAGCGAGGAGCCGTCCGTGGCGACGGCTTTTTTCGCGCGTTTCGATATGCGAATCTCGTTCGACATGCGGCAAATATAACAAATACACGGCAAACGTAAAGCCAATTTTATCGAAAGGAGAAACATGGTCAAATCACGAGCCGGGGAATGGATCGAGTGGGATTTTAAAAAGGGCGACCTTCGCCGCCCTCTTTCATTGCCCATTGCTCATTGCTCATTGCTAATTGACCATTGCTCTTGGCCGTTACGCCGGGATTTCCTCCGGGACGGTCACTGTCGCGTAGGCCGCCACGCTCGGCTCGTTCGCCTCGTTGTAGGTCACGACCTCGTAATCATAGTCGCCCGGCGGGACGTCCGTGTCGCGATAGGGCACGCGATTTTCGTCCATAGGCAGGCCCTGCGCGATAATCACATAGTTCGCCGCGCCGCTTTTCGCACGACGAATAGTCGCGGAAACTGCGCCAACCTCCGGCCCATATTTCACCTCGACAATCTTCTGGCCAAGATATGTCACTGTTAAATCCACGGGCTCCGGATGCACCGGCGTCCCCGGCTCCGGCTGCCCCGGCGTATGCACCTCGCTCGCTGGCACGAAACCTATAACGCCCAAACGGTCGTCGTCGGCGCCCCATGTGAATTTCGCTTTATTGAAAAGAATCGTGAGTTTTTTCGAATCGATAGAGAACAACGCCGCCTTCGCTTTGTAAGCAGCTCGCGAGTCGAGCTTTTCGAGCTTCGTGTTGTCCAGCGAGACCTTGAGTTCCTGCTCGAAATCGAGCAATTTCGTCATGACCGTATCGTTGACAATCGGCGTCAAACCCTCGGCAATCATGAAATCGTGCTGGTCTTTCCACGCCGAAATCGCGGCGATAAGCCCTCTTCCGGTGCGCGGAGAATCGCCCTCGAAACCGTAGGCCTTTGCGAGATCGTTTGGGTTCTCAAATTGCGTGATATAGGCCATCAGCATCTCGCGCGCGCCGGTATAGTAGCTATAGACTTCCTTGGTTTTTTGCTCGAATGTCTCGAATGCGTCGTCCATCTGGCCGTCTTCGACAACCGCTGCGGCGTCTGCGGCCTCCCATGCTGCGCCTGCGCCCTGCGCCCAGGTTAGTTCGTCGCCCTCGACACCGAGTTCGACGGCGTAAGTGTCGATATTTGCGGACAGCGCGAGCAAGCGTTCGAGCCGGTCCAGGTCGGTATCGGATGTGAATTGGTTGTTTTTTAGCATGATAGTTCCTCCATTATGATTTACGATTTACATTTTGTTTTGAATACCGTAGTTTGCGATATGACTGCCGTTTTCTTCAAGATGACCGCCGTAATCGACGTTCCGAGGTTCGCTTTAATAACAACGGCGTTCGGAATGTTGCGAACGGCGCTCGGATTCTTTACAACGGCGCTCGGTTCTATATAAACGGCGGCTCGGAACGAGTCGAACGGCGCTCGGATTAGAAAGAACGGCGCTCGGTTTGGCGACAACGGCGCTCTTTACATGACGAACGGCGCTCGGATTAACGCGAACGGCATTCGATTACACGATAAGTTGTTAAAGAACAATGAGTTATGGCATTTTGGGTAAGGTTACCCACTTTTCAACTCTCAATTCAACCACCCACCTTTGGAATTAATAATGTAGAATTAATAATGTATAATGGTCTCATAATTTCTCGATTCGTAGGGGCGATCCTCGTGATCGCCCGATTTTGGGCGAATACAAGATTCGCCCCTACGGGATTCATATTATCAATTCGTAGGGGACGGTCTTGCGCCGTCCCATTCGTTCGGGCGGGCGTGAAACCCGCCCCTACGGTCGAATTATCATTTCAAATAACGAATTCCAAACGACGCATAGCGTCTATTCATCCGCCCCCACGCGGAGCGGGGGGGCGATTACCGGGTTTTACGGACTAAAGTCCATGAATTATTTCTGCATTTTGAACAAGGCGCAAATGTGCGTCCTTGAACATGAGTCTCTTCATTCCCGCATTTTGTGCATCTGTAAATACCTGATGGACTGTTTGGATCCATTTTTTCTCCTTTGTTTTGGCGTTTTTTCGCCGGTTTATTATTCGTTCTCACGTATCAAGGGGGAGGATCATTTCTTTTTCTTTGGTTTCACGGGTATCTTTTCGACAACTGCTGTCTTTTTTCGACGCTCTGCTTCTTTGACAGGGATAAACTGACCATTTTTTGCATCCCGACCTACTTTTTTTGTTTTAGCCATTTTTCACGTCCTTTGTTTTAGCGCGCTTGCGCCGGTTGATTTAACGATGAAATATCTCTTCCTTCACCTCTGGTTCTTTAGGTTCATAGCTTTCCCAATAAGCTATATGAGCGTCAAAATCAAATTGGTCATCTATTTCATCCCATTGTTCAATTATATTCGCTATTTTCACGCAAGTCGTTAGGTTTCTTTCTGTTTTTAAATAATAAGAAAATATTTTTCCAAACTGAGGACCATATTTCTTCATCGGTATTTTTTTATTAATTACATTTTCGCTGATGCGGTGTCTTCTCGTGATATTACTACTATTATTAGGACTTTCCTGAAACAAAATGAAATTAATAAAATCAAGAATATTGCTACCTTCATCATTTTCGAATATAAACGCGCTTAAAACACCTTCCTTAGCTTCATTATTATTCCCTTCAAAAGCTTGCGCGATTGCCGTACTATCTTTCTCGAAATCGTAATTCAAGACTAATGGATAACTTATATCGCCATCCCAAACAAGACTTGAGTTAAAGGCCATGGATTCGATATTCGGCAACAATATTGCAATTTCTGTTTTAAACTGTGAAGGCGGGTTATTCTTTAACTCCTCATAAGCAAATCTATCGTAACTCAGTGCTTTTAAAGTTAATTCTTGG
>Ga0272441_10003000_pt1 | contig 33114 bp, 27 predicted proteins | sample SSMProp6N_FD_193582 | JGI IMG/M metagenome (GOLD analysis project Ga0272441, IMG submission 193582) | Marine sediment archaeal communities from Little Sippewissett salt marsh, Falmouth, MA, United States - SSM-Prop-6N | ecosystem: Environmental > Aquatic > Marine > Wetlands > Sediment ... | reverse complement strand
CGTCCAGGCCGTGCGGCGCGTCGTGCTCGCGCTGGCGGAGCAGGGCAAGGTGGTCATCTACCAGCGGCCGGTCCCCGTCCAGCCGCCCGATGAGGACGACGCGGACAAGACGCCGATCGAGTACGTCCTCGACGAGGTCAAGCGCCTCCAGGCCACGGGCGTGATCGACATGGAGGCCGAGGTCCGCGTGGGGTTCGTGGGGGACGAGCGGGTGCTGCGCGACCTGGAGCTGCTGGCCGAGCACGGCTACGGCGAGGACAACTTCGGCAACAACGTCCCGCTGCCCGAGGAGCTTTCCTACGTCCGCCGATAGCCGATGACCCGCACCGGCTCGACGGTGACGAGGCCCTCGTCGACCAGCTCGTCCAGTGTCGGCAGGAAGGCGTCGACCTTTTCGGGGGCGTCCACGATCTCCACGACCACCGGCAGGTCCTCGGAGAGGCGCAGGACCTTGGCGGTGTGCAGGCGGTGATGCGCGCCGAAACCCAGCACCCCCCGCAGCACCGTCGCGCCGGCCAGGCCGAAGTCTCGGGCGCGGCGGACGATCTCCTGGTAGACGCACCGGCCGTCGTGCTTGTCGCCCTCGCCGACGAAGATCCGCAGCAGCTTGGCGTCGATCTGCTCTTTCATGCGCGGCGCTCCTGTGCCCGTTCAGATCCATCGCCCCGCGGCGAATCCGAGGAATACGCAGGCGATCCCGACGACGGTCTGGGCGGCCACGTTCCCCGCCGCCAGAAGCCATTGGGAATCCCGCATCATCTGGCCCGTCTCGAACAGGAAGGTCGAGAACGTGGTGAAGGCCCCCATGAACCCGGTGAGGATCAGCAGACGGGCCTGGTCGGTCAGCAGGTCCCGCTCGGCGGCCATCGACCAGACCGCGCCGAACAGGAAACACCCCAGCACGTTGACGGCCATCGTGCCCAACGGGAAGGCCCCGCCGGCGAGGCGCTGCACGAGGCCGCCGAGCCCGTAGCGTGCGAGCGTTCCACACGCCCCGGCCACGGCGAGAAGAAAGAATTTCGCCATCACGCGAACATCCCTTTCCACGGCAAGGAGACGGGCCTACCGTAGCGGGCAGGGGCGTGTGGGGCAAGATCGCCGGGCCGGGGAAGCGGTGGAGGGAGGGGCACCGCGGCGCAGACCCCGACCGTTCGACGCAATCCGGGTCGCCCGGTTTACGATGGACTTGTCACACCGCACTGACGGCCGGGAGGCGCCCCGCCGCGAGCAGGCGCTCGCGCTGGGACAGCACGACGCACGACGAGAACCCGTCGAACAGGGCGTAGTTGCCCTCGTGGTCGATGGCCAGCGTGGCGCGGGCGAAGTCGAAATCCGGCGGCAGCTCGTGGATCACCTCCACGCGGTGCCACGGCACGATGCGGGTCGCCAGGGGCCCGACGCCGACGTCCCGCAAGCGGCGGACGTCGCCCGGGATGTTGAAGGACTTGCTGTGGAGCTTCACGCTGACGTCGTCGCGTCGCAGCACCCGGCCGACCAGCACCAGGCCGTCATCGCCGCCGTGCTCCTTGACGAGCCGCACCTGCCAGATCTTTCTCTCGTTCATATCGATCCTCCCCCGGCCCGGCCCAGGCTTCACGCCGCCGGGACTCGCGCCTTCCACTATGCAGTGTACGGTTTGCAGCGTCACAGAATGGTGAGGGTGGCGTTAAGTCTGCATTAATCATGGAAACCTCTATCTTTGAGAGTGTTGCAGGTCATTCAATTCCGACCCGACCTCGGGCTTTGCCCAGGGCGGACCCGCAAGACCGTGCGGCGTCGCGAGCAAGGCCCGGGTTCGCAGGCCGGGAGCATTCTCCAGACATCGTGGAACGAAACGGGTCCCATGGCTCGTTCTGGAGGGTGAGACGCCAAACCGGCGACTGGAAATGGAGCGAACCGTGAGAAAACTACGACGAAGAATCGGATATGCAGGGCTTCTGGCCGCAGTCGTCACGGTGGTGCTGTTGACACAGGTCGGCAGACCTGCGGCCGCCTCAAACTGGCCGACGAACTACAAGCGGGCGGTCGCGGAATCTCGCAGGACGGGCAAGCCCATCCTGGCCGATTTCTCGGGCAGCGACTGGTGCGGCTGGTGCATCAAGCTCCAGCGCGAGGTGTTCGACACCCCGGTCTTCCAGAAGTGGGCCGAAGCGAACGTCGTGCTGTTGCACCTGGACTTTCCGCGCGGCAAGCGGCTGAGCGAGGCGGTGCGGCGGCAGAACGAGCAGCTCCGCACGCGGTACGGCGTCCGCGCGTTTCCGACCCTTCTGTTTCTCACGGCGGAGGGAGCCGTCGTAGGGCGAGCCGGATACCGCGAAGGCGGACCTCGGGCCTGGATTGCCGCCGTCCAGCCGATCGTGGACAAAGCCCCCAAGTCCGCGAAGCTGGACCTGGCGGAAAGTCTGTCGGACGCGGCCGAGCGGGCGGCCCGGAGCGAGCGCCCCTTGCTCCTGTTGGGCGGCCCGTCCCGGCCGGGCGAGGAGTTCGGGCGACTCCTGGCCGACTCCGCCTTCGCCCGGTTCGCCAACGCGCGGTTCGTCAACGTTCGCGTGGATACCGAGTCGGCCGACGCGGCGAGCGCGGAGACGCTGGCGGCACTGCGGAAGAAACACGCCCTTCGCCGAAGTGAGCGGCTGGTCCTGTTGCTCGATCCAGCCGGAAACAAAGTGCTCTACCATGCCGAGGCCGTCCCCGACGCCGCGGCGCTTCAGAAGGCCCTCCAGAAGGCCCTGCCCGGTCCGGAGTACGACGGCCGGTGGCTGGACGACTTCGCCAAGGCGAAAGACCTGGCCGGCGCGTTGGGCCGTCCGGTCCTCCTGGACTTCACCGGCAGCGACTGGTGCGGGTTCTGTATCAAGCTGGACCGGGAGGTCTTCTCGAAGCCGGAGTTCCGCGCGTTCGCCCGGGAGCGGCTCGTTCTGATGAAAGTGGACCTCCCCCAGCGGAAGAAACTGCCGGCGAAGACGCTGGACCAGAATCGCGAGCTGGCGCGGCGGTACGGCGTTCGCGGCTTTCCCACGCTGGTTCTCGTCGATGCGGACGGGAGAGAAATTCGCCGCATCACGGGCTTCCCTCGCGGCGGGCTGGAGGCGATCCGCAGCCTCGTCGGGGCCGCACGCACGCCATAGATCGGGCTCGACTCCCCGGCACGGAGAGACGGCCAGCAGCAAGCGAGACAACAACAAGGCGGCTGGACAGCGCGGCGAACGGTTCGTCGCGCTTTACTTTGCGCCCCTGCACCGAGCCCCAGGCATTCGAATGCCCGGCCTTTCGTGCAAGGGCATGCCTCTGCGGTGAATCGCTCGGGTCAGAGCACGGCCCCCATCTCGGCGAGCGCCTTGCGCAGCGCCACGCCGTCGATGTCATCCGGCCGGCAGCCTTGCCGGGCGGACCAGGCCGCGGCCAGCCCGGCCGCCTGGCCGATCGTGCAGGCCGGGGGCATCACGCGCATCGAGCTGTGCACGGCGTGGTCCACCGAAATGGGGCGCCCGCCGATCAACAGATTGCTCGCGCCGTTCGGCACGAGGCAGCCGTAGGGGATCTCGTACCACTCGCCTTCCGGCAGGCGGAGATGCTCCGTGCCCGTGCCGTCGGGGTTGTGAATGTCGATGTTGTACCGCACGCGGGCGACGGCGTCCTCGTACTTGCGGGCCGCGACGTAATCGGCCTTGGTCACGTACGCCCGCCCGCGGACGCGCCGCGTCTCCCGCACGCCGACGTGATGGGCCACCGAGTACACCCAGCACCGCTCGAAGCCCGGCACGTGCGCGCGGAAGAACGCCAGGTACTGCCGCAACTGCCGCCGCGCCTCGACCTCCGCGGCCGACAGCTCCGCGCCGTTTGTCCCCAGCCTGTGGATTACCCGCGTGGTGTTGAAGTGCACCACGTCGTCGCGCAGCCAAGAGAACCAGAGCACGTCCTCGCGCACGCAGTCAATCTCGCCGCGGGCCTTGGCCTCGTCGTACAGGCGGGAGATTTCCCCGGCCTCGGGCATGCGCTCGCGGTCCACGCCGCCGAGCTTGAAGCACAGCGTCATCGGCTGACAGTGTCCGCTGGGCCCGCCGACCTCGATCTCGCAGCCGGCGCGGGCGGCGAGGTCCGCGTCGCCGGTGCAGTCCACGTAGCAGTTTGCCGACGCGGCCGTGAAGCCGCTCTTGCTCAGCAGCACCAGCGCCGCGATCCGCCCGTCGGCGACGACGGCGTCCGCCAGTTGGTGGTGGTAGAGCAGGTCCACGCCGGCGTCGAGGCAGAGGTCCTCCGCCGCCAGCATCGCCGCGTCCTTCGAGATCATGCGGTCGTCCCGCGTGGTGAGCTCCGCGCTGACCGCCCCGGCCGCGCCGGGCGGAAAGTACCGCCGCATCGCGCGGACCCACTCGACGTACACCGGGCGGTCCAGGCACTTGCCGTCGACGTGATTCGGCATGAACGGGTGGATTTCCCCCGCGGCCGCCATGCCGCCCAGGTAGCCGTAGCGCTCGATCAGCAGCGTCTTCGCGCCGGCCCTAGCGGCCGTCACCGCCGCGCCGATGCCTCCGGGCCCACCCCCGACGACGATCACGTCGGCCTCGTGCAGCACGGGGACGTCCTGGGGGGACTCGTAGAGAACGGTTTGCAGACTCATGGCGTCAACTCCTGGCAACAGGGGGCTCGCCGCTCCGCTCGGGCCGGCCACGGGCGCATCATAGCACAGTCCCCGCCCGACGTGTCGAGCCTGTAGCTGTCTGTTGTGGGCGCCTGCGGGCGGTCCTATAATCGGCGCGGCACGGCCGGGATGTCCGGCCGCAGGGAGACTCGCCATGGCGCGGGCCAATGTCGATCCGATGGAACTGCGGCGTTTCGCCCGGGACCTGAACCGGTTCAGCGGCGAGCTGCGAACGATGATGGCGGGCCTGCACGCGCGGGCCCAGGACCTGGCCACGTCCTGGCGCGACCAGGAGCAGGCGAAGTTTGCCGAGGAGATGGACCAGGCGATGCGGTCGCTGAACCGGTTCCTCGACTCGGCCGGCGAGCACGTGGCCTTCTTGAACAAGAAGGCGGGGCACGTCGAGGAGTACCTCAAGCAGAGGTGAGGCCGGCATGGCGGAATACGCGCGAGTCCGCTCCATCGATGCGCTGCGGTCGCTGCGGGAGGGCCTGTTGGCGTTCATGCAGGCCGCCGCCCAGTCCGTCACGGAGGCCGAGGTCGACATCGAGCGGACGGTCCAGTGGCTCGGCGGGGACCAGGCGTCGTACTGGAAGGCCCAGCGCCGCCGCCGGGCGGAGGAGGTCCACCGGGCCAAGCTCGCCCTGGAACGCAAGCGGATAATGCCGACGGCCAGCGGCCTGCCGCCCTCGACGGTGGACCAGGAAGCCGCGCTCGCCGCGGCGCGCCGCCGCCTGGCCGAGGCCGACGAGAAGATCGAGGCCGTCCGCACCTGGCGAAGGCGGATCGAAAAGGAGCGCATGGTCTACAAGTCCGCGATGGCGCCGCTCCGCGGGCTGCTGGACAGCGACCTGCCCAAGGCCGCCGGGGAGTTGGAGGCCATGCTCGACGCGCTCGACGCCTATGTGCGAACGCAGGCCCACGGCGCCGAAGCCCCGCCGGAGGCGGCCGTTCGCCTCACGCAGCCGGCGCCCGAACCTCAACCGGACAACGACGATGAGCCTGGAGACCAGTAGCGCCCGATTGAACGCCGCCGCACAGGCATTCGGCCACCGCTGGCACGAGGTGCGCGCCGGCTGGCGCGACCCGCGGGCGGAGCGGTTCGAGCAGCGGTACGTGCTGGCGACCGAGTCCGGCGTCCGGGCGGCGCTGTCGGCCATGGAGCACATGCACGCGGCCCTCGAGAAGGCCCGGCGGGAGTGCGAGTAGGCCATGGCGGCACCTTCCTCACCGACTCCCGGCGACGACCGCCCGCTCGACGGGGCGTACGTCAGCCGCCAGCGCACGGCCCTGCGCGACCTGCTGGAGCTCTCCGCCGAGTGCGCCGAGCGGGACCGGCAGGTGGAGGAGGCCTATCGGGCCGAGGGGGACGGCATCGCTCGACGGCACGACCGGCTGGACCAGTTCCTCCATCGCCGCCGTGCCCGCTTGACCGAGGCCCTCGACGTCCGCCAGGCCACCCAGCGCGGGCGGCTCGAAGCCCGCATCGAACAGGCCCGCAAGGACGCCGCCGCCAACAACGAGCGGTGGCTCGAGCAGATCCGCGACCAGGGCGCCGCCGACGTTGAGCAGCTCACGCAGAAGCTCAACCACGCCCTGTGGCTGGCCGACAGCCTCCTGGAAGGCGCCGAGGCCAAGCTGCGGGATCAGCAGGGCGAGCTGCGCGACGAGTCGGCGAAGCAGGAGGCGGCGCTGGATGTGATCGAGGCCGAGGCCGATCGCCGACTGCATCGCTACCGGCAGGGCTATCGCCTGGCTGACCTGCCCGCCGCGGACCATCCCGCCCGGTCCGGTCCGGCCGGCGAGGTCTACCAGCAGGCCCACCAGCAGGCCGGCCTGCTCCGCAAGCGGCTGATGGACCTGGGCGCGCCGAAGTGGTTTTCCGGCTGGCGCCTGCCGTTGGCGCTGGTCCTGCCCCTGTTGATCGCCGCGGGCGCAACGGGATGGGTCGGCTACGTTAACGACTGGGACGTCGGCGCGACGGTCCAGGCCGCCGTGTTCGCCCTCCTCGGCGGGTACAGCCTGCTGGTGCTGCTCGGCGCGATCGCCTGGTACGTCGCCAAGAGGCAGGTCCGCGACGTGGCCCTGCCCCTCCGGCAGGCGCTGGACCAGGCCCGCCTGGCCCTGACGGTCTTCGCGGAGCATTCCCGCCAGGAGGCCGCTCGGCGGCGCGAACAGGCCCGTCAGCAGCGCCTGGCCGAGGCCGAGGTCGCCAAGACCGAGCTCGAGCCCGCCGTGGCCGAACGCCGCCGGGAGCTCCAGGAGGAGCTGGACGACGCGGCCCGGCAGATCGAGCTGGTCACGAGCCAGCAGGACGCCGAGAACGCCGAGCAGACCGAGCGCCTCGCAGACAAGCAAGAGCAGCAGCGCGAATCCCTGCAGGCGCGGTACGAGCGTTACCTTGCCGCGGCCGCCGAACGCTGCGCGCGGCTCGACGACCGCAACCGGCGGCGCTACGACGCCGAGCGTTCCGCCCTCCAGAGCCACTGGGCCGAGGGGCTCCAGCGGATCGAGGACCTGGTGGCCGAATCGCGGCGGCTCAACGAGGTCCTCGACGTGCCGTGGCTCGAGGCCGCCGCGCGCAGCCGCGAGCAAGCCGCCACCGACCTGCACCTCGTCCGCTTCGGGCAGTTGACGGTGGACATCGACCAGATCGCCGGCGAGCGCCGCCGGTCCGACCGCTACCGCATCGACGTGCCGCCCCGGTTCGCCCTGCCCGCCATGCTGGCGTTCCCGCAGCAGGGCTCGCTGCTGATCAACACGCAGCGGGACGGGCGGGAGCACGCCGTCGCCGCGCTGCACGCCGTCATGCTCCGCCTGCTGACCTCCCTGCCGCCGGGACGGGTGCGGTTCTGCCTGATGGACCCGGTCGGCCTGGGGCAGAACTTCGCGGGGTTCATGCATCTTGCGGACTACGACGAGGCGATCGTCGGCCCGCGGATCTGGTCGGAGAGCGAGCACGTCGAGCGGCAGCTCGTCGACCTGACCCAGCACATGGAGAACGTGATCCAGAAGTACCTCCGCAACGACTTCGACACGATCGTCCGCTACAACGAGCAGGCCGGCGAGCTGGCCGAGCCGTTCCGCTTCGTTGTCATCGCCGACTTCCCCTCGAACTTCACCGACGAGGCCGGCCAGCGGCTGCTGAGCATCATCCACAGCGGCCCGCGATGCGGGGTCTACACGCTGATGGTCCGCAGCGTCTGGCAGGAGCTGCCCCACGGCGTGCAGGAGGAGGACCTGCGGGCCAACAGCGTGGTCCTCACCCAAGAGGGCGGGGCGCTGGTCTGGGACGACGAGGTCTACGGCCGCTTCGAGCTGACCGTAGACGCCCCGCCCGACGAGGACGTCAAGACGGAGGTCTTCCGGCGCGTCGGCGAAGGCGCCCAGCAGGCCGCCAACGTGGAAGTGCCCTTCGCCGCCATCGCGCCCGGCGACGAGCAGCTCTGGGCGGGCGAGACGACCCGCGACGTGCGGGTCCCGATGGGCCGCAGCGGCGCGACGCGGCTGCAGCAGCTCACGCTGGGGCGGGGGATGGCCCAGCACGTGCTGATCGCGGGGAAGACCGGGTCGGGCAAGTCCACGCTGCTGCACGTGCTGATCACGAATCTCGCCCTGTGGTACGGGCCGGACGAGATGCAGTTCTACCTGATCGACTTCAAGAAGGGCGTCGAGTTCAAGACCTACGCCACGCACCGCCTGCCGCACGCCCGGGCGATCGCCATCGAGTCCGACCGCGAGTTCGGCGTCAGCGTGCTGGAGGAGCTCGACGCCGAGATGAACCGCCGGGGCGAGCGGTTCCGCGCGGTGGGCGCCCAGGACCTGCCCGCCTACCGGCAGGCCCGCCCCGACGAGCGCATGCCCCGCACGCTGCTGCTGATCGATGAGTTCCAGGAGCTGTTCACCGAGGACGACCGCCTCAACCAGCGGGCCGGGCTGCTGCTGGACCGCCTCGTCCGCCAGGGCCGGGCGTTCGGCATTCACGTGCTGCTCGGCTCGCAGACGCTGGGCGGCACGACCGGGCTGCCGCGCGGCACGATGGGGCAGATGGCCGTCCGCATCGCCCTCCAGTGCAGCGAGGCCGACTCGCAGATGGTCCTCAGCGACGACAACACGGCGGCGAAGCTGCTTTCCCGGCCGGGCGAGGCCATCTACAACGACGCCGGCGGGCTGATCGAGGGCAACAGCCCGTTCCAGGTCTCCTGGCTGCCCGACGCCGAGCGGGACGAGCAGCTCCGGCGCATCGCGGAGCAGGCCGCCGCGCGCGGCACGCGGATCGCCCGGCCGATCGTCTTCGAGGGCCACGCGCCGGCGGACCTGGCCGACAACCCCGACCTGGCCGAGTGCCTCGCCCACTGGCCCCCCGCAGCCCGCCCGGCCGAGCCGCGGGCGTGGGTCGGCGAGCCGATCACCATCAAGGCGCCGACCGCCGCGCGGTTCCGCAGGCAGAGCGGGGCGAACCTCCTGCTCGTCGGCCAGCAGGACGAGTCCGCCCTGGCGGTGATGGCCGCCTCGCTGGTCAGCCTGGCCGCCCAGCACGCCGCCGGCGAGGCGCGGTTCTTCCTGCTCGACGGCACGCCGCCCGATTCGCCCGCCAAGACCCAGTGGGCTGCGCTGGCGGCCGCGCTGCCCCAGGAACTCTCCCGCGCCGAGGGCCGGGACGTCGCCGACGCCCTCGCCGAGATCGCCGCCGAGGTCCAGCGCCGCCTGGACGGCGACCGCAGCGACGAGCCGCCGATCTTCCTTCTCGTCCACGGCCTCCAGCGCCTGCGCATGCTCCGCAAGAGCGAGGACGACTTCAGCTTCTCCTACTCCGAGGAGTCGAAGGACGCCGCCCCGCGCCCGGACAAGCAGTTCGCCGAGATCCTCCGGGAGGGCCCGGCCTTCGGTATCCACACGATCGCCTGGTGCGACACGCTGGCCTCACTGGAGCGCACGCTCGACCGCCAGTCCGTCCGCGAGTTCGACTACCGCCTGCTGTTCCAGATGGGGGCGATCGACTCCAGCAACCTGATCGACTCGCCGGAGGCCAACCGCCTGGGCTTCTACCGCGCCCTGCTGTTCAGCGAGGAGCACGGCTACCAGGAGAAGTTCCGCCCCTACGCCTTCCCCTCCAAGGCCTGGCTGGCCGACTTCCCCGCCTCGGGCCGGGACGGCTGACGGACCGCCGACGGCTTCCCCGCGGCAGCCCCGCTATCCCTTTGCCATCTCCGGCGTCAGGCGGGCAACGTGCGTGAGCTGCTCGTGCATGCGGGCGGCGCGGAGGACGGTCTCCTCCTGGAAGACCGGGCCGATGAGCTGCATGCCGATCGGCAGGCCCGACGCGCTGAGCCCCGCGGGGATCGTGATGCCCGGCAGGCCGGCGAGGTTCAGGCTGATCGTGTAGATGTCCGCGAGGTACATCGTCAGCGGGTCGTCGATCTTCTCCCCGAGGCGGAAGGCGACGGTCGGCGCGGCCGGGCACAGCAGCACGTCGCACCGCTCGAAGGCCGCGTCGAAGTCGTTCTTGATCAGCCGGCGGACCTTGAGGGCCTTGTTGTAGTAGGCGTCGTAGTACCCCGCCGACAGCGTGTACGTGCCGAGCATGATCCGCCGCTTGACCTCCTCGCCGAACGCCTCGGCCCGGCTGCGGGAGTACATCTCGACGATGCCGTCGACCTTATCGGCCGTGCGGTGCCCGTAATGGACGCTGTCGTACCGCGCGAGGTTGCTGGACGCCTCGGCCATGGCGACGATGTAGTAGCAGGCGACGGCGTAGCTGGAGAGGTTGCCGTCGGGGGCGGTGTCGATGCGGCTGTGGGGCAGGGAGACCTCGACGAGCTCGCACCCGGCGTTCTCGTAGGCGCGGGCGGCCTGGCGGATGGCGTCGTTGATCTCGCCGTCGAGCGCGTCGGAGTAGAACTCGCGGGGCAGTCCGAGGCGGAGGCCCTCGATCGGCCGGTCGACGGTGGCGAGGTAGTCCGGCACGTCGCGGGGGACGCTGGTCGAGTCGTGGGGATCGTGCCCGGCGATCGCGCCGGTCAGCAGGGCCGCGTCGGCCACGTCGCGCGCCAGCGGGCCGATCTGGTCGAGGCTGGACCCGAACGCCACGAGCCCGTAGCGGCTGACGCGTCCGTAGGTGGGCTTGAACCCCACCACGCCGCAGAACGCCGCCGGCTGGCGGATCGACCCGCCCGTGTCGCTGCCCAGGGCCGCCCCGCACAGCCGCGCCGAGACCGCCGCGGCCGATCCGCCCGACGAGCCGCCCGGTACGCGGTTGGTGTCCCACGGGTTCCGCGTCGGCCGAAAGCCGCTGTGCTCCGTCGACGAGCCCATGGCGAACTCGTCGAGGTTCGTCTTGCCCAGCACGACCGCGCCGGCGGCCTCGAGCCGGGCGACGGCCGTCGCCGTGTACGGGGCGCGAAATCCCGCCAGGACCTTCGAGGAGCAGGTCGTCCGCCCGTACGCCGTGCAGAGGTTGTCCTTCAACGCCACCGGCACGCCGCCGAGGGCCCCGAGCGGCTCGCCGGCCGCCCGGCGGGAATCGACGGCCTTCGCCCGCTCGACGGCCCGGTCGGCGTGGACCTCGTTGTAGGCCGAAACCGCCGGGCCCCGCTGCTCGATGGCGGCGAGGTACGCCCGCGTCGCGGCCTCGGCGGAGACGTCCCCGCCGGCGATCGCGTCTCGAAGCTCCACCGCGGACAGGTCGGTCACGCCGCTCACTGGCTGTCTCCGATGACCTTGGGGACCTTGAAGAAGTCGCCGTCGCGCGCGGGGGCGTTGGCGAGGGCCTGCTCGGTCGCGAGGCCCTCGGCCGGGACGTCGTCGGCCAGGACGTTGTGCAGCTCGACGGCGTGGGCCATCGGCTCGATGCCCTCGGTATCCAGCTCCTGGAGCTTGTCAAAGCTCTCGAGGATCGCCGTCAACTGGCGGCCGAACGTCTCTATCTGCTGCTCGCTCAGCTCGATGCGGCTGAGCTTCCCGATGTGGCGGACCAAATCTGCGTTGATGGTCGAGCTCATCCAAGGCGTCTCCTGCCGGCCGGCCGGGCGCCGCCGGGCAAGCGCTATCATTGGCGATTCGCGGTGGGGTGTCAATCGGCCGGGACTTCGCGTTTTTGCCCCCGGCCCGCGCGTTGACGCCGTGCACAGCGCATGATATAGTACCCGCGATCGTTATGGCATTTCGGCCAGACGGAAAAGGAAACGTATGCCTAAAGGTGACGTAATCGAGGTGGAGGCGATCGTGAAGGCGTCGCTTCCCAACGCGATGTTCCGCCTGGAGATCGAGGTCGGCGGGAACAAGCACGAGATCATCGGCCATATCTCCGGCAAGATGCGGAAGCACTACATCCGCATCACGCCGGGCGACCGCGTGCTCGTGCAGCTTAGTCCCTACGATCTGAGCAAGGGGCGGATCGTCTTCCGCCAGCGGTGACCGCCGCTGCTCCGAGGCAGCCTGAGCGCGTTTCTCACTGGACGCGTGCCGATTTGCCGCTAGGGTCACAGACGGCCATCGGTACGTGAGATCGCACGGCGATCAAGCTGCGGGCCCGTCCCGCTGGAAAGGAGCGCATGAATGCCGGTGAATGCAGAGCATCCCGTTACCACGTCGCGCTCCGGCGGACGCCGCGCTGAGTAGACCCGCCTCCTGGATCTGACCCACTCGGCGGCTCCGTTCGAGAGCGGCCGCTTCTCTTCCCGCACATCGCCTGGAAGAGGGCACGACGTCCAGACCCGGCGACGGTACCCGAACGCTGTGCGCGTGCGCCGAGCCGCCGCCCATCCCCCCCGTGGGAGGAGAGACTCGATGCACAAGATGCAGCCGCGTAACTTGGGGGCGGCCCGGCCGCTCGTGGCGGACCTGCCGCACTACCTGAGCGTCCACGCCGTGCTGGACGGCACGTGTCCGGGGGAGGCGTACGTGGACGACCCCGCCGATCCGCAAGCCACGTTCGTCGTCACGCCGGAAGGGCACTACGTGATCGGGCGACCGGACGGCGAGGCGTTCCTGGCGTGGCTGTCGGGGCACGTGCGGGGGAAGTTGGCGGCCGGTCGGGCGGCGGGGTGGCGCTACGCCTGCTTTCGCTTCTCGCCCGACGGCTGGCGAGAGCCCCTGGGCCGAATCCTCGCCCCGTTCGCCCCGACCGCCGACTACCAGAACTACCTCGTTTGCCGAAAGGCCCGGCCCGACTGGCGCGAGGGCGTCCCCGCGGGCTTCGAGATGCGGCCAATCGACCGTGCACTGCTGGACGAGGCGGGCCTGGCCAACCACGGCCGCGTCGCCGGGTGGGCGAAGGGCAACTTCGGCTCGGCGGAGGGCTTCCTCGCGCACGGCTTCGGCTTCTGCCTGCTGCATGGGCAAGCCATCGCAAGCTGGTGCCTGGCCGACTGCGTCAGCGGCGAGCGCTGCGAGATCGGCATCCACACGGCCCCGGGTTTCCGGCGGCGGGGCCTGGCGACCCTCACGGCGGCCGCGGCCGTGGAACACGCGCTGAGTCGGGGCCTGACCCGGATCGGGTGGCATTGCTGGTCGGCGAACGTCGCCTCCGCGGCGACGGCGCATGAGGTTGGCTTCAAGAAAGAGTTGGAGCACCCCGGGTTCGTGATGGTCTTTGGCGGCCGCTGATCATCTCGCCGCGCTGCAGCTTGGCACGCCGGGGGCAATCCGGTCCTCCGGGGAAAGGCGCGTCTTTTTTCGCCTTTCTGCGGAATCCCTGTTGAAAAGCAGGGCGGGGGGCGCTAGAGTATGAGTAGTCAGTGGTCTCCCCCTGCCACTGGCTAGTTCCCCAAGGAGCCGTCCTAGTCCCCCCCCGCTAGGTCGGCTCACTTTTTTTTGCCTCCGCCTGCCTGCCTTGCCCCCGCGCATGGGGTCAAACCTACACTTTTTACTTTTTGGCGATGCCATGGGGACGCAACCCCCTGGCTTTGGGGAGTCGCCTGGAGCCTTGGGTGGTGCGGGCGCTCTGCGCGGCTCAGTAGGTTTGGGGGAGGACGGTGAGCAGGAGGTAGGCGACGGGGGCGGCGAGGAGGGGAGAGTCCAGCACGTCCAGGACGCCGCCGAAGGCGGGCAGGAGGGCGCCGCTGTCCTTCACGCGGGCCGAGCGTTTCAGGAGGCTCTCGCAGAGGTCGGCGAACTGGCCGGCCAGGCCCACGACGGCCCCGAAGATCGCCGCGCTGCCGAGGGACAGGTCGGGGATGTCCAGCAGCCAGACGGTCCCCACGGCCGCGGCCGCGCCGAACGCCAGCCCGCCGAGCAGGCCCTCCCACGTCTTGCCCGGAGAGAGCCACGGGATCAGCTTGTGCCGTCCGATCAGGATGCCCGTCAGGTACGCGCCGATGTCCGTGCCCTTGACGGCCGCGAGAAACAGGACCAGCACGGGCACGCCGCGGTCGAGTCGAAGGGTGAGCATCAAGGCCGAGCCCACGCCCAGGTACAGGACCGCCAGCAGCGTCGCGCCGATTCGCACGAGAGCGCCCTCGACGCGCCGGCGGGCGATCTGCTCGGCGAACACGCCGAGGACCACCACGCCGAGCAGCAGCCAGACGTCCTCGAGGAGGATCCCGACGGGCACGCCTTGCCGCCAGGTCGGGAACGTGCCGACCAGGATCATCCCAACGATCCCGCCGATCGGCAGCAGGTCCGTCCCGGCGGCGCGGGCGAGGCGGCGCAGCTCGCGGAACGCCGCCACTCCCAGCACGACGACCGCCAGCGTCAGCAGCAGGCCGTGGATGTCGGCCAGCTTGCTGGCGAGCACGTCGCGGTGGTCCAGCACGAGGACGCCGGCGAGGACGGCGATCATGGCCGCCCCGAGGACGACCCGCGTGAGCAGTGTCTTTGCCTTGGGCATGTCCCTATGATGCGCCGATCTCGGCCCCGCGGGAAGGGGGCACTCGGGATTCGCCGGGGCCGACGGGGCCTACCGGCCGGGCCGCGACGCCGGTAGGATGGCGGCGATTCGCGGTCTATCACAGAACAGGAGTGCCCCATGCCCGACCGTCCCCAAAGGCCGAACGTGCTGTTGATCCTGGCCGACCAGTTCCGCGCGGACCATCTCGCCGCCGCGGGCGCGGGGTTCGTCCGCACGCCGAACCTCGACCGTCTCGCCCGTCGGGGCGTGCGGTTCGGTCGGTGTTTCACCAACTCGCCGGTATGTGCCCCGGCGCGGATCGGCCTGGCGAGCGGTCTGCAACCGGTGCGGCTCGGCGCGACGGACAACCGGGCGTTCCTGCCGGCCAGCACGCCGACGTACTACCGGCGGCTGCGGGAGAGCGGCTATCGCGTCGGCTGCGTGGGCAAGCTGGACCTGGCCAAGCCGGACGGCTACAACGGCCGGCACGGCGACCGCCCGTGCGTGTTCGGGTGGGGTTTCACGCACCCGTGCGAGGCGGAGGGCAAGATGCACGCGGGCAACTCGCCCACCCCGCGGGGCCCGTACACGTTCTGGCTGGCCCAGCGCGGGCTGCTGGCGACGTTCCACGCGGACTACAGGCGGCGAGCGGCGGGGGGGTGGAACATCGGCGTCTGCGAGGACTCGCCCCTGCCGACGGAGGCGTTCGAGGACTACTGGATCGGCGACCGCGCGGCGGCGTGGATCGACGCCGCCCCGGACGACTTCCCGTGGCATTACTTCGTGAGCTTCGTCGGCCCGCACGACCCCTTCGACCCGCCGACCGAGTACGCCGAGCACTTCCGCGGGGCGGAGATGCCGTCGGCGATCGCCCCGGCCGCCGCCGACAAGCCCGCCTGGGTGCGCCGCCGCAGCCGGGAATTTGACCCCGCCGAAGTGGCCGTCAGCCGGCGGCAGTACTGCGCGTCCGTCGAGGTCATCGACGACGCGGTCGGCCGCATCATGGACGCTATCGAGCGCCGCGGGCAGCTCGACCGCACCTTCGTCCTGTTCAGCAGCGACCACGGGGAGATGCTGGGGGATCACGGCCTCTATGCCAAGAGCGTGATGTACGAGCCCGCGCTGAACGTTCCGCTGCTGGCCGCCGGGCCCGGCATCGAGGGCGGACGGGTCAGCGAGGCCGTCGTCGAGCTGATCGACGTGAATCCGACCATCTGCGAGCTGGCGGGACTGCCGCCGCAGGAGAACATCGACGCCCGGTCCTTCGCGGGGATCCTGCGGGGCGAGACGGACGGTCATCGCGACGAGGCCGTCAGCCAGTTGACAAACTGCCGCTGCCTCCGCACCGACCGCTACAAGCTGATCGTGAGCCTCAATGACACGGACGAGCTGTACGACCTGCGGGAAGACCCCGGCGAGCAGCGGAGCCTGATCGACGAGCGGCCGAAACTGGCCGCCAAGCTGCGTGCCCGTCTTGGCGCCCGGCTGATCGAGGGCAAGTGGCTGCGGTAGAACGGCGAGGCGGGAGAGGCTTCGGCGCGAGGGTCTTCTCGCCGCTAACTTCCGCTTTGACAACTCCGGCGTTTGGGCCGACAATCCCCCCGGGAGGTGGGTTCCAACTGGTTCTGAGTATAGGAAGTTACTATGGCAGGCACTGTGTGCGTTGGCGTGGACTTGGGCGGGACGTTCATCAAGTTCGGGCTGCTGGATGACAGCCGCCGTCCCAGCGACGTGTTCCAGCTCCCGACGCCCCAGGGCGAGGGGGCGGATGCCGTGGTCGCCCAGATGGTCAAGGGCGCGAAGCAAGCCGTCGAGAAGGCGGGCCTGACGCTGGCGGACGTCGTGGGCGTGGGCATCGGCTGCCCGGGGCCCCTGAGCATGTCCAAGGGCATGGTCTACGAGACGCCGAACATCCCCGGGCTGAAGGACTACCCGATGCGGGACCGCGTGGCCGAGGGCGTCGGCGTGCCGGCGGCGCTGGAGAACGACGCCAACGCCGCGGCCTACGGCGAGTTCCTCTGCGGCGCGGGCGCCGACTGCGGCAGCATGGTCCTGCTGACGCTGGGCACGGGGCTCGGCGGGGGGATCGTGATCGACGGCAAGGTCCTGCACGGCAGTCACGAGATCGGCGCGGAGCTCGGGCACATGATCATCGTGGAGGACGGCCGGCTCTGCGGGTGCGGTCAGCGCGGCTGCATCGAGCAGTACTGCTCGGCCACGTTCATGTCCCGCGCCGCCCAGAAGGTGCTGGAAGAGACCGACCGCGCCAGTTCGCTTCGCGACGCGCTGGCCGACAAGGGCGAGATCAACAGCAAGGACATCTGCCAGGCCCGTGCGGCCGGCGACGCGTTCGCCACGGAGGTCTGGGACGAGATGACCCGCTACCTCGCGATGGGCTGCGTGAGCTACACGCGGATCCTGGACCCGGACCGGATCGTCCTGGCCGGCGGGATGACGGCCGCGGGCGACGACCTGATCGGCCCGATCCGCGAGTACTACCGAGAATACCACTGGAAGTTGACCGAGCCGAGGACCGAGGTGGTCCTGGCGACGCTGGGCAACGACGCCGGCGTGATCGGCGCCGCCGGCGTGGCTTGGCAGGAGTGCGGGCAGTAGGTCGAAGAGACGACAACCACAGAGGGCCAGAGGGCTCAGAACGGAGCGAGGCAGAGCAGACGAGGCTCGCAGGGACGCGCGCCTGACAGCGAACAGGCCCGTGTCTTGGCCGTGGGTCGGTGTTTGCCTGTTGCTCGTCGTTTTCGGTTTGCTGTTTCTCTGAGTTCTCTGAGGCTCTGTGGTGATCCGGCCTCGACTTTTGCGGCGCGTGGCGGGCGAGCGATGAGCATTCGATTCCATTGCACGTGCGGGCGGAGCTTCAAGGTATCGGACGACGCGGCCGGGAAGAAGGCCAAGTGCCTTCAGTGCGGCAAGGTGCTGACCGTGCCGCACCCGCAGGCCGCGTCGGGATCGGCCCCGCCCGGCCCCCCGGCCCGGCCGGCGGCGCCGCGGCCGGCCCAACCGCCGCCGATCCCGGCCGCGGGGGACATTCCGGTGGCCCGGGCGATCGAGGAAGACGACATTCCGATGGCCCAGTTGGCCGAGACGGCCAAGACCCACCACGTGCATATGGCCACGCCGCGTCGCCGGTCGGGCGGCCTCGGGCCGGTCAAGGTCGTCCTGGCGCTGTCGATCCTGGTCGGCTTCGCGTTGGCGATGGACGTGATCATCCCGCTGGCCACCGCGGTCCGCCAGCCCGGGGGCGTCTCGTCGTCGGGGTGGTGGCACGGGCTGTGGCTGGTGTTCCTGGTGATCGGTTTTTTCATGGCCGCCGCCGCGGCGCGGGGCAGCCGGTTCTGCATCGGCGTGCTGATCGGCGGGGCCTTCCGGGGCGTGATCAACGGCGGGGTGATCCTCGTGTTCGTCTTGGCGGGCGAGAAGCTCTGGGTGGCATGGCCCCAGTGGATGATGGTCTACGGCATCGCCGCGCTGGGGTTGGCGTGCGTGTATCTCGTCTGCCTGCTGATCGCCGGCGAGACCCGCAGGCACCTGTCCGGGCACGGCGGGACGGTAGCCGGGGCGGCCGTGATGGGCGCGATCCTCGGCGGGATCCTCGCCCCGACGGCCTTGCCGGACCCGCTGTTCCTGCTGTCGCGGACGCTCGCCCGGCCGGAAGAGGCCGTCCGGGCCCTCGTCGCCATGGGCGCCACCGAGCTGATCGGCGAGGAGGAACGCGAGCGCATCACCAACCGTGTGAAAGGCCAACTGGGGCGGATCGGCACGGCCATGCAGACGTACATCGACGACAACGTCGGTTATCTGCCGGACAATCTCGGAGAGCTGGTCGGCCTGAAGGACTGCAAGGCCGAGGACTTCCTCGCCCCGGGCAGCGCCCTGGGCGTGCCCGAGCGGGACGAGAAGACCGGCGCGTTCAAGGGGCCGATCGACATCAAGCTTGTCCTGGGCGGCTACCATCAATACGACCTGCCGGAGGACGCCGCCGAGGCCGGGCTGCTGATCGTGTGCTACTCGGACCCGAACTGCCACTTCCGCGACGGGGCGTTGGTCCTGCGGCCGCTCAACGCCCGGGGCGACCGCGTGCAGTGGCTTCCCAAGGCCCAGTTCGCCGATCAACTCCATGAGACGCACCGGTGGATGAAGCGGCACCCGCCCCGTGCGCGAGTCCGGGCCGCCGAAGAGAAGAAGCCGGCCCCGGCCCCGTAGGCCGCGACGGGAGATCGCCAACCGGGCGAGGCCGGGGCCGTTCGTCCGCCCCCGCGTGCCGTGTAGGCAGCGTCTGGCGCATCCGCGATGGAACATTACTACCCCAAATTCGACGAGTTCATGGCCCTGGCGGAGCGGGGCAACACCATCCCGGTCTACCGGCAGTTGCTGGCCGACGCGCTGACGCCCGTGACGGCGTACGAGCGTCTCTCGGCCCCGCTCGACGGCGAGGCGCCCACCCACGCACTGCTGCTGGAGAGCGTCGTCGGCGGGGAGCGGATCGCGCGGTACAGCTTCGCGGCTGCCGACCCCGAGCTGACGCTGACCGTCCGTGGCGGCGAGATGACCGTCCGCCGGCGCGGCGGCGAGGCGGAGGCCTCCACGACCGCCGACCCGGTCGCCGAGATGGGCAAGCTCCTGGCCGCGTACCGGCCCGTGCACCTGCCCGGGCTGCCGCGTTTCACGGGCGGGCTGGTCGGCTATGCCGGCTACGACCTGATTCGCTACTACGAGAAGCTCGGCGAGGGCCCGCCCGACGACCGCAACCTGCCGGACGTGTCGTTCGGCCTGTACCGGACGATGGTGATCTTCGACCACGTCAGCAAGACGGTGAAGGTGACGGCCAACGCCTTCGTCCGCGACGACCCCGGGCGGGCGTACTCCGAGGCCGTCGACGCCATCGAGCGGACCATCGCCACCCTCACCGAGCCGCGCGGGCATTCGGTGGGGGAGATCAACCTCGTCGGCCTGCCGCAGAAGCCGTTCGAGAGCAACTTCACCCGCAAGCGCTACATGGAAGTTGTCGAGGCCTGCAAGGAGTACATCCGCGCGGGCGACATCTTCCAGGTGGTCCCCTCCCAGCGGCTCGCCGTGCGCACGACGGCCACGCCGTTCGACATCTACCGGGCCCTCCGCGTGGTGAACCCCTCGCCGTTCATGTTCCTGCTGCGGACGCCGGAGTGCGTCCTGGTGGGCAGCTCGCCGGAGATCCTCTGCCGCGTGGAGGACGGGGTGATCACGAACCGCCCGCTGGCCGGGACGCGCCGCCGCGGCGAGACCGAGGCCGAGGACAAGGCCCTCGAAGCCGAGCTGCTCGCCGACCCCAAGGAACGGGCCGAGCACATCATGCTCGTGGACCTGGGGCGCAACGACGTCGGGCGCGTCGCCGAGCCGAACTCCATCGAGCTGGCCGACGTGATGACCGTCGAGCGGTACAGCCACGTGATGCACATCGTCTCGAACGTGACCGGGCGCCTGGCGGAGGGGATGACCGCGCTGGACGCCCTCCGCGTGACGCTGCCGGTCGGGACGGTCTCCGGCGCGCCGAAGATCCGCGCGATGGAGATCATCGACGAGTTCGAGCCGACCCGCCGTGGGCCCTACGCCGGGGCGGTCGGCTACGTGGACTTCTCGGGCAACATGGACACGTGCATCGCGCTGCGGACGATGGTGTTCTGCGGGGAGAAGGTCTACCTCCAGGCGGGGGGCGGGGTCGTGGCCGATTCCGACCCGGCCGCGGAGTACCAGGAGACCATCAACAAGGCCCGGGCGCTGATTCGCGCGATCGAGGTCGCCGAGGCGGGGTTCGCGAAATAGCGCGGGCTTCGGGCCGCGGTTTACTGGAAAAACTTCGCTCCACATGCCTTAGGCGATTGTCCGGCCAGTTGGTCGCCTCTACCATTATACCGAGAGATCCAGCGTGTACCGGCAGGTGCCGTCGGGTCTCCTTCGAGTGCGAGCCCTTTTCGGCGCGGCGTTTCTGCACGCGGCGCCGTGGAATAGATCGCATCGGATTCACCCTCCGGGCGGACCGGTCTGACGTGTCCGCCCAAGCGGGCCCACCTCGGGCGGCCGCTGGCTGCCCCGGCCCGTCATGCCAATGAGGCGCGGTAGTACGGCTGTTTGGCGGCCGGTGTCGCGCCGTTCAGGAACGCAACCTGCGGGCTCGTGTGTTCGCGCGTTTGCAGGGACACCAACAGCGTGGCGACACGAGCCAGTGAGGTGTACGCGCAGGCGATGCGTCTCTAAGCGGCGCTTCCCGGTCCGCACTGGGAGGCCCGAGCATGACGGTTGGCTGTAGTGGTTGCGGGTGCGGCCGTGGAGACCGCGCCCCCGGCCGCCCGGGTGGGATCGCCCGCGCCGGGAACGCTTCTTGGGGACCGAGGCCATGGGTCGGCGAGCCGGAGCCACGATGCGCCGGGCCGACAGTCCGTCGCACGGCGGGCGGGTCGGCCCGCGCATCGCCGGCCGGCCGAGGGCCTCCGCCCGCTGCCCTCGCCCTCACGCTGCTGGTACTGCCCCCAACGCCCAACGACACGACGAGAGGTGAATCATGGCGGTTGCGTTCCGATGCGAAAAGTGCGGCAAGCTCCTGAAGGCCGAAGGCCCCGCCGGCGGGGCGACGCGGTGCGGGCATTGCGGAAAGCGGGTGGTTATCCCCGCGGGCCTGGCCTCGCTGCCGAGGCCCGAGGTCCCGCCCAATCACGGCCCGGCGCCGGCCCCGCCGGTGGAGCGATCGGCACCCGTCGACGCCGAGCCGGACCCGGCGGCCCTGGGCGTCCTGGCCGGGGCCATGCCGTGGGTGATCAGCGCGTGCCTGCACCTCGGACTGTTCCTGATCATGGTGTTCATCGTGATGGTCACCACCAAGCCCGAGCCCGAGGCCAACGTGGTGCAGTTCTTCGAGGCCGTCCCCAGGCGGCGCACGCTCGGCGGCCTGCGGGGCCCGAAGACCCGCCGGCCCACCCGGGGCCAGAGCGAGCGCCGCACCGTCGTGCGGCAAACCGATCGGGAGGAGGTCCGCCGCCCCGCGCGAACGGAAACGCCCGTCACGCTGCTCGCCCCCGGCAGCCGGGGCAGCCTCGAGTCCGGGCGGGCGAAGCTCGGGCTGGACTACCGCACCCTCCGCGGCGGGCAGGGCCTGTACGACCTCGCGCCCGGGCCCAGCCCCCTGGGCGTGCGGAACATCGTCTATGTCCTGGACCGGTCCGGATCGATGGCCCCCAAGTTCGATGAGGTCAAGCGGGAGCTCGGCCGCGCGATCTCCACGCTGGCCCCGGTCCATCGCTTTCACGTCGTGCTGTTCAGCAACGGCAAGACGATCGAGGGCCCGCGCCGATGCCTCGTGCCCGGCGAGCTGAAGAACAAGACCGCCGCGTGGCGCTTTGTGCGGGACCAGACCGCCGAGGGCGTCACCACCGCGCTGGTCGCCCTCAAGCGGGCCTTCGCGGTGCTCGGCGGCGCCGACGACCGGACCGGCGGGTCCGTGATCTACCTGCTCAGCGACGGCGACTTCGCGGGCATCACCGGCGGCAGCGCGTACCGGACGCCCGCGGGCAAGGTGCTCAACGGCAACGAGGCCGTGCTCCAGTGGCTGCGGGACCGGAACGCCGCCAAGCGGGTGATGATCAACACGATCCTCCTGCACGGAAGCGATCCGACGGCGAAGCGCGTGCTTCGCACGATCGCCGAGGAGAACGCCGGGCGGTTCAAGTACATCAGCCCCGACGAGTGAGGCCCGCGCCGCGCGGGACGTCGGGCGGATCGGATTACCCCGGTCGGCTGGACGGACCATCCGCCTGCCGCTACGGGTCAGGATGGTCCGCCCGGCCGGCGGTCGTGGGGGCGGCGTGTCGGCTCTCCGCCGGGGTCCGGCGGTTCCGGGGGGGGCGCCGGGCCCCGGCAAACGTATTGGGAGCTGCGGATACGGAAAGGCGGGCCCGCGAGCGCGAGCCGGCGGGCGCGGGTCGCGCCGGACCGGTCAGCGGGCGGACGGGCCGACCGCGTCGGCCCCGACCAAGCCCGATGCCTCCGGCCCCGGCGCCGACACGGGCACTCGCGGCGCTTGCGCGGGATTGTAGCACGCCGCCGAGCTGCGGCGGGCGGAGGACGGCGAGGCGGGCACGACGCGCTGCGCCTGGGCGGGGTTGTACGCCAGGGGCGTTGCCGGCCGCGCGGGCCGAGCCTGCGGCGGAACCACGCGCTGCGTCTGTGCGGGGTTGTACGGCAGGGGCGTCGCCCGCCGCGCGGGCCGAGCCGCCGGCGGAACCAGTCGCTGGGCCTGTGCGGGGTTGTACGGCAGGGGCGTCGCCCGCCGCGCGGGCCGAGCCGCCGGCGGAACCAGTCGCTGGGCCTGTGCGGGGTTGTAGGGCAGGGGCGTCGCCCGACGCGCGGGCCGGACCGGCGCCGGGACCACCCGCGGGGGCATCGCCGAGTTGTAGGGCAGCACAACGCGCGCCGGGCGGACCGCCGCGCGGACCACCGCCTCCGGGAACAGCGCGGGGTAGCTCGCGACGAACTCGTCGGCGAGCGTCCCGTAATCGGCCGCCCCGCGGGAGGCCGGGTCGTAGTCGAAAATCGTCTTGCCGTGCGACGGGCACTCGGCGAGCTTGATGTTGCGGCGGATGACCGTCTGGTAGATCCTCGCCTCGCCCCAGGGGCAGTCCGTGCCGTGGGTCGCGTCGAAGAAGCCCTCCAGGTCCGCGACGACCTCCGCGGCGAGCCGCGTGGCCGTCTCGTACATGCAGAGAATCACCCCGCCGACGCGGAGCGCGGGGTTGATGCGCCGCTGGACCAGCGAGACGGTCTCCAGGAGCTTGCCCAGGCCCTGGAGGGCGAGGAAGTGCGGCTGAAGCGGGATGAAGATCTCGTCGGCCGCCGCCAGGGCGTTCAGCGTCAGCAGCCCGAGGCTGGGGGGGCAGTCCATCAGGACCAGGTCGCAGTCCATCGCCTGCGCGCCCAAGGCGTCGCGGAGAATCTGCTCCCGGCCGACGGTCGCGGCCAGTTCGACTTCCGCGGCCGCCAGGTCGATCACCGACGGGACGACGGTGACGGTGTCCGTGACGCGGACGCAGGCGGATAGCAGGTCCGTATCGCCGCTCAGCACGTCGTAGATGCTGACGTCGGACTGCCCCGGCTCGATGCCGAAGTGCAGCGTGAGATGGCTCTGCGGGTCGAGGTCGATCAGGCAGACCCGGCATCCCCTCGCCGCGACGGCCGCGCCCAGGTTTGCCACGGTGGTCGTCTTGCCGACGCCGCCCTTCTGGTTGAGTACAGCGATGGTGTGCACGGGGGGATTATACGGACGGGGAGGACGGGAGCAAGGGCGCAAAAAACCGCGGCGAATGCTGCCGTGGCCGAGCATTCGCCGCCGTACGACCGGTTCGTGGCCTTCACCATCCCCGTGGGAAGGCCCGGCGCAGGAGTCTCGTCCCGCGCTCGATAGCCTATCTCCTCTTGGCTGTCTTCCTCTTGGCGGCCTTCTTCTTGGCCGTCTTCTTGGCGGCCTTCTTCCTGGCCGTCTTCTTGACGGCCTTCTTCCTGGCCGTCTTCTTGACGGCCTTCTTCTTGGCCGTCTTCTTGACGGCCTTCTTCTTGGCCGTCTTCTTGACGGCCTTCTTCTTGGCCGTCTTCTTGACGGCCTTCTTCTTGGCCGTCTTCTTGGCGGCCTTCTTCTTGGCCGTCTTCTTGGCTGTCTTCTTCGCAGCCTTCTTCTTGGCTGTCTTTCGCGCAGCCTTCTTTGCCGTCTTCTTCGCCATTTGCATTCACCTCCTTCCCTGGAGTCCGGCAAGATAGATGTGTCGAAACTGCCCGTAAACGCTGTACGTATTAGAACGTAATTGCTTCGCGGTGCAAGGATTGCTGGGTTTTTTTCTCGTCATTTTTGCATCGATTCATCCAGCATTTCTTGCGCGCGCATCCGTGCACGCGTGGGGCGGTGCCCAGGTGCGGCTCGATAGGAAGGCTGGTGAAAGAGTCATAAAAATCGCGCAATGGGGATATGTACATACGGTGAAGAGCCCTGTAAACACTAGTGATTCCTGTCGTGTCGGGCGTCGAGACATAAGAAACAAAGGATAAACAGGTATGGATATCTCCAAGAGACCACAGGGCGGACGCCGGCCACGGAACCGGACGCCTCGCCGAGGACGTCGCGCGCCCGCGGGCGCGGGAGCTTGGCATGCCGCGAGCGATCCCGGCAGGAATGCGGGGCGGTGGCGCGCGGTGGCCGGGCGGGCAGGACGAGGGTAGAATGCGGGGCACGGCGCGAATAGGACCACCCCATGAATCGCATCAAGCCCGTCCTGTCGGCCAACGCCCTGGAGACACTTCAGGCCCGCTACCTGCGGCGAGACCCGGGCGGGGAGATCGTCGAGACACCCGGCGAGTTGTTCGCTCGCGTCGCGGGCGTCGTGGCCGAGGCGGAAGCGGCCTTCGGCACGCCGCCGGCCGAGCGGGCCGCCCTGGCCGACGCCTTCTACGACGCGATGGCCCGCGGGCGGTTCCTGCCCAACAGCCCGACGCTGATGAACGCCGGCCGACCGCAGGGCGTGCTGAGCGCCTGCTTCGTCCTGCCGGTCGACGACAGCATCGAGGGGATCTTCGAGTCGGTCAAGCGGGCGGCGCAGGTCCAGAAGGCCGGCGGGGGCACGGGCTTCTCGTTCGACCGCCTGCGCCCGACGGGGGACTACATCGCGTCGTCCGGCGGGACCACGTCGGGACCGATCAGCTTCTGGCGCGTCTTCTCCGAGGCGACGCGGGCCATCCAGCAGGGGGCCTTCCGCCGCGGGGCGAACATGGGCATGCTCTCGGTAACGCATCCGGACATCCTCAAGTTCATCGCGGCCAAGGCCCGGCCCGGCGCGTTCGAGAACTTCAACATCTCCGTCAAGGTGCCCGACGCGTTCATGGACGCCGTGGAGAAGCGGCCGGGCGATCCGCACGTCGTGACCAATCCCCGCACCGGGCGGACGTACTGGCTGCCGGGAGACCTGAACGTCGAGGCGTACGACGTCTCGGACCTGCTTGCCGCCGAGGGCGACCCGCCGGACGGGGCGCTGACGGTGGGGGACCTCTGGGGCCGTGTTGTCGAGGCTGCGTGGGCCTCCGGCGAGCCGGGCGTGTGCTTCATCGACCGCGTCAACGCCGCCAACCCGACGCCCGCCGCCGGGCGGATCGAGGCGACCAATCCCTGCGGGGAGCAGCCGCTGCTGGACCACGAGGCGTGCAACCTCGGCTCGATCGACGTGGCGAAACTTCTCGCCGACGGCGCGCTCGACGAGCCCGCCTTCCGCCGCCTGGTCCGCCTGGCCGTGCGGTTCCTCGACGACGTCGTCGAGGCCGCAAACTACGTCGCGCCCGAGATCGAGGCGATCTGTCGGGCCAACCGCAAGATCGGCCTGGGCATCATGGGCCTGGCCGACGCGATGTTCGAGCTGGGCATCCGCTACGACAGCGACGAGGGCCTGGCGTTCGGGCGGCGCGTCGCCGCCGTGCTGGCCGACGAGGCCCACGCCGCCAGCGAGCAGTTGGCCGCCGAGCGGGGCACCTTTGCGAACTACGCCGGCAGCCTGTGGGCCGAGCGCGGGCGGGCGATGCGGAACGCCGCCGTCACCACCGTCGCGCCGACCGGCACGCTGAGCATCCTGGCCGGGACGACCGGCGGGATCGAGCCGGCCTTCGCCCTGGCGTTCTACCGGCACGTCCTGGACGGGCGGGAGCTGATCGAGGTCAACGGCCCGTTCGAGCGGTTCGCCCGGCGCGAGGGCCTGTGGAGCGACGGCCTGGCCCGCGCGCTGGCCGGGGGCAAGTCGCCGGCCGAGATCGTCGACCTCGACGACGCCGACCGCGCCGTCTTCGTCACCGCCCACGAGATCGCGCCGGAGTGGCACGTGCGGATGCAGGCGGTCTTCCAGGAGCATGTCGACGGGGCCATCTCGAAGACGATCAACCTCCCCGCCGGCGCCCGGGTTGCCAACGTCGACCGGACGTACCGCCTGGCGTACGCCCTCGGCTGCAAGGGCGTGACGGTCTACCGCGACGGCTGCCGCTCGGGCCAGCCGATGACCCGCGCCGCGTCCCGGACGGCCTGCCCACGCTGCGGGGTCGGCCTCGCCCGCGAGCCCGGCTGCAGCCGCTGCCCTCACTGCGGCGCGACGCTGTGCTCGTGAGGGCGCCCGCCCGACCCGCGCCGCCGTATGGGGCGGGGCCTCGCCGTGCGCTGCGCAAGCGGGCGCGGAGGGGATACCGGCTCCCGGACGCATCCCCACGGCGCCGCCGGGACGAAAGCGCTTTGCCCAGAAGGACGAAGCCGCTATCTTACGGGGCCCCTGTAGCCACCCTGGGACAAGCAGACTGTACCGAACATGAAGTCGAGTCGATGGATTGCATGCTGGGCCGGGGCCGTCCTGGCAAGCGGCTGCGCGGTGACCCAGCCGCAGAACACGCCCGTTTCGCAGCGGAGGATGCTCGATCCCGTCAGCGGACGGGCGTTCTATCTGTACGTGCCCAGCGCCTACACGCCGGACCGCGCCTGCCCCGTGATCGTGACCTGTCACGGCACGCCGCCCTACGATATCGCCGAGCATCACATTCGCGAGTGGAAGATGCTGGGCGAGCGGAACCGGTGCATCGTGGTCGCCCCGGAGTTGATCGCCACCGACGGGCTGATCGGGGACGGGCCGATCGTGGGCATGCTGGACGACGAGTTCTTCATCCTCAGTCTCGTCAGCCTCCTGGGGCATCGCTACAACATCGACCGGGCGAACATCATGATCACCGGCTTCTCCGGCGGGGGGTTTCCCGCGTATTGGGTGGGCCTGCGCAACCCGGACGTCTTCAGCACCGTCGCCGCGAGGAGCTGCAACTTCAGCGAGCACAACCTCGACGGCTGGTACCCGCCCGAGGCCGTCGGCCTGAACGTGATCGTGTACTACGGGGAGAACGATCCCGGCGCGATCCGCGGGCAGTCGCAACGGGCCATCCAGTACCTGCGGTCCAAGGGGTTTACCGTCGGCACGAAGGAGCTGCCCGGCCTGGGCCACGAGCGCCGGCCGGACGTGGCTATGGAGTTCTTCCGCCAGCATAGGCGCCCGGCCCGGCCATCGGGCGCCGACGGATCGGCCCGGTAGATCGACCGCCCGGGCCGTGTCCCGCCGCGGCGAAGGGCCGCCGCGGCGGGAGCCCGCGATGGGCCAGGTTGCCCGCCCGTGTCCTGCCAATTGAGCAGTCGGCCGGGGCGTCCGTGGCGAATCAGGCAGGCAGACGGGGCTGGCTTGCGGGCGGCGGGATTCGTAAGGCTTTTCCTCAACAACACCTGTGGTTTCTGGCATTCCCATTGCAAAGGATCGCTCTAGACGGACTGCGCGAAAAGACTGGCTTCGGCAAGGCGCCAGGGACGCAGAGGTGAGGGCCGCAACCATGGTCACGGCACTACGTCCAGACAAGTCGCCGTTCAGCCTGGTGGTGACCGGCGAGGCCGAGGGCTGGCTGCCGGCCCTGCACCAGCTTGTCGCGCCGAGGTACCTCGTGGCCCGCCCGGTGACGAGCGACCAGGAGCTGCTGACGGTCGTCGAGGCCGGCGGGGCCGATGCGGCCGTGCTGGACGATGCCGCCGGCTGGGACGTGGACGTGCTCCGTCTGCTGCGGATGATCCGACGGGTGAATCGCACGCTGCCCGTGGTGGTAGTCACGGGGCGGCGGGACCGCCACTGGCTGGAGGACGCCCTGCGATTGGCGGCCTTCAGCGTGGTGACCCGACCGCTGGAGTTCGAGGAGCTGCTGCGGCAGATCCAGCGCATGATGCTGCGGCTGGACCAGATGCTGCGTCGCGGCCCGCAGCCGTAGGATCGACGGAAGGCAACGGGGCCGGTTCTCGGTGCGAGCGAGGGTCGGCCCGGATGGTATCTACCCGTGATAGCAACCACTTGGGCACAAGGTAAGGAGTAAGACAGATGGCGAAGGCTGCACCGAAGATCCGTCCTCTCGGCGAGAAGGTCCTCATCGAGCGCATGGAGGCCGAGGAGGTCACCCGCGGCGGCATCGTTCTCCCGGACACGGCCAAGGAGAAGCCGCAGCGCGGCACGATTCTGGCGTTGGGCGACGGGAAGCTGCTGGACGACGGCACGCGGGCGTCGTTCCAGGTGGCCAAGGGCGACAAGGTCCTCTTTGCCAGCTACGGCGGCACGGAGATCAAGGTCGGGGGCGAAGAGTACCTGTTGATGGACGAATCGGACATCCTGGCGATCCTCGACTGAACGGGGCCGGCCGCGGCGTGACGCCCGCGCCATTTCGCCGATGCGCGCGGGGTGGGGCGGTGTCGCGCGGAGGCCCTCCACAACGAACGCAAGCACAACGGATAGGAGCACGGAGACATGGCAAAGAAGAAGATCTCGTTTGACGTCGAGGCGCGGGAAGGCATCCGCCGTGGCGTCAACAAGCTCGCGAAGGCCGTCAAGGCCACGCTCGGGCCCACCGGCCGGGTTGTGGTGCTCGAGAAGTCCTTCGGCGCGCCCACCGTCACCAAGGATGGCGTGACCGTCGCCAAGGAGATCGAGCTGGAAGACGCCAACGAGAACATGGGCGCCCAGATGGTCAAGGAGGTCGCCTCCAAGACGTCCAACATCGCCGGAGACGGCACGACCACGGCCACCATCTACGCCGAGGCGATCTTCGAGGAGGGCCTCAAGAACGTCACCGCCGGCGCGAAGGCGATGCAGCTGAAGCGAGGCATCGACAAGGCCGTCGACGCGATCGTCGAGGAGTTGGGCAAGATGTCCAACCCCGTCAAGAGCACGAAGGAGATCGCCCAGGTCGGCACGTGCGCGGCCAACCAGGACGCCGAGATCGGCAAAGAGATCGCCGACGCGATGGACAAGGTCGGCAAGGACGGCGTGATCACGGTCGAGGAGGGCAAGAGCCTCGAGACCACCGTGGACCTGCTGGAGGGCATGCAGTTCGACCGCGGGTACATCTCGCCTCACTTCGTCAACAACGTCGAGGCGATGGAGGCCGACCTGGCCAAGCCCTACGTCCTGATCCACGAGAAGAAGATCTCTGCCGTCAAGGACCTCGTCCCGCTGCTGGAGCAGATCGCCAAGGCCGGTCGCCCGCTGCTGCTGATCGCCGAGGACATCGAGGGCGAGGCCCTCGCGACGCTGGTCGTCAACAAGCTCCGCGGCACGTTCCAGTGCTGCGCGGTCAAGGCGCCGGGCTTCGGCGACCGCCGCAAGGACCTCCTTCGCGACATCGCCATCCTCACCGGCGGCAAGGCGATCATGGAGGACATGGGCATCAACCTCGAGAGCATCGCCATCGAGGACCTCGGGCAGGCCAAGCGGGTCCGGGTCGACAAGGACACTACCACGGTCATCGAGGGCGCCGGCTCGACCGAGGAGATCACCGGGCGCATCGAGATGATCAAGAACCAGATCGAGACCACCACCAGCGACTACGACCGGGAGAAGCTGGAGGAGCGGCTGGCCAAGCTGGCCGGCGGGGTCGCCCAGATCAACGTCGGCGCGGCGACCGAGGTCGAGATGAAGGAGAAGAAGGCCCGCGTCGAGGACGCCCTGCACGCCTGCCGCGCCGCGGTGGAAGAGGGCATCCTGCCGGGCGCGGGCGTCGCCGTCCTGCGGGCGTTGAAGGCCCTCGACAAGATCAAGTGCGACAGCGCCGACGAGAAGACCGGCGTGGATATCGTCCGCCGGGCCCTCGTCGCGCCCGTCAAGCAGATCGCCGCCAACTCCGGGCTGGAGGGCAGCCTCGTGGCCGCCAAGGTCATGGAGAGCGACGACACGAACTTCGGCTACGACGCGATGGCGGGAAAGTACTGCGACCTCGTCAAGGCCGGCGTGATCGTGCCGACCAAGGTCGAGCGGTGCGCCCTGCAGAACGCGGCCTCCGTGGCGGGCCTGCTGCTGACGACCGACGCGGTCGTCAGCGAGATCCCCGAGAAGAAGCCCCCGGCCGGACCGGGCGGCGGCATGGAAGACATGTATTGATCCCGTTGCGACCATAGTGTTTTCACCCCGCGCGGTCCCGCGCCCGCGCCCGCGAAGGCGGCGCGGCCCGGGACGAGCGGCGGAAGGGATAGCGGCGGCCCGTGGTGTTCCGCGGGCCGCCGTCTTGCGCGCACACCGACGCCCGGTCGCCCGAGACGGTGCGTCCGCTTCCGGCGCGCCGAGTGGTTGGACAAAGCAGTGTATTGTACGCTTCATTTGAGGCAGGGTCCGGGAAGCCGGAGTGCCCGGGCGGACGGACGGGCCGCTTGCGAGAATGAAGCAGACACAGCCGGTAGAAGACCATGCGCCCGGCCGGTCGAAGACCGATAGCTTCGGCCTTTGGCTGGGCCCCGACAACGAACCCACCGCATCGCCCCCGACGAAGGCCACGCCGGCCCCGGCGGCCTCCGCGGACGTCTCCGCGATTCGAGCGATCCGCGCCGGCCGAGGCCCCCTGGCCTCCGTCGTGCGGTCGCCCGGCGCGAAGACCCCGGGCGAGGCGGCCTCTGTCGAAGAGAGGGAAGTCACCGCCCCCGCGCCGATCGGACACTTCCGCCCCCTGGAGAAGTCCGCGGCCGTCCTGCTGATCGCCGTGGCCGGCCTGCTGGTCGGCGGGAGCTATGCCATCCGCGCCGACCTCCGCGCGATGGCAGGCCTCCAGACCCTCGAGCGGCAGAACGCCCTCATTCGCGAGTACAACCACGCCCGGAGCATTCTCGTCCAGCACCTGGCCCGGGACCGCAAGGGCGAGATGGACCGCCTGCGCGGCTACGCCGAGTGGATGGACGAGAAGGCCCCGCGCGATGACGGCGGCGTCATCGTCTTCACGCCCCAGGGGACCGTCGACGGGCCCAAGAACGTCGTCCGCGTGGACCTCGGCGACCTGCGCGACCAGGTCGCCCACGACATCGAGGCCGTCGGGAGCTGGTCGCCCCCGGCCCCCATCAAGGACTACAACGACCTGCGATTCAGCACTGCCGAGCTGTTGGCCAGCCGTCTTCCGACCGGGGCGACCCTCGCGCTGGTCCTGGTGGCCTTGATGGTCTGGTCCACGCTGGCCTACGGCAACCTGCCGTGCCTCCAGGCCCAGTCCGACTGCTCCCGCCCGCACCTGGTTCCGCTGTTCTGGCTGACGCCCGGCCTGAACCTCTACCTGCCCGCCCTGGTCATGGCCGACATCTGGCGGGAGAGCGATCCGCATCGCCTCCATCGCCCCAAGTCCCTGGGCCCGCCCGTCATCAGCCTGTGGTGGCTGGCCCTGCTGGGCGCGATCGGCCTGATGGCCTTCGCCGTTCACCAGATGGTCCAGGCGCTCGGCATCACGTTGATGGTGCGTGCGGCGAAGTTCGCCCTCTACGCGGACATCGCGGTCGTGGCCATCGGCACGCTGACGGGTGTGCTGGTCGTTACCGCATCGTGGAACCAGGTCCGCCGCCGCCGACTCGCCCTCAAGTTCCCCCTCCGTCGGACCGCCAAGGGCAGTTGGGGCCTGGACTGACCGACCCCTCCTCGCCTTGTCGTCAGGGCGCGGCCTGCGCCCGGCCGAGCCGCTCCAGCACCCACCGGTATTCCCGGGCGATGCTGTCGGCGACGTCGGGCAGACGCAGCCGCTCCGGCAGGACGCCGAACGTGTAGGTCTCGATCTCGAGGTGCGCCGTCGGCGCGGAATCCGCCGCCGCGACCCGCCGCCAGAAGCCGTCCGTCAGCAGATCGCCCGTCGACGCCAGCCCCCCCGCGCCCTCGAAGAACAGCGGCACGTGGAAGTGGACGCGCAGCTCCGCGTCCGGGGCCCGGTCCCCGGCCTCGGCAAGCGCCTGCGGCAGGTCGGCGAAGGCCGCCTCCGTGCCGTCCGGCTCGCGCAGACGCACCTGGTGGATATACACCGGGTCGGCAAACGCGCCCAACTGCCCCAAGGCCTCTTCCGTCGGCGCCAGCCGCAGGGCCGCCGAGAGCTGCACCTTCCCCACGCCCACGCCCGCCGCGGACAGCTTGACCAGCGCCTCGGCGGGGTCCTCGAACTCCACCGCCGCGTGGGCGGTGTCCAGGCAGACGCTCAGGTGGCGGCGCGTCGCGTCGTCGGCACCCAGGGCCTCGGTGAAGAACGCGATCGCCTCGTCGGTCGTCTCGATGAAGCAGTCCGGCTCCGGCTCCAGGGCGATGGTGATGTCCCGCCCCGTGCGGTCGCGCACGGCCTTCGCGTGGTCGGCCGCCTCGGTCAGTATCCGGACCATCTGCTGCACGTCCTCGTCGCTGCGAATCCACGGCTTGTACGCGCCGGGCACGGTGCTGATGCTTCCGGGGACGCCCTCCGGAAGCAGGGCGGCCAGAATGTCGATCAGGCCCAGCGTGTAGTCCCGCCGCTCCGTCGTTCGCCAGTCGGGGCGGTAGACGTCCTCCTTCACGGCCGTGCCGTGGAACGGACCGTACGGGAAACCGTTGATCGTGAAGGCGTACAGGTCGTGGTCGTCCAGGAACGCCCGCAGGTCCGCCAGCGCCCCGGCGGCCAGCAGCTCCCCGGCCGCACGGTGGCTCAAGCGGAGGCCCAGGCCGAACCGCTCGCCCGGCCGGACGGCCTCCCGCACGCGGAGCGCATGGTCGCGAATGGCCTGGAAGTTCTCCGCCCAGCTCTCACCCGGGTGGAT